>Ga0193697_1000179_pt1 | contig 25086 bp, 16 predicted proteins | sample L3m2metaG_FD_145073 | JGI IMG/M metagenome (GOLD analysis project Ga0193697, IMG submission 145073) | Soil microbial communities from a riparian zone of the East river system, Colorado, United States - L3m2 | ecosystem: Environmental > Terrestrial > Soil > Riparian zone | place: USA: East River...
GCCAGCGCGCCCATAGCGCCCTGGGCTACCTTTCCCCGATTGACTTCGAACTCCAAAACAACTAACCAAATGTCCCAACTTCTCTGTCCGTTTTACCGAAGCAAGCCCACTTACTGGGCTCAACTGGCTAAGCCGTAACGATGCAGTTGAACAGGAGGTAACAGAGCTAACGGAGAGTACTAGTCTGTCCCAGTGACTCGCGCGTTGCCCACGCGCTCGGCCTGCGGCTTTCACCTTCGGTGAACTCCTTTCGCGCCCTTCCCCTCGGGCGCTCAAGTCCCTAACCGAGTTCTGGATTATTGCTGCGCCCGAGAGACTTCGTCTCCGCAGCCAAGGGAGAGGGGATATGCAGCGGCTGTTGGGTGTACGACAGAGTGTCATTGGTTCCAGGGGGCCGAGGTTCCGCAGGCGGCGCATGGTGATATCGCGCTTGTAAGAACGTAACAAGGCTCTAACTTCGTTTTAGCCCCTCGCGCAAAAATTCTTGTAATAACCGGGCCAATTCCCACGTATACACGAGTGATGAGCACCCGGTTGAAACGCCCCATTATTGCCGCCTGCCTCCTGTCCTTGCTGACGCTGACCGGCTGCGCGTGCTGCCGCGATTACTTCGCCTGGAATCACACGCCCCCCTACGATCCGACTCCCGAGAACTTCGGTTCATATGCGCCCGGATTTCCCGACTGGAACTCCAGCCTCTCCAGAAGCGAAGTAAGGGACCAATTAAACCGTTCCATGCAAAACAACATAAGACGCTGATTTTGGTAGCGAGCGGTATCGGACCTCCAACCTCGCTTGCGTCGTGGAGTGCGGTTGTCCTCTACCGCTTTCCAATTCGTGGTAATCAGCCCACAGCTACCGAGACTCCTTCCGCAGCGCTTCCAGAATCTTGTTCTTTGTCTCCTCTGTATTAATACCGAAGTGGGAGAAAAGATTCCTTGCCCCACCGTCAGTCTCGTCAAGTAACCCCAGAATGAGGTGTTCCGGGGTGACTTCTGCATGGCCCAGCGAGTCGGCGTATCGACACGCGGAGCGAAGCACTCCTCGCATCGATGGACCATATCCAGTTGGCGCATCTTCCGGTACTGATCCCGTAGATAAAAGGCGCGTGCGTACTGCCTCCGCAGTAAGTCCCGCGTTCTTGAGCAGCATCGAACCAATCTCGGTGTCACGAGAAACCGCGGCCAGTAGCAAGTGATCACTCCCGACGTGATCACAACCCATGCGCTTCGATTCGTCGTTGGCGCGAGCCAGCAGATCCTGTGCTGCCTTGGAGAACTCTTTCCCCTTGTTGCGCGGCTTTAGTTCAATCCCGGCGGAGGCCGATGCCGTAACGAACTGGCCAGTCCCTTGATCCAAATCGATCTGAACCGTGCCCCCCAACTCCGGACTGCAAAAAGAAATCCTGACGATCTCTCGCAATTCCGCGTGTTGAAGATTGCGTGTCGGAAGGTCAGAGCGCTCTACCTCTTCTCGCGCCCTTGCAATAAATTTATCGTGAGTCATCGCGTGCTCGGTCGCATCGCCTCTGTCCAAATCGATCTCAACTGAGCCCTGCAACTCCGGACTCGTAAACGAAACTTTGACCATCTCTCGCAATTTCGCGTGTTGAAAATAGCTTGTGGGGACACTCCAGTACTCTGCCTCTTGGCGCGCCTTTGCTATGAGTTGCTCATGCGTCATAGCGTGCGTGAGTATCCCAGTTCCTGCGAAACAATCACCGCGATCCGCTTCGCATCAATGTGCAATGACGCGAACAAATCGGCCGCCTCGCCATTTTCTTCTTTCGCGATGGCGAGCACCAGAACATCGGTACTCGTATACGTGAGTCCGCGCGCCGATGCCTCTGCCCCAGCTCGCTCGATGGCCAGCAACGCCGACGGACCCAACGTCACTCCATCCGCTAAAGCGCTGTCATCTGCAAACGGACGCAGCAATGAGAGGTAACTCTCCACATGCTCCACCGAAAGACCGACCTTCCGAAGGACGTTGTGCGGGATTCCGTTGCCTATGGCGAGCAGACCCAGAACAAGATGAGCGCTCGAAACCTGCGAATGCCGCAGGCGCGACACGCTTTCCTTCGCGTATCCGATCACCCTTTTAAATCGCGGAGTCGGCTTCATGAGTCGAAATTAGCTGGTTCAAATATGCGCCCACCATGGTGGCCTTTCAACCCTTCGGGTTTGCTCGCGCGCTATCCGATCAATTATTCGACCGCGCAACCCGATCATACTTTGGTCGCTGCTCCGGTCCTCAAAAACTACCCCTCGGGGACGAAGAGGAATACCGCTTTTATGCATCTGTGCCTCGACCATTAAAGTGCTCGCCGCTGACGCCAAAGGTCCGATTCCGACCCTCGCCTCCAAACCGAACTGCGCGTGCAGCAATCGGTTGTGAAGGGGAGGGGTCCAAACGGACACCAAAACGGACACCAAACACGTCGCTCGGCCACTGTGCCGGCAACGTTCCGTCAACGCTAGGCGACTGTTCGCTAACGCGTCGGAGTCAGAAGCAAATATGATCGTGATGAATGAACGACCATATGAAACTGAGATTCCGCCTCATCCGACGGAACATTCGGGGAGGGAAATTCTACTGCGTTGATACGCTCACCGGAAAACGGACCAGCCTCGGCACGCAGAACGAGGACGAAGCGACGCAGCTCGTTCAAGCGAAAAACCAAGCCCTCCGCCAGCCAGTCCTTAATCTCCACATCGCGAAGGCATACTTGGCTGGCAGCGACTCAGGGATTGTCACGAGGACATCATTGGCTCGATCCTTTTGTTAGCTCTTGGCTTGTCAACTTCGAGAATTTGGCTTCGACTCCGGTATCAATCCTCTGCTGCTTGATTGTCGTCTTCTGGTCCTTAATCGTCTGCAATAGCTTGCCCAGCCCGTCATTGACTTCGCTGTTCCCTGCTTCCCATTCCGATTTCTTCTTGAAACTCAAATCAGGGTAGATCCTATTTAAGTCTGGGATGGTTTTGCCCTCTTTCTTAACCCTTTCAATTACTAGGATGAGCTGATCCATATTCCCAAATGCGTAGCCGTTTATATACGGTCCCACTAATTGGTGGAACGCGTTCCAGGCATGCGACAGCTCGAACCCAGGATCGCCTAATCCTCCCACTTTTTGGGGATCGAGTAGAGCGCGGAGAAGGCGGCCTCGATACTGCGCAGAATAAAACCAGTAAACCGCTTCATCTCTGAATCCTCGATCGTAGAGGCGGATCGCCGCGACATACATCTCTGTAAACTTGAGGGTGTCCCACGACTTCTTCATCTCCGAAATTGTCGTCAGAAATACTGATTCACTGCTGGCTCCCAGGCCCTTGCTGAAAGCGCCCACGTCGATAACAGGTCCGGCAGAATTGTAATATGGCGTGACATAGATCTCGATTCGAGCCGGATCGTCTATGACTTGGCTGGTGCACACTTGGGTCCATAGAAGAGCAAGGGTCAGGCTTGTGGCTAAAGGCTTCATTTGAGCTTACGTTTGCTCTACGACCGCCAGTCGTACATCGGATTTCGGAGTAGATCTCTTGAGATTCGTCGGAGGTGCCTATCCGCGCGGACACCAAAACGGACACCAACTAGCATTGAAAGAGCAGTGTTTAGCAATGACCGAATTGGCTTGAACAGCCTGCAAAATCAGGCATTTTTAACCCGTTTTCGCGGTATATTTGTTCGATTCCCACCCTCGCCTTCTCAAGGGTTTTTCAGCAGTGCAGTAAACTCTCGCGAGCTTTGTTCGGCGGGCCAAAGGCCCGCGATACTCATCCCCAGCGGAAAAACTTTAAGGCCACGGCGAAGCTAACCACGCTCCAGATCAGCATGCTGCCCAGTTCCCAACCGAGTGAGCTCAAGGTGGCCCCCTCCAACATGACGCTGCGGATGGCGTCGATCAAAGGCGTGAGCGGCAGAATTCGCAGGTAGGGTTGAACGGCATCCGGGAAACGGTCGACGGAGAAAAAGATTCCGGACGTGATCCACATGGGGAGCATGAAGAGGTTCAGCAAGCCTGAAATGGTTTCCAGTGTTTGAGCGCGCGTAGCCATCAACAGCCCGATGCCTGAGAACATAAGTGCTCCGAGCAGGATCAATGCGACTAAGGCGAGCAAGTTGCCGTAGATGACCACGCCGAAAACCAACCGCGCGAAGATCAAGAGCAGCAAAACTTCGGGAACCATGAACAGCATTCGGCTGACCATGACCGCGATCAAGAAATGGCTTCGTTTCATGGGCGTGGCCAGAAATCGCTTGAGCAGTTTGCGGATGCGCATGTCGACGGTGACGAATCCAACGCCCCACATGCCTCCGCCCATCAAGCTCATCCCCAACAGACCGGGCACGAGAAAATCGATGTAACGTCCACCAGGTTCTTTGAGGATGACGTCCGTGGCGACCTTGGGATCGGCCCGTCCGGCGTAGCGCTGCAACGCGTCGTTCACGGTATTTCTGGCTAACACGCTGGTCGGTTTGGCTTGGTCGTAATGGAAGCTGTAGCCGTTGTTTGTTTCGTTCACGACGACGTCGGTTTTGCCCGTGCGCAGGCGTTCCAGGCACTGCTGGCTCGGGTGAACTTCCACTTTCAAACTTTTGATTTCGCGCAAGTGCATTGCGATTTCGGCCGATTCCTGCGCCACGTCCACCGAAACGCGTTCGACCGGGCGCTCGCGGAAAGCGATGCCCAGAGCGATGGCCATAAGCAAAGGAAAGCCGTAGGTCCAGAACATGGCTCCAGGTTCGCGGGTGAATTCGCGCACGCGAGCCAGGATCAGTTGGCAGAGCGGATGGTTCATGATTTGGGCGTGCCCTTTGACGTTTCTTCCAGATGCCGGCCCGCTAGTTTGACGAACACATCGTCCAGGCTCGCATGCCGGATGGCCAGTTTGGAGAGGTTGCGTTGGCTTTCGGCTAAGCGCGCGAGCAGGGCAGGCAAAGCCTTGTGCGGTTCGCCGACAGACAAATTGAACTGGCCATCGTCGGTGCCCACGTGGGTGACGGTAGGCAGATTGGAAAGATGAGCGGGATCGAACGGCTCTCCTTCCAACGAGAACTCAATGATGTGTTCTCCGCCCAAGCCGGCAATCAGTTGGTTGGGCGAACCCAACGCGATCACTTTGCCTTGGTCAACGATGGCCACGCGATCGCACAGTCGTTCCGCCTCTTCCATGTAATGGGTGGTGAGCAAGATCGTTTTCCCGCGGTGACGCAGCGCGCTGATGATTTCCCAAAGTTGCCGGCGCGATTGCGGATCCAGTCCCGTGGTCGGCTCGTCCAGACAAAGCAAATCGGGATCGCCCACCAGCGCGCAGGCCACGGCTAACCGCTGTTTTTGTCCACCGGAAAGAGATTTAATGCGGGCCTTTTCTTTTGGCTCCAACTCGACCTGACGCATGGCCGCCTGTGGATCGATGCCGCGACGATAGAAGCTGCGAAAGAGCGTGATGGTTTCGATGACGGAAAGCTTTTCGGAGAGCTTGGTTTCTTGCAATGAGATGCCCATGCGTTGGCGGATCTCGTGGTCGTCTGTACCCCAGCGTTTGCCCAGGACTTCCAGTTCGCCGCGCGTGGCGGGCAAGAGTCCTTCGATGATCTCCATACTGGTCGTTTTGCCCGCCCCATTGGGCCCGAGCAAGCCGAAGCATTCGCCCTGCTGAACCTCGAGGTTCAAACCGCGCACGGCCTCGACCGGAGGTTTACCCGGATAGGTCTTGTGCAGATCAACGCAACGAATGGCCGGAGTCATGGTTGAACAGTGTAAGCGCAGCAGAACGGCTCGACGGCGATGTTGATGGAAAGATTATCGAGTTCCTGACCGGGTGGTGATTGGAACTTCACTTCGTAGGGCGTGCGCGAGCGCGTGAAAAACAGGTCGCCTGCGCCGATCCGCCAAGTGATCCATGGCCCACCCACGTCCCGTTCCTGAAATCCCGCCATGCCCCGCAGGTTGCAGGAAATGTGCGCCTCGGGGGTGGCGGGAACGAGGAAACGATCAACCACGCGCGGAAGCCGCCATCGACGCGCATTAAGTCCCGGCCACTGGAGCGCAACGCTATCGGCCAACACTTCACCGGTGAGATACCGGGGGAAGGCGGCGGCGGTGCTGCGGTCTGGCGTATCCATTTCTTGGGATCAGAATACGCAATTGGATTTCAACATTCGACAATTTAGCAGGTTGGAATTGCTGGTCTCACAGGCACCAAAAACCACAGCGCCCGTTGCAGATGGAAAAAGTCAAAGTGTCAGCAAAACGTCAGCAACGGTGCGGTGAAGGTGCTGGTTCTTGTAGTGGGGGTGTTGTGCTTGTGTAGCCAACGAAAATTGGTATTTTTGTCCGACAAACGATGCTTGAGGCGACCGATTCCGACCCTCGCCTCCATCCAATGTTTCCAAGGGTTTCTTCGATGTCGCGACGCTCACCGCTAAAAAACCCGCTAAAATATTCGCCGAAATACCCGGATGCACCGCGAGATTCTACGAGTGTTGGTCGCGCTGAATTTGTGGTTCGGTCGCCAGATCAATGCGGCCTGCATTGCGCGAGGGTTGGGGAATCGAACCGCGAGCGGACGTAGTGGTTATTCAATGCTCCTTAGCCTCAAAAGCTCGGTCCCGACTCGAAGGCAAACCCACATGTAACACAGGGCAGGCACCGCCAGCAGCATGAAGACGGTCCAGAGAGACCGCCGTGGGGCTTGTCTGAATTCGCACCAAACCAGACAGGTAGCGAACCCGGCAACATAGGGCAATGCAACCCACGCGTGTCCATCGATGTAACCAATAAATCGGACCCGGCTCGTATTAGCTTCATCCATCATAGCCAATTGCCCGCCGGTCATCTTCAGGCGCTCAACGGCCATCAAATGCGCCATCGCTCCCGCGCCGAGGAGTAGCATCAGAAGTCCGACGAAAGCTCCTTGCCGGTTGATCCATTTCAAAGCTCTTAAAAAATGCATGGTGCAGCGCGCTGATTAGGTCACATGGGTGTCTCGGTCATGTCGTCTCCACTTGAACCAGCCGAACTGAAACAGTGCCACAACGAGATACACCGGAGCCAAACCCGCACAAATCCAACTGCCGAGATCGAACCACTTCGCGCTCGAATGTCGAGGAGGGCCGTGAAAATACCACACCCCCGGAGGAGGTCTCTCCGTGCCAAGCCATGAGGCGAACTGAAAGGCACAGAAAAGCGCCGCTGCGATGATGCAGCATACCAGTGCAAGTCGCCCGGGTCTCCTCTTCTTGGTCTCTGTCCCATTCGTGGCCATACGCATGACCGCTTTAATGCACTCATTCGAAGCTAATCGTGTGCCGCGCAGGTGAAGGGATAAAAACCAAGGTACTGAACAATTGCCAAGACATTGTCCATGACCGGGATAACGCGCTCGCTTCGTCAACGCAAGCTGCTCGGCAATTACTACAGACTATCGCGCACGCCGCTGCGAGAATGCCTGCGACGCAAAAATAGCTACTGGCCCGTTCCGGGCTTTTGCTCATCGCCAAAATCCCCGGCTGCGACCACGACAAGTTTCTTCAGATCGATGTGGCGTTTCATGGCTATGCTCACCTGTTCCGGGCTGAGCGCGGCGATTTTCTTTTCGAAGTCAGCCTCCCAAAGCATGGTGCGGCCGAGATGGCGCAGGCTGCCCAGGGAGCCGGCGAGCGCGCCGTCGCTGGACCGGCCGACCTTCATCGACTGCAGGTAACCGTCGCGCGCCTTGTTCAGTTCGTCCGCGGTGACACCGTCGCGCAGCATGCGTTCCAGTTCCTCGATGGCGCAGACCCGAAGACGGGCCAGGTTCTGCGGATTGACGATGGCGGAAATGGTGAAGTTGGCGCGACGGTCTTGCGACGATACGCCCAGGCTGGACGTGACGCCGTAGGACAAGCCTTCTTTTTGGCGGATGCGCACGCCCAGACGCGATGAGAGCGTGCCAGCGCCGAGAATGTAATTGCCCATGGCCAGCGCCGGATAGTCAGGGTCATCATCGCGCAACGGGAACAATAGTCCCGCAGTGAAGGTCGCGTTGGCCTTGTCGGGAGTGGTGATGGTGTGTTGTGAGGCGGCGACCTCGGTCTTGATGGGCGAAGCGATCCGCGCGTATGGCTTTGGCACCTTCCAGTCGGCGAGGGTTTCTTTAAGAATCTTTAGACAGGCTTCCTCATCGAAATCACCGACGATGGTCAGCTCGCCTGCCTGTGAGCCGACGTAATCGCTGTATAGCTTTGTGACCTGCGGGTAGGTGACGGACCTGGCGCGCTCGATGGATTCCTCGATGGTCGGAGTGTAGCGGATGTCGTCGTTGGAATACGGATTCAACTGCCGCTGCAGCAGACGCGGCGCAAGCGTGGCCGGTTCGGTTTTCATCTGCTCCAAATTCGCGACGCGCTCGCGTTTCATGATCTCGAACTCCTCCTTTGGCAGAAGCGGTTCGCGCAAAACCTGGCGAAGGATTTCGAGCGCGGCGGGCATGGTGTCGCGCCTGGCTTGAACGGAGAAGCTCAATGAACCGACGCCTCCGCCACCGCCACCACCACCCCGACGGCCTCCGCCTCGCCGTCCGCCCCCGCCGAACCCGGCGCCCAATGTTGCTCCCAAACGATCCAGTTCGTCACGGAACTGTTGATACGAAAGCTTCTTCGTGCCGCGCAGCATGAGGTCGGACAGGAAACCGGCGGCGGGCTCCAGGCCTTTCAAAGTCTCCTCGCTGCCGTAACGCAATGTCAGCGTGAGGCGCGCCTCTTCTCCGCGAGACTTTTTGGGGAGCAACGTGACCTTGATGCCGTCGGGCAAGTCCAAGCGCTTCACGCGCGCTTCAATCTTCTCGGGCGTGGGATCGAACTCTTCGCCCTCCGCCAGGGCGGCGCGGCCTTTGTAATTCGCGACCATCGCCGCCACGTCGGGCGTCGGTGGCACGGCCACACGTTCGGCTTTTTCCGTGGGTATGAACAAGCCCACGGTGCGATTGTTGCGTTGCAGGTACTTTTTGGCGGCGGCCTGGACTTTTTCCGGTGAGACCTGCTCGACGCGGTCGCGGTGCATGAAATAAAGCCGCCAATCACCCTGAGCGGCCCACTCGCTGAGAGCGACGCCTATTTGCGCCGTGTCCGTTGCGGAGCGGTCCCGGGCTTTGAGTATCTGCTGCCTGGCCCGGTTGACTTCTTCTTCGGTCACGCCTTTGGCGCCGATTTCCTCGGTGGTGGCAATGAGGATGTCGCGCACTTCCTCGAGGGAATTGTCGCGCGTCACTTCCGCATCCAGGCTGAACAGACCCGGATCGTGTTCGCGTCCGGAAAAAGCCGACGCGCTGGAGGCTTTCTTCGTCTCGACGAGCGCTTTGTAGAGCCGTCCCGAAGGACGCGTGCTGAGAATGTTTGCCAGCACCTGGAGCGATGCGTTCTCCTCGTGCGACCCGGCCGGGATGTGGTAGGCCACGCCGACGGCGCTCACATCACCCACGCGGCGAAGGGTCACGAACCGCTCGCCGTCCTGCGCTGGTTCTTCTGTCCAGGTCTTGTCGAGCTTGCGCGTCGGGCGGGGAATGGAGCCAAAATGCTTCGTGATCAGCGCGAGCGCTTTGGCTTCGTCAAATTTGCCGGCGACGAAGAACCAGCGGTTGTCCGGCTGGTAAAACTTTTTGTAGAAGGCCTGGAGATTTTCGATCGGGACGCGCTCGATGTCGCTGCGGTTGCCAATGGTGGACTTGCCGTAATTGTGCCATTCGTAGGCCGCGGCCTCGATGCGCTTGTTGAGCACACCCCGCGGTGAATTCTCACCCCGCTCAAATTCATTCCGCACCACCGTCATCTCCGAATCGAGGTCGGACTTTCGGATGAAGCTGTTCATCATCCGATCGGCTTCGAGCGCAATGGCGAATTCCAGGTTCTCGTCAGAGGCGGCGAGGGTCTCGAAATAGTTCACGCGGTCCACCGACGTGCTCCCATTAAACTGCGCGCCGTGATCCTGCAAGGCCTTGGGCACGTTGGGATGCTTCGGCGTGCCTTTGAAGACCAAATGCTCGAGCAGGTGCGCCATGCCGGTCTCGCCGTATCCTTCGTGGCGCGAACCGACCAGCACGGTCAGGTTGACGGTCACCTTCGATTGCGAGTTGTCCGGGAAGAGCAACGCGCGCAGACCGTTGTCAAACTGGTATTCGGTGATGCCCTCTACGCTGGCCACCTTGCGCGGCGCGAGTGGTTCAACAGCCATCAAGTGGCAAGTGACCAACGCAGCGGTTGCAAACGAAAGCGCAACGGTCCGCACGGCAGGACAGGAGAAGCGGTGTGATGGATTTTGGCGGGCTTTCACAGTGAATGAATCATAAGCGGTCCAATCTCTGGAAGAAAAGTTGATTTTCCGGGTGAGAAATCAAGCTCGACAAGTTGACGGTGCTGATGATGCCATTCATTCCGTCTGCAACGCGCGAATCACATTGCGCCAGGTAGGTTTTCCTTCGATGTAAACCAGGAGCTCGAGCACGAACAGAATGGCATCCAGAAGCACATGCGCCGCGACGATCGACCAGATTCCATAGGGCAAAATCCATAAAGCCACAAAGAAGTAGGCAGCTCCCTTTGGAATACAGTACTTCCACGGGAACAATGGATAGTGTGCAGCGGCAAATAAGACCGCTGCCACCGCCGCTGAAAATGGGGTGATCCCTAAATAAACTAGGGGCAACAGAAAGAGTCCGTCTTCCGCGGGAATCAGCAGAAACCGCCAAGGCTGTCGTTTCAAGAGATCGAAGGCGCGAGTCGGTCCCTTATCTTCATTCTCGTGGAACCCCTTAAAGCCGAGCTTGTTGAGAACGAACATCGCAGCGAAAAAAATAATCCCCGCTCCGAAAAGGAACCCAAAGAACGCAAAAAATGCCAAGCCGTTGAACTGGAACGGCGTTGTCCACTCGTGATAAATCAGGAATCCACAACCTACAACGGCGATCGCAGCATCGCGCCATTTCAGAATCCCGTACTTCCTGAAGAACAACAATTGCAGTTGATACTTCGCTTCGCGGTGTTTCTGCTCCGCCGCAAGCTCGAACCATTTCCGCGCTTGCGCCAAATCTTTACTCGTTCCGATGCCGGTCGCATAACATGCCCCCAAGGTAAATTGCGCACTCGCGTTTCCCTGTTCCGCGGCTTTAGCGTACCACTTTATCGCCTCAGTGAAATCTTTGGTGACCCCATGTCCCTCGTAAAAACAATATGCGTAGCAGAATTGTCCGAACGCGTCGCCGGATTCTGCCGCCGCCCGAAACCATTTCACCGCCTCGGCATAGCTTCGATCAACGTGCTTACCACTGTAGTAATACCAACCAAGTTGTGCTTGCGCTTGGGCATCACCAGCTTCTGCGGCGTCACGCGTCCACTTTACCGCCTCAGCCATGTCTTGGTGTAATCCGACACCCTTCTCATAACACCAGCCAAGTTCTCGCTGAGCTGGAGGATAACCCCGTTCTGCGGCGCGGCGATACCACTCGACGGCAGTAACTGGAGACTTGTCGACACCGTCACCATGTTCGTAGCAGAGACCGAGATTGAATTGTGCTACAACGGAACGTTGGTCGGCTGCTTTGCGGTACCACTTAGCCGCTTCCACCCAGTCCTGTGATACTCCTTCACCTTTGGCGTAGCAGCACCCGAGCGTGTTTTGGGCGGCAGAATCGCCTTGCTCTGCTGCCTTGCGACACCACAGTACTGCTTCAGCGTGATCCCGTGCGACACCCTCGCCCCTGGCATAACACAAACCCAAATTGTACTGCGCGTCACTGTTTCCTTGCTCAGCCGCTTTGCGATACCACGCCGCGGCCTCGGCGAAATCCTTCGCCAATCCCGTCCCTTCGTCGTAACACAGCGCGAGGTGGTATTGGCCCCAATGATATCCATGCTCCGCGGAACGCCGATACCACTTCACCGCCTCTGCAATGTCTTGAAACCCTCCATCCCCATTCTCATAACAGATCGCCAGGTTGTTTTCGGCAATTGCGTTTCCGCGTTCGGCAGCCTTGCGGTACCAATGAACGGCTTGGAGCAGGTCTTTCTCAACCCCCTCACCTCTTTCGTAGCAAACCCCAATACGGTTCTCGCCTGAAGCCTCTCCCTGCTCGGCGGCGAGCCGATACCAACTCAAAGCCACCGCGTAGTCTTTTGCAACCCCGTTGCCCTCATGGTACCGCAGCCCGAGATCACTTTGCGCCTTGGCATCTCCCTGCTCCGCCGCGTGCTGAAGCTCCTCGATAGACGTAAATCTCTCCGGTGCTTCCATCGTTTGCCCCATGCTCTTACAGGGAACCTGCTCAATACGCAACCCGTCCACCAGTTTCCAAAGCCCCCCTTTCTTTTTGACGCACCTGCGCTCATCCCGTAGGTTGTCGGGTTTAAGGACACATGCTAGGCCTGCTCATCAAGAAGATCATCGGTTCAAAGAACGACCGGGAAGTGAAGCGCTTGCGCCCATTGGTTACCAAAATCAACGAGATTGAGGCTTCACTCCAGTCGCTTTCGGATGACGCCTTGCGGCAAAAAACTGCGGAATGGAAGGCCCGCATGTCCGAGATCAAGGACAACGCGGAGCTTAAGGAGGCCCTGAACGAGATTCTGCCCGAGGCCTTCGCGGTCGTGAAGAACGCCTGCCGTCGGCTAATCGGCCAGGACATCACCGTGCGCGGCCACACCTGGAAATGGGATATGATCCCCTTCGACGTGCAGTTGATCGGCGGCCACTCGCTTCACAGTGGGCGCATCTCAGAAATGGCCACCGGCGAAGGCAAAACGCTCGTCGCCACCCTGCCTGTCTATCTCAACGCCCTCAGCTGTCGCGGAGTGCACGTGGTCACGGTCAACGATTACCTCGCCGCGCGCGACGGCGAATGGATGGGTGTTGTTTACAAGTTCCTTGGCCTGTCCGTGGGTTGCATCCTGCACGATCAATCGCCAAACGAACGGCGCGAGCAGTACAACTGCGATATCACTTACGGAACGAACGCCGAATTCGGCTTCGATTACCTGCGCGATAACGGCATGGCGAGCCGGGCCGAGGAACAGGTCCAACGGGGCCACTACTTCGCGATCGTCGACGAAGTTGACTCGATCCTCATCGACGAAGCGCGCACGCCCTTGATCATCAGCGGGCCTTCGGTCGTTGCGTCGGACACGAACGAATACGACAAACACAAGCCGGCTGTTGACAACCTCGTTCACACCCAGGAGAAACTCTGCAACCGTTTTCTCACCGAAGCCGAATCGCTGCTCAAAAAGCTGAAACCCGAAGATGGCAGCAACCCGAGCAATCCCGAAGCGATCGAACGAGAGATCGGCCTGCTGCTTTACAAAGTCAAAATTGGAAATCCCCGCTCCGAAGGGTTGATGCGCATCCTCGAAGATCCGGAAAACCTGCGCCGCATGACGAAGGCCGAGCTGGAGTTGCACGCCGATCAATCGAAGAAGGACCTCTATGCGCAAAAAGAGGAGTTGTTCTTCGCGATTGATGAAAAGAGCCACGACGCTGACCTGACGGAGAAGGGGCGCAGCTTTTTAAGTCCCAAAGATCCGGACGCGTTCGTCATGCCCGATCTCATCTCCGCCTTTCACGAGATCGATTCGGGTCCCGAACAGGACCCACACAAGCGCCTGGAACTCAAGACAAAGCTCCAGACCGACTACGAAGCCAAGGCGCAGCAGATTCATTGCATTTCCCAACTCCTGAAGGCCTATTGCCTCTACCTCAAGGACGTGCAGTACGTCGTGCAGGAGAACAAGGTCATCATCGTCGATGAAAACACCGGGCGCCTGATGACGGGCCGGCGCTGGAGCGAAGGACTGCATCAGGCCGTTGAAGCCAAGGAAGGCGTCGAAGTCGAGCGCGAGACGCAGACCTACGCGACGATCACAATCCAGAACTATTTCCGCCTCTACCATAAACTGGCTGGTATGACCGGCACGGCCGAAACTGAAGCCACAGAGTTCCTGGACATCTACAAACTTGGCGTGCTCGTGATCCCAACCAACAAACCGGTCGGGCGCAAAGACATGCACGACACGGTTTACAAGACCAGGCGCGAAAAGTTCGGTGCTGTCGTCAAAGAGATCACCGATATCCACCAGCAGGGGCGTCCGATTCTTGTCGGGACAATTGCGGTCGAAACGAGCGAGCACCTCTCGCGCATGCTGAAGAAGGCCGGCATCGTTCACTCCGTGCTGAACGCGAAGTATCACGAGCAGGAAGCCGAAATTGTTGCACGCGCCGGTCAACGCGGCTCCGTTACGATTGCGACGAACATGGCAGGCCGCGGCACCGACATTAAGCTTGGCCCCGGCATTGCCGAAGCGGGTGGTCTGCACGTGATCGGCACCGAGCGTCACGAGGCGCGGCGCATTGACCGGCAGTTGCGTGGCCGCTGCGCGCGCCAGGGCGATCCCGGTTCGTCACACTTCTTCATTTCGCTGGAAGACGATCTGATGCGGCTCTTCGGCTCGGACCGCATAGTCAAATACATGGAGAAGATGGGGCTTGAGGAAGGGCAGGAGCTCGAGCACCCGCTGTTGAATCGCTCCATCGAGCAGGCGCAGAAACGCGTTGAGCAGCACAATTTCCAAATCCGCAAGCGCACGCTCGAATTCGACGACGTGATGAACAAGCAGCGCGAAGTCGTGTATGGCTTCCGCAACGAGATCATTCACTCCCAGGACGTTCGTGACCGGCTCATGGATGTCATGGAGGAGGTCGTCATCCAAAAGGTCTTCGATCTCACGTCGAATGACACCGATCCGCATGAATGGACTATCCGCGCGCTGGCCGAATGGGTGAACCTCAACTTTCCGCTCGGCATGCCCGAGGAGGAAATTCTGAAGAAAGCTGAAACGGGAAGCGAAGAGCCAGTGAAAGGCTCGGCGTTTGATGGCTTTAGCCCCGCGCAGCTAGCTGTTTGCCAGCACATCATCGTGAAAGTACGCGAAGCGTACGATAGGAAGGCCCAGTACGAAACGAATAAAGAGGCGCTGACCGCGATCGAGCGCTACACGATCCTGAGCGCGATCGACAAGCTGTGGCAGGAGCATCTTTACCACATGGACAGCCTGCGCACGAGCATCAGCCTGCGCGCGTATGGTCAGCGTGATCCATTGATCGAATACAAAGCCGAGGCGTTCACCCTTTTCGAGGACTTGATGATCAACATCAAGACCGAGATTTGCCACAACATCTTCCGCAGCGCGTCGAGCCTGATGGCGTTTGAGAATTTCCTCCGCGATATGCCCAAGCGCACCGAGCATGCTTCGACGGCGGCCTTCGGCGGTGCGACGAGCGCAAGCAGCGGCGGCACGACCGCGACCAAAGCCAGCGACATGGTCAGCGAAGCAAGCGACGCCGTGTCAAAGGCCAAACCCGTCCGCACGGGTCCCAAAGTCGGGCGCAACGATCCCTGCCCTTGCGGCAGCGGGAAGAAATACAAGCACTGCTGCGGCAAGCTTTAGGGTCGATTCGCGCTTGAACAAATCCAGCGCGGCGATCATCTAACCACCAGAGGTTTGAGGGATGCAGGCGAGAGAGCCTGACGTGCATTTCTTACGAAACAAATTCGCGGTTCATTGGTTTAAGGAATAGGGACTATGAAAATGCTGCCTTTGCTCGTCGGGTTCGTGGGCTTCGGTTTTGTCGTCAACGCTTCCGAGCTTCTCCCGCCGTTCCGTGTCGAGGCCAAAGGAGGACCGATTGACGTGGATGTCGGCCATTCGGCGCCGTGGGTCGCCGACTTCGATGGCGATGGCAAACTTGATCTACTGGTTGGACAGTTTGGCGAAGGCAAATTGCGCATCTACCGCAACCAAGGGAGCAGTACCAATCCGAAGTTTGATTCCTTCGACTGGTTTTTGGCTGGCAACGGCAAAGTGCCCTCAAGCTGATGCGTCGGCTTCGGTCCACAGGTTGTGGATCTCGACGGCGATGGTCGCACCGATATTCTTTCTGGTTCCTGGCCGGGCGAGATTTACTGGTTCCGCGGAAAAGCGAACGGTTCTTACGCCGCAGCCGAAACGCTCAAGCGAAATAGCAGCAACTTGAATGTCGGCAAAGCCTCTGCAATTGCAGTCGCAGACTGGGACGGCGACGGTGACCTGGACTTGCTGATCGGCACCATCGACGGCTGGGTCAACTTCGTGAAGAACGAAGGCACGAAAACGAAGCCGGCCTTCAAGCCGGTCGAAAAGCTTCAGGTTGGTGGCGCTCCGATCAAGACAGCTCACGGCGATGCGGGGCCATGTGTGGCTGATTGGGACGGCGATGGCAAAGCCGACCTCGTGCTGGGCGCCGGCGCCGGTGGCGTACAATGGTACCGACGCGCGAGCGACGGAAAACTGGAATCGCCAGTAACGCTTGTCCCCGCGCCGAGCGAGACTGAAGCCAAAAAGCTCTTCGACAATCCCAAAGGCCCCGCCACACGCACCAAAGTGTGTGTCGCGGATTGGAACGGCGACGGCAAACAGGATTTGATTGTGGGCGATTTCAACTACAGCGGTGCGCGCAACTATCACGGATGGGTATGGGTCTATTTGCGCAACGGCACTACGACCGCCGCGGCACGTAAGTAAAATTGCCGACTGACCACGCCCATACTCGGGCGATTGGCGCGCGTTGAAGCGCTGTGCTGCGCTGTTTCTCCTGTTTTTGTGGGGAAGCATTCCTTGCTGCGATAGCCCTGCGGAGCAATACTGGCCTAAAGACATTTTGAAAATGGCCGGTGCTATTTGCCATCTCTCGCAGCGATGAACTTCCGTTTCCTCCTGATTTTCTGCGTAATTGCCTGGTCGGGGTGCAACCAGAATCCAGGAGGCGCCGGTCATTTTCAAAGCCGCTTCTTCGAACGAATTGAAGTCATTGGAAAACGCGGCACCGCCGCGGGCGAATTCAACAAGCCGCGTTCACTCGCGATGGACCGAGAAGACAATCTCTACGTCGTCGACATGACCGGGCGCGTGCAGAAGTTCTCGCCCGACGGTAAATATCTCGCCATGTGGCAGATGCCGCAAACTGACAAGGGAAAACCAAAGGGCATGTGCTGCGATGGCGAGGGGCTGATCGTTGTGCTCGAGCCGCATTACTCGCGTGTGAATCACTTCTCCCCGGAGGGCAAACTGGTGCGCCAATGGGGCACGCATGGAACGAACTTCGGTGAACTCGCGTTTCCGCGCTCGGTCATCGCCAACTCCCGCGGAGAAATTTACGTCAGCGAGTACGGGTTGACCGAACGCGTGCAGGCATTTTCGAATTCTGTTTGCTTGAAGACGATCGGCAGTGGTGGCGCAAACAACGGTGAGTTCAATCGCGCCGAGGGGCTGGGGCTCGACGCGCAAGGCCAACTGTTCGTTGCGGATTCATGCAATCATCGAATTCAGATTTTTTCGGCAGGCGGCAAATGGCTGGCAACTTACGGCCGACCCGGTGGTGGCAAAGGCGAGTTGAGTTATCCATACGATGTCCGCATCGATTCTGCGGGTTTTCAATTCGTGTGCGAGTTCGGCAACAGCCGCATTCAAATCTTCGATCCGCAACACCAGCCCGTCGAGATCATCGGTCGCGCCGGCAGCGCGCCGGGCGAGTTCAGCAACCCATGGAGCATTGCGCTGGATTCGCATGGCAACTTATATGTCGCCGACGCTAATAATCATCGCGTGCAAAAGCTGGTGCGACGAAAAGCGCAGATCACGCAGACGGCAACGCCATGAAAGTGCAGTTCACCAATCCGCATTTTCTCTGGTTGTTGCCACTGGTTTGGACGTGGGCAATTTGGCTGGCGTTGAAAAGCGACGCGCAACTGAGCCGCTTTCGGCGCGGCGTCGCCCTGGCCGTGCGCATGATCGTGTTGCTGCTATTGGTGCTGGCTCTCGCGGGCCTTCAGTGGATGCGGCCGCTCGAAGGCGTGAATGTGCTGTTCCTCCTTGACCGGTCGGACAGCATTCCTTCACCGCAACAGGAGACAGCGCGCAAGTACGTCAACACCGCCGCCAAAGAGAAAAAGAAGACGGACAACGCTGGAGTGGTGGTCTTTGGCACAGACGCCGCGATCGAAATCTCCGCCAGCCCCGCCGTCGACGTGCAGAAAATCAACGCCGTGGTACCCACCGAGCGGACCGATCTCGGCGCAGCAATTCGACTTGGCACAGCCGCGTTTCCCGAGACCGGTCAGAAGCGGCTCGTTGTCATGTCCGACGGCAACGAAAACCTTGGCGACGCGATGGCGGCGGTGCTGGCCGCCCGTCCCCTCGGCGTCACAGTGGATGTGATCCCGCTCGGTGTGGAGCGCGGTAACGACGTTTCGGTGCAGAAGCTCGGATTGCCGAGCCGCGTCAAGAAAGGGCAAACATTTGAAACGCGCATCTTCATTAATGCCGACAAGCCGCAGAGAGCGACCTTGCGTCTCTACCGCAATGATCAGCCGTTGGGCGAACAACCCGTCGATTTGAACGCGGGCAAAAACCTGTTCACCTTTCCGCAAACGCTCAACGACAACGGCTTTTACAGTTACAACGTCTTTGTCGATGTTGCCGGAGACGGCGTTCCGCAGAACAACCAGGCTTCGAGCTTCACGCACGTTCGCGGTGATCCTGCGGTTTTGATCGTCTCCACTGATCCGGTCGCGGACCAAACTCTTGCTGCTGCGCTCCGGTCTTCAAAACTCGAGGTCAGGATTGGCCCCATCGAATCGTTGCCCCGCACGCTGGCCGAAATTCAAAGTTACGACGCCGTGTTCATCAGCAATGTCGCAGCGGGCGATCTGGGCCAGGATGGGATGAAATTGCTCGAAAGCGCTGTGCGCGATTTCGGCGTTGGACTCGTCTGTTTGGGAGGCGACCAGGCGTATGCCGCGGGCGGCTACCGCAATACGCCGCTCGAAACCACCTTGCCCGTAAACATGGAACTCGACAGCAAGAAGGTCCTGCCGAGCGGCGCGGTGGCCCTGGTGATGCACGGCATGGAATTCATGAATGGCAACCAGATCGCCCGGGATTGCGCTTTGGGTGTGCTCGACGCCCTGGGTCCGCAGGATGAAATGGGGGTTGTGCTGTGGGACGGCAGTGACCGCTGGCTGTTCCCGATGACCAAGGTCGGCAACAAAAAGGAACTGGGAAGACAAATTGCCGGGATGAGCCAGGGTGATCTGCCGAGTTTTCAAAACGTGATGAACATGGCGCACCAGGGATTGAAGAAATCGATGGCTAGCCTCAAGCACATGGTCGTCTTCAGCGACGGCGATCCCGCGGCACCAACACAGCAATTGATGCAAGGTATTGTGGGTGATCGAATCACCGTCACGACTGTGTTGATCGCGGGACACGCAGGCCCCGAGACCATGCAGTGGGTCGCCGACCAGGGGCGCGGTCGCTTTTACAACGTCAACAACCCGACACAATTGCCGCAGATTTTCATCAAGGAAGCGGCTGTGATCCTGAAGTCGGCAATTTTTGAAGAGCCATTCAAACCGAAAGTGGCCGGACCAAGCGAAATCATTCGAGGCATCGCTGCGGCGGAATATCCGACGCTGCGCGGGTACGTGTGCACGACGCCGAAGACGCGCGCGGAGATCCCTTTGATTTCCGACAAAGGCGACCCGGTCCTCGCGCATTGGCAATACGGGTTGGGCCGTTCGGTGGCGTTTACATCCGATGCAAAACCGAAGTGGGCGCGAGACTGGCTGGGCTGGCAAAAGTACCGGCAGTTCTGGACGCAAACGGCGCAGTGGGCGCTGCGGCGAATCGAAAACGCCGAATTCACCACGGACGTGAGCATCGATAAAGGCGAGGGGCATATCAGCCTCGAAGCGCTCGACGAGAAGGGCGATTACCGAAATTTCCTGAATCTGCAGACGATGGTCGTCAGCCCGACCGGCGAAAAGCAGACGGTGCGGCTGGAGCAAACCGGGCCGGGCCGTTACGAAGCGAACTTTGCCACCAAACAGGTCGGCTCCTATTTGATGAATGTCATGGAGGTCAAGGACGGGAAGTTGCTGGCATCGCAAGTGGTCGGCGCGAGCGTCAATTACTCCCCGGAGTTCAACGCTCCGGAACCGAACGTCAACTTTTTGAATCGTCTCGCCGAAGTCGGCGGCGGCAAAGTGCTGAATCCTGCGGTCGCGGGCGACAACCCGTTTCTTCACAACCGCAAGAAGACGTATCAGCCACGTGACCTATGGGAATGGCTGCTGAAATTTGCGATCTGCCTTTTCACGCTCGATGTCGGCATTCGCCGCGTCCACATCGATCGCGAAGAGTGGCTGAAAGCGACGGCAAATCTGCGGCGCATGATCTTCTTTTGGCGGGGCAAGCCGCGGCCCGTTGAAGCCGACGAATCACTGGCGGCGTTGCTGGCGCGACGCGATCAGGTGCGCACGACACAAACCGCGCGTCCACCCGAGCCGGCGCCGGATTTATTCCGACCCCAGAAGCCGGTCACGATTTCAGAACCGCGTGCGTCGAGTCTTCAGCCGGCGGAAGAACCAGCCAAACCAGAAGCCAAAGAACAGCCAGCGACAACGACAAGCCGATTACTCGCGGCCAAACGCAAAGCGCAACAACAGGAGCATCGGAAAGAGTAGGCCTCCTATTTGCCGAGCAGATTCAACGGATTCAGGCCGCCGGCCTTATCCCCCAGCGCTTTATCGAGAAGCCTTTCGGAAATCGTGCCGGCAAGGGCCAGCTTGTTGATCTCAGGTTTCGGGCTTCCCACCGTACCGACAACGTTGACGAAATCCGGCATTTTCACATAAGCAGCGTCCGGTGGCGTGTTGCGCGGTATCTTGCCGACGCGCTGCGCGAGCGAACGCTTGAGCGACAGATGCATCGGCCATTTTTCGATCGGAGAATCCGGGATGAGCTCCGCGATTTTGATTGGCCCTTGCGTATCCGCCGTGAAGGTATCGCTCACCAAATTGAACTGTGTGAAGTTGATTTTGCCGTCGCCGATTTTTGCCGTCGCACCGACCCAGCTTACCGGCGCGTTGACCAGGTCGGGCGCGCCGACTGCGAGGCCTATCGGATAGAACAACGTTTTCACCCATGGCGACGTGAGTTGAAAATTCGCATTCGTGAAACTGAACAACACATCACCGGCGAGGTTGCTCTGCAGACTTCGTCCCGTCACACCCGCGCCCTTGATTTGCGAGACAAGGATGAGATCGCCTTTGATTTTACCCTTCTGCTCTGGAGAGAACGTGTCGACGGCCGGGCCGATGGGAATTTTATCTGCGTTCAGCGCAATGTCGTATTGGTAGCCGGGCACGCCGAGGTTAAGCACGATCGCTCCTTTGCAGAGCCCGCCGTTGATCAGGAGTTGCAACGGCGCGACCTGCACTTTGGAGTTATCCAGCTTGATCGCGGTCTGCCAGTTGTGAATGGCCAAATCGCGCACGTAGAGCTGCCCGACGTTGATCGCAAAATTAAAGTTCTGAAACGGCAGCTTGATCGGCGCAGGCTCGGTTGGCGGAGCGGGCCTGGAAGCAACAGGAGTGGGCGCCGAACTTTTGCCGCTCGATGGTGACGCGACCGCGTTCGTTGCCTTCGAGCCAGCAAATATGTCGTAGTACGAAGTGAAATCGAGCGAATCCGCCAGCAATTGCAGCTCGCCGGAGAAAGCGTTCGTGCGCGACAGATCGAGCTTGCCCGCCAGATTAATTTCGTTCCTCGCTCGAGCAGTGGGCGCGAGCTTCAGCCGCAATGTTTCAATATTGAGCGACTTGTTCGTCGCCATTGCCGTATTCACTTGCAGTCCAACGGCCAACGGTGTTTTCGGAAAGTTGCCTCGTTGGTCCGATAACAACAGATTGCTGATGTCCACGTCGCCCCTGATCGACGCATCCCGGCCGGGATCGTAGCGGCCTGTGAGATCGATATTGATTGATGCTGAAGCCAGTTGCCTGCCGCCAGCCACCATGGGCGCGAAGGCGGCGAGAAGTTTCTCATTGAGATCAACCACCTTGAACGTGCCCTCCGCGGCTTTGGTTTTCAGATGGTACTTGCCCGTGCTGCGAATTTGACCGCCAGAAGCGTTCGCCATGCGAATGTCCGCGGAAAGCTCGTCGACGACAACCGCGTCCTGCTGCATCGATGCGCCAAGTTTGACGACGGCATTCAAGGGCGACGCCGGAAGTTGCTTCGTCGGATCGTTGATTAACAAGTTCCCCACTTGCAGTTCGCACTTCACGACGCTGGTTGCTTTGGGATTGTATTGCGCGTCGGCAGTTAAATCGATGCTGGAAGATTTCAATGTGCGGCTTTGGCCCAGGGCCGGGTCGAGGAAAGCCGCAAGGGTCGCTTCATTCAGGTCGCTCAATTTAAGCCGCAAACTGCCACTCTGATCGGCAAGATTGAATTGTCCCGTCGCTCCGAATGATCCCCCGGGTTTTCCGCTCTGCACGATCTTTCCGGTGAACTCGCGAATATTCGCCACTTGGTTGGCAAGGTTCGCATCCAGCATTAAATCCAGCGAGAGCGGTTTTCCCGAAGCGGGATTCGTGGGCGCGAGCGCAAAAACGTCGGGAAGTTGAACTCGAACGACTGCCGAGCCATTGGTCGCCGCCAGGTCGTAACTGCCGCGAACACTTGCGATGCTGGGCGCCCGCCCTGCCTGTTGAAGTTGTAGAACGAGATTGTTGAACTCCAACTTCTGCCCACGCTGCTGAATTTGTGTTTCAAGCTTCAGCGTACCCGGCGGCAACCCCGTAAGTGTAAGCAGATTTGTGACCTGGGCTACATAGGCCTGCAGCGCAAAACTTCCATCGAGCTCTCGTGATCTAAGGGCGCCCTTTGCCGAGCCCGTGAGCGTCACCGCTGTTTGCTGTTCGCGATCGACGCGCAGGAGGAGATCGTCGAGCCGAAAGTTGTTCATGTCATCCAGGGCCGCGCGCAATGCCAGAGCTGCCGATGCGCGCTGAATCCTGTCGCTGCCGAGATTGGCGCTGAGATTCGCCACGCGCGAATCAAGCTGTGCGGCAAGTTGTTTGCCCGCGTTGGCAGCAGTGACGCGCAGGCCGAGACTCGCAACACCTGAAATGTCCCCCACGAACGCGCGCCAGTCGGCGAGGTTGAAGTTCGTGACCTGAAGGTTGAATGCGGATGGATCAACGAAATTCGTGCCGCCGCCCAAATCCACACGCATTGGGCCTTCGAGCGCGCCGCTGATGATTTTGACGGCGTCCTGTTCGCCGGAGACGGTCAATCGCTCAATCAATGCGGACTTTCGTTCCTGGTCCAGAGTGAAGCTGTAGTCGAGAGCGAGGTTGAGCGGGCGAGTCGTGACGCCTCGCTGAACGACACTCAGTTTGTCGACAGCAAAGCGGCCCGAGGCGATGACCAGTTGGCCTGCGTTTGTGATCGTGATTTGCTGGCCCGAATTGATCGTCGTCGAGCCGAAGTCCACACCTGCCGCCGCTCCGGCAATGTTCAGAGCATGGCGATCAATAGAAGTGATCTGCAGTTTAATCTGTCCCTCTTTGCGCTGCAGATCGAGAGGTCCGCTCGCAGTGATTTGACCGAGAGTTCTTTCGCCCTGCTTGAAGGTCAACGCGAGTTGGCGTAACTCCGTCGGCGTGAGATCGCATTCGAGAGTAGCGGCGGTGCCTTTGATGTCCTTTGCCGCCGCGGGCGGCGTAACCACATCCAGGCCCACGGTGCCACGTAATGTATCTGGTTTGAGGTCGGCCGTGAGCGCAATGTCAAACGCGCCCGCCAGCTTCGCTTCGATCAGTTCACCAGTAATGTTTGTCGCATTTTGGCCTGGCGTCCGCTCGAACCGAATCGCCGTCGCCAAATTGAGCGTTCCGGCTTTGGCGTTTCCGAGATTTGCGGCACTGATATTAACGTTCGAAAGCTCGGCTACTTCGCGCGTGCCGCGCGGGAGATTCCTGGTGAAGCGAACCAGCGCGTTTGTCAGCAGGAGTCGCCCCAAGTGAAACTGCACTGGCTTGGCGGGTGTTTCAGACGGCGGTGGTGGTTCCGTGGATGGCTTGAGTAACGGATCAAGATTGCTGGTGCCATCCTCCTGCTGGACGATCTGCACGACCGGAGAAATCAGGGAGATTTCATGGACGTTAATGTTGCCGCCCAGGATGTCCTTGAGGCTGTAGCGAACCCGGACTTCGCGCGCGGCAATGACCGGTTCTTCAAACGCGCTTCCACCGATTTTGACGTCGCGCAGAGTGACTTTGCGAAATGGACTGATGCTTGAATCGGCGATGGTGACTGGCGTGCCCAGGGCCGCCGCGACCTTGGGCAGGATTACCGCGTTGAGGAACGTGTGACTGGTGGCGACGAAATACAGGATGATCAGCAACAAAACGAACACGGCCCCGGCCCAGCCAAGACGCTTGGGCCAACGCCGGGGCGTTTTTGGGGGTGGAGCCGGTGCCCAGTGTTCAGACATAACGAGTAGCTCCTTCGATGCCAGAATTGCTGGTCAAAGGCAATGAAAGTCCACGGCAGGAAGCGCCCCGGAGCGAGTGGCCACCCCAAATACTATAGGGTGAAATGCCCTATAGGCGAGGCACGGACAGCTCGGCCACATTAATGTCGGGAGAACGGATAGGGCGGTTGTTCGACGCCGAACAAAATGTCCGTTCTCTCGCCATCGGTTTGGGAATTTAAGAGGCGAGTTATGCCGAAGAATGAGCAGCCTGTGATATTAATCGCTGAAGACAGCGAAGATGATCTGCTGATGCTTCGCCGCGCCTTCTCGCAGGCAGGTCTGCTCATTCCACTCCAGGCCGTTGGCGACGGTGAGGAAGCGATTGCCTACCTCAAAGGTGAGGGCAAGTTTGTCAATCGCGCCGAATACCCGTTGCCCGATCTTTTGTTGCTGGACTTAAAGATGCCGCGCAAAAACGGCTTCGAAGTCCTCGAGTGGTTGCAAGGTCAACCGACGCTGGCTCAACTGCGGGTCGTCGTTCTCACAAGCTCTGACCAAATCCGCGACGTGAACCTCGCCTACAAATTGGGCGCGGCGTCGTTTCTCACGAAGCCACTCAACTTCATGGAATTCAAAGATACCATCCAGGCGATGTACACCTACTGGATGAGCATGAGCAGCCGAGTGCCGGAGAT
>Ga0193697_1000180_pt1 | contig 25052 bp, 19 predicted proteins | sample L3m2metaG_FD_145073 | JGI IMG/M metagenome (GOLD analysis project Ga0193697, IMG submission 145073) | Soil microbial communities from a riparian zone of the East river system, Colorado, United States - L3m2 | ecosystem: Environmental > Terrestrial > Soil > Riparian zone | place: USA: East River...
CGCAAACCCCTCGGTCCCGGCCAGGCGACGCGCATCTTCACGGGCGCGCCCCTCCCCGACGGATCCGACGGCGTCATCCGGCAGGAAGACACGGAGGCGCTCCCCAAGGCCCGAGTCTCGATCCGTAACGCGCGTGACGCCGGCAAGAACCTGCGGAGGCGCGGCGAGGACATCCGCAAGGGCGCCGTGGCGCTCGCCGCCGGCACCGTGCTGGGACCTGCGCAGCTGGGCGTGCTCGCCTCGCTCGCCTACGACCTGCCGGTCGTGTATCGCGCGCCGCGCGTCGCGTTCATGGGCTCGGGTGACGAGATCGTCGACCTCGATCGCAAGGCCGACATTCTGGCGGGGCGGAAGATCGCGAGCTCGAATTCGTACACGCTGGACGGGATGATCCGTCGGGCCGGCGGGGAGCCGGTCGACCTTGGCATTGCGCGCGACACAAAAGAAAGCCTCCGCGAGCATCTGGAGGGCGCCCGCGAGCGCAACGCCGATCTCGTCGTCACGACGGCAGGTGTGAGCGTCGGCGAGCACGACCTGGTGCGCGACGTGTTACAGGATTTGGGCGGCGAGCTGAAACTGTGGCGCGTGCAGATGCGCCCGGGCTCCCCGCTGGGCTTCGGCTCGCTGTTCGGCAAGCCGTGGATCGGGCTCCCCGGCAATCCCGTGAGCACGATGGTGACGTTCGAGCTGTTCGTGCGCCCGGCGATCCGGCGGCTCGCGGGTCACACGCTTCCGTTCCGCCGCACGGTGCCCGTCACCCTTCAGGAGACGATCACGCTCGGTCCCAAGTTGCGGCACTTCCTGCGCGCGATTGTGCTAGCCGGCGACGCGGGAAATGCGCTTAATGCGCGTTTGACAGGGCCTCAGGGTTCCGGCATTCTCACGAGCATGGCGCGCGCCAACGCCCTGCTCATCGTCCCCGAGGACATGCCGGCCGCGCCTGTCGGCGCCGCGCTGCAGGCAATCGTGCTCGACGACCCCTATCACGTCGCGGAGCCGCCCTTCTGATGACCCGCACCACGCGGCACCTGCTGGGGATCGGCGGGAGCGCCCTGTTGACGCTCCTCATCTACGTCGCTAACGAGCTCACCCCGGCGCAAATCAGGCTGGCGCTGCTGTATCTGGTGCCGGTGCTCGTCGCGACGTGGTACGCAGGGATGTGGTGGGGCATCGCGTTCACGCTCGTGGCGATGGGTCTGCGCCTCGTCGTCGAGGTGGAGCAGCAGGCCGGCATGACCGTCGCGCTCTCCGTCGTGAATCAGCTCTCGTTCGCCGCGGTGGCCGGGATCGCGATGGTAACGTTTCGCCACCTGCGCCGCACGCAGGAGCAGCTCTCGCTCCTCGCCACGAACGATCCGCTCACGAACCTGTTCAACGGCCGCGCGTTCTCGGCCCGCCTCAGTCAGGAGCTGGAACGGAACCGCCGCTACCCGCGGCCGCTCGCCCTGCTCTACCTCGATCTGGACGACTTCAAGGTGATCAACGACTCGCACGGCCACCAGACGGGCGACGCCGTGCTGCGTCTCGTGGCCGAGGCGATGCGCTCCTCCGTGCGCCAGGCCGACGTCGTGGGGCGGCTCGGCGGCGACGAGTTCGCCGTGCTGATGCCCGAAACCGACGCCGCCCTCGCGGACGCCGCCGCCAAGCGCCTCGCCGCGTCGCTAAAGACGGTGTTCAAGGGAACGCCCACGGTCACCGCCAGCATCGGCGTGGTTTCGTGCAGCGCGACGGACGCCAATACAGACGAGCTGCTGCGCAAAGCAGATCAGGCGATGTATGACGCGAAAAAGGCTGGGAAGGATCGCGTGGTGCAGGTCGAGATCAAGTCATGATTAGTCTGGTCCTCGCGCTGCTCGTCACCCAGCAGCCACTCCAGACCTACTCCGACGCGTTCATCCAGCGGTCCCGTCGTACCGATCCCCAAATCAGCTACACCATCACAGTGCGGGCGACCGACCGCAGCGCCTATTTCGTGGAGATGCGAATCGCGAATCCGCCGAGTCCGGCGCGCTTCGTGATTCCGAACTGGGCACCGGGTGCCTATCGCCTGATGGATTCGGGCCAGAACATCGGGACCGTGACGGCATCCAGCGCATCGGGCGAGGTGTTGCCCGTCCTGCAGGACTCCGAGATCTCCTGGACGGTGGCCGCTCCCGGCGCGACGAGCATCGTGGTGCGCTATTCGGCGGGCCTCCGCAATCCGACGCAATGGAGCCGTCCCAACAACCGCTGGTTTCTCCGGGGCACCTCGGGGATGATCGATGGGCCGCGCACGTACATGTATCTGGATGGCTGGAAGCTCGCGCCGGCCCACGTGACGTTTCACCTCCCCGCGGGCTGGCGCATCGCGACGGGACTCGTCCCCACGACCGACAGCACGACATACTGGGCGCCGAGCTACGACGTGCTGATCGACTCACCGGTGCTCGTCGGCCACTTCCTCGACTACCGCTTCACCGCCGGGGGCCGGCCGCATCGGGCCGTCGTCGATCTGGGCGGTGTGCGGCCCACGGCCGCGCGGGCTTTTGTCGACATGGTGCGTCGCGTCTCCGAGACGACGATCGGGATCTTCGGCAGCGCGCCGTATAAGGACTACACGTTCATCTTCGTCGCGGGGCGCGGCGGCGGGCTCGAGCACTTGAACTCGACGACGATCGGGGTGACTACGGACGTCCTGGCACGTCGTCCGGAGGGCGCCGAGGGCGTGACCGCGCACGAGTTCTTCCACACGTGGAACGTGAAGCGCATCAGGCCCGTGGAGCTGGGACCGTTCGATTACGAGCGTCCCGTCCGCACCGTCAACCTGTGGCTGAGTGAAGGGGTCACCGACTACTACGACGGTGTGATCCTGGCGCGCAGCGGGCTCAACAGCGCCGCCGATTTCACGCGCCAGATGGGCAACGCGATCGCGAACCACCGCGGCAACGAGGCGCGGCTCGTCGTGTCGCCCGAGCGCGCGTCGTGGACAGTGTGGGACAGTCCCGCCGTGAACCAGAGCTACACGATCTCCTACTATCTCCAGGGACAACTGCTCGGCTTCCTGCTCGACCTCGCGATCCGCGACTCGACCGACAACGCGAAGTCCCTCGACGACGTCATGCGGTACTTGTTCGATCATTACGCAGGAGAGCGGGGCTTCACCGCCGACGACGTCCGCGCGTCGATCCGCGCGGCTGCCGGAGCGAACTTTCAAGACTTCTGGCGCCGCTACGTGAGCGGCACGACGGAGATTCCCTGGGACGACTTCTTGAAAGCCGCCGGCTGGCGCGTGGCTTTCAGCGAAGTGCTTGCCGTCGATGCCCGGATCGGCTCGATCACGCCTGCCGTGCAGGGTGGGCGCTGGCGCGCGGTGGCGATCCCCGGGAGCGCGGCGGAATCCGCGGGACTTGTGACCGGTGACGAACTGGTTCGTATCAACGGACGCGACATCGACGACGGAACCGACGTCACCGCCGCCGTCCAGGCCGTGCGACCCGGGGGCGCGATGACTGTGCACGTCGTGCGCGCCGGCCTGCCCGTGACGATCCGCTTCACCGCCGGCGTCTACAAACAAACTCGAGCCACGTTGATCGACCTCCCCGATCAGACCGAGCGGATGCGCCGCATCCGCTCCAGCCTCCTGACGGGCAAGTAATGGAGCTGCTCCTCGTCTTCACGTCGGTCTTCTTCATCGTCGACCCGTTCGCGGTGATCCCGACGTTTTTGGCGATGACGGAGCGGGACTCACCGCAGCACCGCCGGATTCTCGCCAAGCGCGGCGCCTGGACCTGCGCCATCACGCTGCTCGCGTTCGCCGCGGGTGGCGCCCTGATCTTCAAGATCTTCGGCATCACGCTCGGAGCGTTCAAGATCGCCGGCGGGGTCCTGCTGGGACTCAACGCGCTCGACATGGTGCAGGCGCGGCGCAGCCAGCAGCGCGAGACCCCGGCCGAGAAGGCGGAAGGGATTCAGAAGGAAGACATCGGGATCATGCCGCTCGGCGTGCCGATGCTGGCGGGGCCCGGCGCGATCTCGACCGTGATGGTGCTCGCGCTCGGATCGAAAGGTCCGCTGCTCACAGCGGCGGTGTACGTCTCGATCATTCTGACCGCGCTGATTTCGTTCTTTGTATTGGCCGCCGCGTCGCTCGTCGAGCGGCGCCTCGGTCAGACGGGGATGCGGATCCTGACGCGGTTGATGGGCCTCGTGCTCAGCGCCATCGCCGTGCAGTTCATCATCGACGGGATCAAGCTGAGCGGGCTTTAGCCGGCCTTGAGGCGGCGCAGCGCCCGCGCCGAGCCGCGGCGCGCGCGGCCCATCTGACGGCGCAGGTTGGACAAGTCGGTGATGCCGGCCAGGCGGCTCGCCTGCGGTGCCCGCATCCGGTGCACCGCCATGATCTGCTCGAACGCCACCCAGCGCACATACGTCATGAAGTGCTCCACGCGCTCGAAGCCCAGTTCCACCAGCGTTCCCTTCACGGCGACGAGGCGGAGGCCGAGGGCGGCGGCGAGCTGCTTGGGATGGCGCAGCTCCCACGAGCGCTCGCAGACCACGCGCACCATCGCGGCGACATTCGCTCCGGTCAGACCCGGCTCGCTGGCCAGCACCAGGGCGGCGATTTCCTGGCCCGTCGGGCCCACGATGCGGCGCAGCAGGCTCGAGGCGACCGTGTCGTATCCCGCCGCGCGCTCCATCGCGTCACAATGCGTCACCTTCACGCCCGGCCACCGCATGGCATCCTCCCAGCCGGCGACGCCGCGCTCGCCGGCCACGAGCCATACCTCGAGGCGCGTCAGGAGCGGCAACAGATTCGCGGCGTCCGGGAATTCGGGCGCTTCGTCGAGATCGATGACGAGGATGTCGGTCGAGTGAACGGCCTTGGCGCCGGGCAGCGCCGTGTGATGCTGCACACGCGCGTGCTTCCCCAGCCGCTCTTCCAACCCGGTCAGGAGGCTGGTGCGAGCGGACGCCACGACGTGCACTGTCGGCGTTGAGCTCATGGCCCCCCCGAGGTGGTGTTGCGGTGAATTGTGGAACGAAAGTACGAAACGGCGAGGGGCACGACAAGAGCACGCTGGAAGCAAGTGTTGGAGACACGAAATGCGGTGAAGCGGTACGAATCTGTTACGATGCCTCCGCCACGCGGTCACCGCCGGAGGCCTGCGCGAGCGAGAGAGCGCGAAGGGCGGCATCGACGAGCGTGCCCTAGGGAGCTGTCGAGCCGTACCACGCGACACCGGCACTGACCGTCAGCGCGATCGGGCAACCGACAACGCGTCGCGCGATGAAGGCTTGTCGCACGTGCTCGACGATTCGCTCGGCGACCAGTCGAGCCCCGCTGCGGTACGTATCAGGCAGGACGATCGCGAACTCGTCTGCGCCGTAGCGGCACGCCGCATCGGCGGCCCGCACCCGCTTGCGGATCACGTCGGCCATGCCCCGCAGCGCCGCGTCGCCCGCCTCGGGGCCCCATTGCTCGGTCGTCGCCTCGAAGTCATCGAGCTCGACGAGGACCAGGGACGTCATCACCCCGTGGCGCCGGCAGCGCGCCAACTCTCTCCGGAGATCCAACTCGAGAAAGCTGCGGCTATAAAGACCCGTCAGCGCGTCGGTCGTCGCGCCTGTCTCGATGCTCGCAGACGGCGCGTCGGTTAGGCGCCGATCCCCACCAGTCCGCCGATCCGTCCCGGACCGCCCGATCTCACTGACCAAGAATGCTCCCGCTTTTCGCTCACCGATCATCGCTCACGCCTCCCTTTCGCCGATCACGACGAGGGTGGTGATGCAGGGGCGCTGCATTAACCGGGCCGAGTGCTGCGTGCGTGCAACGAGCGTGAGATTGGGGAGGGATCGAGGGAATACGATGCGGACGCGCGGCGAGCGGTGCGGCGGCGCAACAGGCGTTACATCCTCTTGTACTTTGGCCCACTCCCTCCTTCTCGCGGCGTCCAGCGCGGCCCCAGGACGTCGGTCGCCTTGCAGTCCACGCAGTTCGGCGCGTTGACCCGCAGCACCCCATCCACTTCCTCATAGACACCGGCGGGGCAGACATGCGAGTAGAAACGCGCGACCTCGGCCGACACATCCTGTCCGACAATCAAGTGCGTCGGGATCGTGTCGCGGGTGGCGTTCCCGGACTTGAATACGGCGTCGACCTTACTGATGGCATTGGGCTCGGCTGACCCCGGGCGCCAGCCCGGGGATCCCGAGTCTTGGGACCCTGGGGTTCTCGATTCTTTGAACCCCGGGCTGTCGCCCGGGGTCAGCCTGCGAGCCATCTCCGCATCAGCATGCATCCCATACATCCACCCCGGAAAGATTCCCCGGGTAACCGTCATCAGCGCCGCCTGAATCCCGCCAAGCCAGAATCCGTCCTTGAACGCCAGCCGCATGTTACGCGTGCGGTAGAGGTCGCGCGAGATGTACGAGTGATTCACGACGGTGTCATACTCTCCCAGCCGTCTGATCGACGGGTCGCCCGCGGTAAGCGCGCCGGAGATCACGCGCGCCGCGTACATCCCCGACTGCATGGCGTAGTGAATCCCCTTGAGCGACGGCACATCCACGAAGCCGCCGGAGTCCCCCACGACCACGACGCCATCGCCCGAATGACGGTTCGGCAACCCGTAGAAACCGCCCTCGGGGATCGTCTTCGCACCCCACTCGATCAGCTCCCCACCCTCGAGGTAGGGCTTGAAGAGCGGATGCTGCTTCAGCTGCTGCAGCAGTTCGTGCACGTCGAGGTTGGCGTCTTTGTAATCGAGGCCCACCACCAGCCCGAGCGCGACGAGATGGGGTTCCATCGGGTACAGGAAGGATCCGCCGAACGCATCTGATGGCAGCGGCCACCCCATCGTATGGATCACGCGATCGAGCGGCCGCTTCGTCTCCCACAACTCCTTCACGCCCAGCGCAAAGATCTGCGGATTGGGCGACGTCACGCCCTGCCACTGGCACCACGCCTGCGTCAACAACCCGCGCGTTCCCTCGGCCAGCACCGTCACCTTCGCGGTGAGGTCGTTCGGCGCCGCGTACCCGGACCCGGGATTGCCGTCACGGTCCAAGCCCGCCGCGGCAGTGCGCACGCCTTTCACCTGCTTCCCCGTCGTCAAGAGACTCGCGGCGGGAAAGCCCGTGAAGACGTTGACGCCCAACTCCTCGGCCTTGGCGCCGAGCCAGCGCACGACCTCGCACAACGACGCGATGTAATAGCCCTTGTTGTGCATGGTGGGTGGCGTAGGAAGACGCCATTGGCTGTTGGCCGTGAGCAAATACACAGCTTCGCGCTTGACTGGACCGCGGAAGGGGAAGTCGGCGTCCTTCAATTCTGGAAAGAGTTCTCGAAACGCTCGGGGGTTCACGACGGCGCCCGAGAGGGAATGCTCGCCCAGCGCCTCGGCCTTCTCGAGCACGCCGATATTCAACGTGCCGCCACTCTTCTTGGCCAGCCTCGCCAGCTCGATCGCGCACGCGAGCCCCGCGGGCCCCGCCCCGACGATGAGCACGTCCAACTCCATCCGGTCGCCGGCGCCCTCCGCACCATCCTTGAGGATGAGCCGGTCCATGGGCAACGAAGGTTGATGCTTCGCCGGAACGATCTCAGCCATGCAGCTTCTTTATTTCCTCGGTGAGTTTCGGCACGACCTCGAACAGGTCGCCCACTACGCCATAGTCGGCGACCTTGAAGATCGGAGCGTCCTTATCCTTGTTGATCGCGACGATCACCTTCGACGTCCGCATCCCCGCCAGGTGCTGGATGGCGCCCGAAATCCCCACGGCGATGTAGAGCGTCGGACTCACGGTCTTCCCCGTCTGCCCCACCTGGTCCGCGTGCGCCCGCCATCCCGCATCGACGACGGCGCGAGACGCGCCCACCGCCGCCTGGCCACCGAACGCGCGGGCCAGCTCCTCGAGCACCTTGAAGTTCCCAGGCTCCTTCAGTCCCCTGCCGCCAGAGATAACAACCTGTGCTTCGGCCACGTCGAGCGCGCCGGCTTCGGCGGCCTTGATCTCGCGGACGACGACGCGGCCCGCCGGCACATTCGCCGCGATCGTCTCGGCCGTCCCTGCCTTGGGCCGTTCAACCGGAGTGAACACGTTGGGCCGCACCGACAGCATAGCCGGCTTCCCCATGACCTTGACCTTGAGGAGTGCCTTGCCGGCATACACCGGTCGCGTGGCGACGACTGCGCCACCCTCGACACCGACCTCGGTGACGTCACCCGCCAGCGCGACGCCCAGCTTGGCCGCTACGCGCGGCGCGAGGTCCTTGCCCGTCGCGCTCGCCGCGAAGACGACCGCCGTGTACCCGCCGCTCTTCGCCCGCTCGGTGATCGCGTGCGCCATGCCCTCGGGCGCGTACTTCGCGAACGCCGCGTTCGTGAGCGTGACGACCGTGTCGGCGCCGAATTTGCCGAGCTGATCCGCGCCTTTCACGGGACCTGCTGCGCACACGAGCGCCTCGACAGTGCCGCCGAGACGATGCGCGGCCGTGACGACCTCGTGCGAGATCTTGCGTAGCGCTCCGTCGCGTTGCTCGACGACTGCCAGGACGCTCGTCATAAAACTTTTGCTTCCTCCCGCAGCAGCCGCACCAGCTCGGGGACCGCAGCCGCACCTTCACCGACGATCTTGCCATCCTTGCGCTGCGGCGGCGGGGTGAGGGCGACGATCTCGATGCTCCCGGCGCCGAGCTGCACCGGCTTCACTTCCAGCGGCTTCTTCTTGGCCGCCATGATGCCCTTGAGGGCGGGATAGCGCGGCTCATTGAGACCCTTGTCGGCGGTGAGCACGGCGGGCAGCGGGAACTCGACGACTTCGATTCCACCTTCGATCTCCCGCTCGGCGACGCCCTTGGCGCCGTCTATCTCGAGATGCGTGGCGGCCGTCACGCACGGCAGACCCAGCAGCTCGGCCACCATCGGGCCGACCTGCTGGTTGTAGTCGTCGATCGCCATCTTGCCGAAGAGGATCAGATCCCAGTTGCCGGCTTTCAGCTCGGCGGCCAGGGCCTGGGCGGTGATGTAACCATCGGCGGGGATCTTGTCGCTCTGGAGGAGGACGCCGCGATCGGCACCCATCGCGAGCGCCGTGCGGATCGTTTCCTGGGCGGCAGCGGGTCCGACACTGAAGACCGCGACTTCGCCGCTCCCGGCCTTCTCCTTGCGCTGGAGGGCCTCTTCCACGGCGAACTCGTCGTAGGGATTGAGGACGAACTTGACCCCGGCTTCGTCGAGGCTCTTCCCGTCGGATCCGATTTTGACGCGCGTCTCGCTGTCGGGGACGCGCTTGATGCACACGGCGATGTTCATGAGGCCGGAAAGCTAATGCGCCCCCCGGCCTCATGAAACTGGACTTACGGTTTGCGGCCCGGCAGCCCCGGCATGCTCGGGATCACCATTTCTGTGTATCCGGCCGGCGGTTGAAACAGGGAGGCGTCGGGACGCCGCCGGTCGATCGACGTCGCGGTCCACGACACGTCGCCATGGGGTCCGGGGTACGTCATCTTGAGGGGAAAGAACCCCTGGCGTGCGATGCGCGCGAGCTCCGGATTCTGCGAGCGCAGCAGCGTGATCGTCGAGGGCATCATCGACCCTGCCTCCCCCGCCATACCCATGAACCCCATCCCGGTGGCTCCGCACATGTCCATCGGCTTGGCATCCGGCGTCTCCGTGTTCTGGAACAGGAAGTGCTCGCAGCTGATCCCGGCGATCGTCTCGCGGCGGCCCGTGGCCGTCACCTTCATCTTTGAGAAATCGGGGGCGCCGTCCGCACCGCCACGCTTGCCGCTCATGCCCTGTGCCAACTGCCGCGCCGTCCCGCTCGCCGAGCGCATGTTCATGACGGTGTACTTCTTCTGCTGCGAAATGATCATGATCAGGTCGCCGGTCGTGCCGTCGTAGATCGACGACATCGTGTGTCCTTCGATCGTGTACTCATTCCGGATCCGGCTCCCCAGCTGGTAGTACCGGAACGGCATGGACTTTCCTTCGGGCGTTGTCATGGCCCCGACCACCAGCCCTTCGAACGTCCCCTGCGCGGCGGCAGGCATCGCCAGCCCCGCGGCGAGCACCGCTACCATCGTGATCCTGTTCATGCCACCCCCTAGTGTGAACCGATGCGCGCCAGAACCAGACTCGACAGCCCAAGCACTGCGGCCCGCTCCATGGGCCCCTCCACCGTAAACACGACGAGCCCGGCGCGTACCACCACGACGCCACCCTGCAGGCCGCCGACATAATTTCGATACTGCGCCTCGTCTCCGACACCAGCGATCGTTTTCGCCGCGGGCCCTCCACCGAACGCTTCGACCAACCGCGCTGCGTATTCTGTGCGCGCGGCGGCTACCGACGCCTTCGTGTGGATGCCCAGAATGACGAAACGACCCGCCGGCGTCTTCCAGGCGCAGAAGTCACTGCCTTCGCTGTCACCGGGACCCGACTGGCTGGGGTCGATGGTCACGGGGGCTCCGACCACCATTTGCACGTTGGCGGGCGTGAGGACCTGGCACGCCGGCAACGCCATCACCATAAGACTCGCGGCCCAGATCATCCAGATCATGGGATCCGCTCCATCGCTTTGGCAATCAGTGCCTTCGCTTGGTCGTAATCGATGCCACGAAGGTCGAGCGACAGCATCGCGTCGTGTTTGACGGCGTAGAAGCCGAGTCCCATCACGAGGGCGCCCGAGTCCCACGGACCCGCGACGGCGGTGTCGGACTGCAGACCTCCGGCAGCCGTCGTTTGGACCCCGATCCCCTGCGAGCGCGCCACGCCCATCAGCTTGTTCATGAACCCGCCGAGCTGCGAATCGGCCCCCGCCGCACCGGGCGAACCCGTGCTCAACCCGCCGCTGTTGTTACCCTGCGCCATCGATCCTGGCGGGGCCACCTTCGCCACCACCGTGTTCGTGATCCCCCTAGAGTTCTCGAGCGCCGCCCAGCCATCCCTCCACTGCACCTGCAGCTCGACCTTGTTGCCGGCCAAGCCGCGCGACTGCGCCAGCGTGTAGACGCACTTGTCACGGTGGGGGCCCACCACGGGATCCCCGGAGAGAGCACCCGCGATGCGCTCGAAGTCGGCGCGCGGGATGAGCCCACAGGGGTCTCCCGGCGGGACGAGCTGACCGGGCGCGGTGCGGCCAGCCGCCGCCCCGTCGTAGGCGAGCGGATGGCTGAAGCGCCCCAACGCAATGTGCACCCACTTGGCGGCGCCGATGAGTCCGATGCCGGAGCCGTTGTAGTCGATCGACACCAGCTGATCGCCTTTGCGGGCGTAGAGATTGTTGCCGGGCAGCATGCGCAGCTCGTCCCAGCGGCCTTCGAGCGTGTCGGCTTGCCCTGAGTCGGTAGGGATCGCCTGCTCGACGAGCCGCCCCGCCATGCCGAGGATCTTCATCTCCATGACCCCGTCTTTCCAATCCACGTCCATGACGACGCGGCGGCCGTTGCGGGACTCGTAATAGCAGTACGATCCAGTGGGGGCCGGCTCGCGATTCGGCCCCGCCACGCGATATGGATCGTGGCGCATCGGGCCGAGGATCCGCTCGGCCTCGGCGCGGCTCACCAGTGTGCAGGGATCCTCTCGATTGTTCGATGACACCTTTGCGCTGCCCTGTCCCGAGCACGCGGCAGGCATGAGAATCAGACACATCACAGCCAGCGTTTTCATGAGCGTGAGCCTCCACAGCGCCGCACGAGGTCCACGCGGCGGTTTCGCGCGCGGCCTTCGAGCGTCTTGTTAGGGGCGACGTAGCCCGTCATGCCGCGCCCCGCGGCCGTAAGCCGCGTGGTCGCGATCCCGTACCGGCCGACCAGCTCCTGGCGCACCGCGGCCGCCCGTCGCTCGGACAGCTGCAGATTCGCGGCCGGATTCCCGATCGAGTCGGTATGTCCTTCGATGGCGAGGGTCCAGTCCTGGTGGCGGCGCAGCAGGTCGGCGACCCCCTGGAAGGTCGGCGTCGACGCGGGCTCCAGGTCGGCACTATTGAAGGCGAAGTAGAAACCGTACACGGGCGCGCGGCACGAGTCGATGAGCTGCCGCTCGATCGCCGCGCCGGCCGCCGGAGTGGTGATTGTGCCGAGCGCCATGTGGAACGTCCTGTCGTCCTGGCGCTTCATCTCGATGCGCGTGACCCAGGCGTTCACCGTGTCGTCGACGAACCACATGTCGCCCTTCATGTGGAAGTTGTCGAGCAGGCTCACGAAATCGGCGCGCACGTGCATGATCGGCACGGTGACTCCGCGACCGTCCACGATCACGGTCTCGACCGTGTCTCCCACACGGCTCACCATCCCTTGCACAAGCTGGGATGTGAGCATCTGCATCTTGCAGTTGCCCGTGCCTTGCGTACCGCCTCCGATTTCGAGCGGTTGGACGACGGGGACGATCGCGTCCACGGCCTCGCCCGCGCGGAGGCCGCGCATCAGCCGCTGCGACAACATGTACAGCGTGTGTGGCCGGCGCTCGGGGTGCGTCTGGTCGGCGGTGCCGCCGCGGGCGAAATCCATCTGGCGGGAGCCGAGCCGCTCGCGCCGCGACATGTGATCCTCGGGGCCCGGACACGGGTTCGCGACCCACTCGGCGTTCCACACGCTTTCTTCGTCGGTCATGCGCACGATCCAGGTGCGCAGCTCGTCGTCGCGGTCGCGATCGAAGTTGCGGTGCACGTACGTGAGCGTCATCCCGGGCTGCATGGGAATCCCCTGCAGCGCGTGCAGGAAACCGATTACTGACAGGATGGATTGCATAGTCTCAGGGTCGCCGTGTAGATCGCTTTGACGCCGTCGCCGGGCTTGGTGTGCTGCCACTGCCGCTGGGGCACCTGCATGGTGTTGCGCCCGACCGTGATGTCGAGCACGAGCGGCCCTCCTTCATCGACCTCAAGCCCGTGCTTCAGCACGAACTCCGCGTTCTGGTACGGCAGCGGATAGGTCACGACCACCGGGATCAGCGCCAGCGGACTCAGAATCGCGACGATCGCCCGCGCCGTGTTGTACTCCTTCGGGATGTCCTTCTTGGCGGGCTGCACGCGCAGCGTGAGCCGCCGCCCGACGAGGTCGCCCTCGACGGGGATGTAGAACGCGGTGGGTGATGCGAGTGCCGCGTATCGTCCTTCGAGCTCGATGTACGGGATGCCCACCGGGATAATCGTGCGTTTGAACGTGCGGGTGCCGCGCATGAGCTTGGGGTAGAGCACCTGCAAGGCATCGTCCCACACTTTGTAATCGGTGGCGGCGCCTTCGAACTGCCCCGTCAGGTGAATCGCCTCGCCCGCGTTGCTCTTGGGATAGCGCAGCGTGAGGCGCCCCTCGATGCGGATGTCCATCGTCCACCACGTTTCGTTGCCGCGGAACACCTCGCCGTGCATCGTCGCGGTGAACGGCCCCTCGAACCGCTCGCAGTACTTGTTGAACTCTTTGTCGAGCGCGGCCGTGGCAAGGTCGGTGGCGAACCCGACCACGAACCCCACCCATCCGGTGGGCTGCAGGATGGCGCCCATCCCGAACTTCACGGATTCGCTGAGCCCGAATTGAAAGCCCTGATTGTCCCGCAGCGGGGGCTGCGAAATCATCGGCCCCAGCTTGCCGGCCACGTAGTCGGTCAGGAAGCCGCGCGTGATGTTCATGAGGTCGCCGACGAGATTGAAGACGGCCCCCATGGCCTTCAGGGCTTCGCTCGCGGTTTCGAGCCGGTCGCACAGCTTGCCGGCCGCGCGGGATTGATCGAGTTGCTTGAGGATCTCCAACTTGCGGGCGTCGGCTTCGGCCTGGGTGCGGAAGATCTCGTCGCCCAGATGGACGTACATGTCGCGGAACACCCGTTCCGACTCGGGATACTTGCTGCGCACCGCTCCCAGGCGTTGCACGACGTCGCGGAACCGCTGCACGCGCTCCGGCTCGACGCGGATGGAATCCTCGAGCGTCTCGACCCTGTCCACGAGCTCCTGTTTGGCCGGCGACTCCGGGAGGCTGCGGATTTCCTCTCCCACTCGGGCTTCGATGGCCTTGCCGTCCTCGACGATGTCATGGATCGCGTCCATGAGCTCGTTCATGACGTCCTCGACGTCGCTGACGGAGAAGGTCGTCGAGTCCTTCCCTCGTCCATCGGGGGCCAGCGCGGACACCGTGTAGTCGCCGGAGGTATGCAGCGTCGTGAGCGTGTAGGTGTACGCGCCCCCGGAATCGACGCGGACGCGCCGCTCGATCCGCTCGCCACTCGCGAGGAACCGGACCGTGAGCACCACCTCGAAGCGCTTGCCGTCGGCGACGGTCGTGCCCGCGAACTTCACCGGGGAGCCGGGCAGCACCAGGTGCGGTGTCGCCTTGACCGTGATCGGCATCGGGTCATCCTGGGCCTGGGCAACGCCCGCGCCGAACAGCGCGAATAGGACGAGGACGCGGAGATGACTCACTGGTGCTTGCCCACCCAGGTGCCGCCGTTCGCGGCGGCGCAGAGCGTATTGGTGCCGCTCACGAGCACCGAGCCCCGAGCCGAATCGGGCGCGACCAAGACACCGCTATAGACGAGCGCGCAGTACTTCCCGGTCCCGTCCGGCACCGAGAAGATCCGCCACAACAGCGTGTCGGCGTGCGCCGCGATCGCGTTGCTCGGCTGGCCGTACGGGAACGAGAAGGTGCCGCCCGACGACATCCACGAAATCGTCGGGAACGTGTCGCTGATCCCGTTGAAAAGGTCGATCGTCAGCAGGAACGGCGTCGGTTCGGGCGTCCCTTGGAGTGAGCCGCCGCTGTCGAGCACCGCTGTGGTGATCGACCACACGCCTTCCCAGTCCGCGCTCGGCGGCGAGACGGCGTTGGGGTCGCCGCACGCCAGGCCGGTGGCGATGACGCACGCGAGGGCGATGGTGAGTGTTTTCATTGTTTTGTTGCCGTCCAGGTGCCAATCTCGAACCGCCCAACGTTGCCCAGAGACTCAAGGGTGATGGCACCGCTGGCGCTGTTGCCGCTGCGAGTGCCGGCGAGCCTCAACACCCAGTTGTAGCCAAGGTTCGTCCCCTGGCCAGTGACTCCCAGCACGATGGAGTCCGGCGCGGTCGCGCTGTTCGAGACCGCGTACGCCTGGGCAAAGTTGACCGGGTCGACGTATCCGCTATCCGCGGCACCGATCGGTGGGGTGACGGCATAGAGGTGCCCGGATGAGTCGCGGACCGACACGACCGATGACGCGGGCGAGACGATCCAATTCGGTCCGTTGGCCAACTGAAGGCTCCAAGCGCCGATCCACTGCGATGGACCCGATCCGGTCGAATCGCCGCAAGCCGATAGGAGCCCAAGTGCTGCGACGAGTGCCAAGCGTTTCATACGTCCTCCTAATGCGGGTCCGGCGGGTTGTAGAGACGCACCTGGGCCATTTGTGTGGCCACGTTGGGGTCCGTCACGTAGAGGCGCAGATACCCGTTCACGCCCTTGCCGAAGCAGGGCCCTTGCAGCGGAGCCCAGTTCCAGAAGCCGTAGACCTGTTTGGCGTCGGGCGGCGGCTGGATGGCGATGTTCCAGACGATCGTGGCCGTCTGCTCCACGCAGTACTGCGCGTCTCCCTGCCACACCAGCTGGACCACGCGGCCCTGCACCGTGCTGGGCGCGATCTGGATGTTGAGCCAGATCAGGGTGTCCGGGGACAGGCTCTGGATGTTGTCCTGGTCGAGGGGCGACAAGAACTGGATCGACGGCGCGGTAGGCTGCGTGTCGACGACGACGTTCACACTCGCCTGGGCCTCGAGGCCGTAGTTGTCGGCGACGGTGACGGTGAGCGTGCGCGCGCCGGGCGTACCGAACACGACGTTCGTGGGCTTGGCGCCCGCCTTGGGGAAGTTGTCGCTGCCGTCACTGCTCGCCCACGTGTACGTGATGATCTTGCCCTGCCCGGTGAGCCAGGTCTGTGCCTCCACCGCGTCGTTGTACGTGATCCCGGTGATGAAATGCTGGCCGCCCGTCGGCTTCAGGATCGTCGCCGTGGGCGGATTGTTCACGAGCCGGAAATCCACGCTCGTTCGCGTCGTGGCACCGTCCAGATCGGTGGCGATCGCGGTGACGTAGTTCGACCCGGTGTCGCTGAACGCGTAGGTGGTGTTGGCGCCGCTCGCGACGGTGATCCCGTTCATCTCCCATTCCACGGTGCAGCACGGCGTGCCGTCCTGGAGATCAGACGCGGTGGCGTGCAGCGCCGTGCCGGACAGGAGATTGAGATCGAAATCCAGCGTGGCGTTCTGCGTGGGATACGTGATCTGCACGCTGGGCGGGACGTTGTGGTGATAGGCCACGAAGCCGCCCTGGCCCTTCCCCGCGAAAACGCCGCCGCCCGGCTCCTGGTTGAACAGGTAGCCGGCGAACTGTTTGTTGCCGACCAGCATGCTGTACACGTTGTCGGGCCGGCTGAGGCTCACGAGCCCGGTCACGACGGACGTGTTGTTGCTGTTGAATTCCTTGAACTGTCCGTGGATGCTCCAGTCGCTCGAGTCCACGGAGGTAATGCGCATCGTGCCCCACGTGCCGTCGATGTTCGTGTCCCAGCTCCCGAGATAGGCGGTGAGGCTCGGCGCGGGAGCAGGTGTGGGCACGAGGTAATCGCCCTTGCGGCCGTAGAACCCGTAGGTGCGGCCGTCGCGGTTGTCCAGGTAGCTGCCGGCCAGGTACGTGGGATGGTTCAGGCCGTCGTTCATGATGAGGCCGGTGAAGTGCAGGCCGCTGATGTCGTCGATCGAGCGAGCCCCACTGTTGCCCCAGTCGATGTACGCGTCGATCTGATTGCCGACGATCGTACCGTTGACGCGCCGCGCGACGTTGTCCGGACCGAAGTAGGTGCCGAGTCGATAGTCGTCCGACCCGTTGATCTGTCCCACGTATCCGGGGATGTGGTAGATGTCGAGGCGGCCATGCAGGCCGTCGTGGTCGAGGTTCCAGCGGCCGAGAAAGCGCTGCTCGGCGGGGAGCGCGGCGTTGGGAGGCGCGACGGCCATCACGACGGACGCGTCGAAGATGCCCGGTACCTTCGTGCCGTCCTTCCTCGTGACCTGCGTCGTCGCCCAGTCGTAGCTGAACCAGACATAGCCAGAGTCGCCGACGTCCGTCCCCCAAGAATTCTTCACCCGGAAGGCCTTGAGACTGTCCGCGTAGCCCACCATCAGCATGACGTGCCCGTCGAGCACCGTGTCTCCCGGCATCCACACGCCGTTCACCGTCTTGCTGTTCTTGGTTACGCGGAAGCCGAACGCGATTTCGTGGCCGGCGGCCAGCTGCGTCTTGTACCACGTGACGGACTCGAGGTCGCTCCCGGACGCGTAGGCCACTTGCGTCGGCCGATAGCGGGCGGAGTCGAGCGCGGCCTGTGGGAACACGGTCCAACCGAACGTCCCGGGAATCTTGTAGACGGCGTAGTCGGCGTTGAGGTTGAAGTCGTCGATCGCGCGCTGCGACGAATTGTCGTCGAGGAACGGCACGTCGCCCTGCTGCGTCATGTTGCCCCAATCCTCGGGGTTGATGTAGGGCAACAGCGCCTCGGCAGGGATGCCGAGCTTGCCGCTCGAGAACACCCGCAGGATCCACCCCGCGTTCCCGCCACTCCACACACCCGGGGGATTCTCCGTTTGGCTGGGCGCGCGATTGAGGTACAGCGCCATCATCTTGCTGACGAGATTCGTGTACTCCTCCGACAGATCGAGCGACACGCCGTAGGTCCGCTTGTATTCGGCCTCGAGGGCCGCGACGGCAGCGAACGCGAAGCACGTCCCGCGCGGATTCTGATCTTTGACAGGCGACTGGTACTGGCGCAGGCTCACGCTCGCGGGGAGCACCATCGCGACGGGGGCCGACGCGGCGATCGCGCTCTGGGGCGGCGGGAACTGCTGCAGCAGGCTTTCCACCTGGGCCATGTCGATGAGCTGCACTCGCTCGCCGTTGGCGAGCACCAGTCCCGGCTTCCCGTCGACCGTGGTCGTCGCCACGATGCCCGGTCCGAGACTATCGAGGTTCGGAGTGGGCGGAGGTCCGTTGGGAGGACCCGCCGCATCCTTGGCGCAGGCTGAGAGGGTGAGCCCGAGGGTGGCCGCGAGCGCGGCGCGAATGATCGTGTCCATGGGGCCAGACTACGGCGCCCCCGTCCCGCCACGGTCCCCGACCTGTCCTCCGCCGGCGTCTCGCCGTCCCTTGCGAGGTCACGGCAAGGTCGTAGGATAGACACACCCGATGGTACGCCTCCAACTGCTCGGCGCGCTTGGACTTACCGGCGACGACGGACATGAGATCCGCCCCGTGCTGGCGCAGCCCAAGCGGTTCGCCCTTCTCGCCTACCTGGCCCTCGCGGAGCCCCGTGGCTTCCGGCGCCGCGACGGCTTGCTCCCGCTCTTCTGGCCCGAAACCGCCGGGGAGCCCGCGCGGGCGTCGCTGCGGCGCTCCCTGCACTTCCTGCGTTCGCACCTCGGTGAGGGAGTCATCGTCACCCGAGGGGAAGAAGAGGTCGACATCGCGGCCGATCATTTGATCTGCGACGTCCGCACGTTCGAGGAGCACCTGGCCGCGAATCGCGAAGCCGAGGCGCTCGCGCTGTATCACGGCGATCTGCTGGCGGGTTTCTTCGTGGCCGACGCGGCGCCCGAGCTGGACGAGTGGATCGAACGCGCGCGGCGCCGCTATCGCGAAGCGGCGTTCGCAGCCGCTGAGCGGCTGGCCGATCGCGAAGATGCGGCCGGCCGCGCGTCCACCGCGCGCTTCTGGTCCGAGCGGGCGCTCGATCTACAGCCGCTGTCGGAGTCGGCCCTGTTGCGCATGCTGCGCGTGCTCGATCGCGCCGGCGAGCGCGTCGAGGCGCTGCGCCGCTACGACGACGTCGCGCGCCGGCTCAAAGCGGAGCTGGGGGTCGAGCCGGGCCCCGAGCTGCGACGCGCGTGGCAGTCGCTGCGCGAGCGACGTCCCACGCCGGCGGCTGCTCCATCCGACCCGTCACCCTCACCACCTCCACACGCCCCGATCACCCCCCCCCCCCCCCCCCCCCCCCCCACCCCCCCCCCCCCCCCGCCCGGACCCTCTCACCGCCGCCGCTGGTGGCCGGCAGGGGCCGTGGCTCTGGCCGTCATCGCCCTCGTCGCGTGGGTCGCATCGCGGCGCCCGACGACGATCCCGGTGCTCGCCGTGGGCGCGCTGGCCGTGGAGGGCACCAGCGACACCGCCGCGCTGGGCGCCACGCTCCCCGAGCTGATCGCGACGGGCCTCGGCAACCTGCGCGACGTGCAGGTGATCAGCCGCGCGCGGTTGTACGAGGTCACGGGCGAACTGGGAGAGCGCAACCTCACGGGCGCCGCGTTGCTGCGCGCCGCCAAGCTCGCGGGCGCCGATCGCCTCGTCGAAGGGGAGATCTATCCGCAGCCGGAGGGGTGGCGGCTCGATCTGCGCCTGGTGGAGCTGGGCACGGGCGCCGTACGGCGCTCGTGGGTGGTGCGCGCGCGCGATCCCTTCGCCCTCGCCGACAGTGCGACGGCGCGTCTCGCCGCCGAGCTGCGCCGCCCCGCCCCCGTCGCCGGCGTGGCCGAGCTGTCGCCGACGTCGCTCGTGGCGCGGCGCTACTTCGACGACGGCCTCCGGGCGTACTATCGCCACGACTACGCCACCGCCGACGCGCTGTTTGGGCTCGCCGTGAACGAGGACTCGAGCTTCGCCCTGGCGCTGTACTACGCCGTGCAGACGCGGAACGCGCTCGGGGCACCCGGAACCGGCGTGCGCGCGCTGGCGCGCCAGGCGCGCCGCGCGGCGGAACGCGGCAGCGGCCGCTACGAGCGCCTCTTACTCCGCGCCTACTGGGCCCTCGTCGACCAGTCGCCCAACGCCGTCGTCGTCGCCGACTCGCTGGTGGCGGCCTTTCCGCACGAGCCCGAGGGCTATTGGCTGGCGGGCCAGGCGCACTGGCTCGCCGCCGATTTCCCCGGCGAGCTGCGCCTCTATCAACGGCTCGCGCAGCTCGATTCCGTTGCGATCGCCGCGGGGGGACCCGACTGTCGCGCCTGCCTCGCGCTCGACGGCATGTTCAGCGCCTACAGCGCGATGGATTCCGTGGCGCGGATGATGGAGGTACTCAGTTGGCAGCGACGGGTCCAGCCGACGAGCCGCAGCGCGTGGATCGCGGAGGTGTTTCTCCTCGCCGGTGTCGGGCGCGACAGCGAGGCGGTGCGTGTGCTCGTCTCGCAGGCCGAGGCGGTGGGCGCTCCGCCGATCGAAGTGGCCAATCAAGCCGCGCGCATCGCGCTGATCCGCGGCGACTTCCCGGAAGCGAGCCGCAACATCGCCGTGCTGGTCTCCCTGACTGGTGGGCAGCGGCACGGGGGCCTGTGGCTCGAGGTGCTGCGCGACCGGATGCAGGGCCGCCAGGCACGCGCGCTGGCGGCGGCGAAAGCGTACGAGGCCGAGGCCCACCACGATCCCGACATCGAAGCGCTGGGAACGGCGCCGCTGCTGCGCGCCATCGTGCTCACCGAAGGTGGCTCACCACTCGCCGCCGCCGCGTTGTTCGACACGATGCGGCGGCGTTGGGTGATCGACGACTCGAGCACCGGCGCCACGGCGCGCCAACATACCTGGATGCTGGCGCACGAGGTGACGGCGCTCGCCGCCGGCGGCGACACGGCCCGCGTGGCCCTGCTGGCGGACTCACTCGAGCGGGTGGGAAGCCTCAGCGGCTATGCGCGGGACCAGCGGATGTACCACTACGCGCGCGGCCTCCTGTGGGACGCCCGCGGCCGCCGCCCTCAAGCGGTCGACGAGTACCAGCAGGCCCTCACGTCTCCGGCCTTCGGATTTACGCGGATCAACTACCGGCTGGCCGAGGATCTGATCGCCCTGGGAAGATTCGCGGAAGCGGTGCCACTGCTACGCGCGGCGATGCGCGGTGGTCTCGAGGCGAGCAATCTCTACGTCACGCACACGGAACTGCACGAGGCGCTGGCTCACGCCCTGGAGGGCGCGGGCCGGCGCGACAGCGCCGCGGCGGAGTATCGCTGGGTCGCCGCGGCGTGGCGCGATGCCGATGCTGCATTCCGTGAGCGCGGCCGCGCGGCGGCCGCTAAGGCGTCAGTCGGAACACCGTGATGCCCCAGCTCTCGGGATCATCCGGTTCGTCGTCGTTCCAATCGTCGAAGGAGTGCGAGCCGTCCGACCGGTAGTGCAGCACGTAGGAGCCCGCCGGCAGTTTGACCGTCCCCTCGTACACTCGATTCTTGCGAGCCCCGCCCGCCGGCTCGGTCGCGTCGTAGGTCATCTCCCACACCACGCGCCCGGTCCCGGCGTCCTCGATCCAGCCGTAGTCGACCATGTCGCCGTTCATGCCCTCGCCGAGGGCGTACACGCGCAGCGTGGTCTCGCGCTCCAGGCGGAACGGGGCGTGCGCCCGCTCGTCGTCCCGCATCTCCACCAACGCCGCGAGCACGGTGCCGCTCGGCCCGCGCTGGAACGGCGCGACGAGCGCCGAGTCGAGGCGTCCGCTCGCGGGAAACACACTCACGCCCCAGTAGCGCTCCTCGGCGGGCGGCGCGGCGTTCCACTCCGCCGCGGAGTGCGAGTCGTCGCTCGCGTAGTGCACCATGTAACTGCCGGCCTCGAGATGGACGGTCCCGTCGAAGAGACGGTTCTTCGCCGCGCCGCCCGCGGGCCCCGTGTCTTCGAAGCGCATCGTCCACACGCGCCGATGACTGGTCGCCTCCACGATCCACGCGTAGTCGACCATCTGACCGTTTACGCCTTCGCCCATGGCGTACACGCGCACGTCCAGCGGCCGGCGCAACGTGAATCCCGCTGAGCGTGACGCACGATCGCCGATGCCAGTGAGCGAGACGAGGGTCTGGCCCACCGGGACGGGCTCGTAGGCGTAGGGTTTCACGCCCGCGCGCGCCGTGGCGTCGGCGACGCGGAGCGTCAGGCCCCAGAACGCGGGGTCGAAGGCCGGTACGTTGTTCCATTCATCGGGATCGTGTGAATCGTCACTAACGAAGTAGGCGACGTAGCGTCCCGCCGGGAGGCGCAGCGTCTCGCGCGTCATTCGGTTCTTGGCGGCGCCGCCCGCCGGCTCCGTATTGGCGTAATCCATCGCCCAGACCCGGGCGCGCGTATCCGCGTTCATGATCCAGCCGTAGTCGAAGCCGGCGTCACGCCGAATCTCGCCGATCGCGTACACGTCGACGTCGGTGGGCCGCACCAGCGCGAAGCCGTAGCGCGCGGTGGTGCCGGGCTCGGGGGCGATCCTCGCGATCGCGGTCGCGGTGAACACTTTCGACGCCAGGTCGATTGTGGAATCTCCTGCGGCCCGGCCGACGCCCGCGACCATCAGCGAGAACTGTTTGTACGATCCATCCTCGATGTAGGGACCCCCGTAACGAATGCGGCCCGCGAGCTCTCGCAGGCCGTTGATCACCGACATCCCGTCGATCGATGTCCACGCGGCGGCGTACGACGCGTAATGCGCCTCGTACACGCCGGCGGGGAGGCGCACCGTGCCGGCGAAACGGCGCAGTCCATTGGACTCCCGATCGGTCTCGGCGGCGCGCAGGTCCCACACGACCTGGCGCGTGCGCACATCGACGATCCAGGCCGCCGCCGGCCACGTCGCGACGTCGTCGTCCTGCCACGTGCCCTTGTCACGCCGCTCACGGCGCTCGGGGCGTGGATCGGCTCCCACCGCCGCGATGCGCAGTTCCTGCGCTGTCGCGAGGACGAAGCCCGCGGTGCGGTGCTCGCGGGGAGTGAGATCGTGGATGTCGACGAGTGTCTGAGCAGGGGACTGATTGAGCGTCGCGATGGCGAGCAGCGTTGTCAGGATCATATGGCTTAGACAACGAGACCCCTGGGAGGGTTGTTTCTAGGTGAAGGCGGAGAGGCCCGTGATTTCCTGTCCCAGAATCAGGGTGTGGATGTCGTGCGTCCCCTCGTAGGTGTAGACCGATTCGAGGTTTGCGAGGTGGCGCATCGCCTGGTATTCGACCAGGATGCCGTTGGCGCCCAAGAGACGCCGCGCCTCCCGAGCGATGTCGGTCGCCATGCTCACGTTGTTGCGCTTCGCGAGCGAGACTTGCTGCGGTGTCGCCTTGTCCTGGTCCTTGAGTCTCCCGAGTTGGAGACACAGGAGCTGCGCTTTCGTGATCTCCGTCAACATCTCGGCGAGGCGCAGCTGCTGCAGCTGGAATCCGCCGATCGGCTTGCCGAACATCACGCGCGCCTTGGCGTAGCTCACGGCCTCGTCGTAGCACGCCATCGCCGCGCCGACCGCCCCCCACGCGATGCCGTAGCGCGCGGCGGTGAGGCACATCAGCGGCGACTTGAGCCCGCCCGACTTGGAGAGAATCGCGTCCTTGGGGAGGTGCACATCCTGAAGCACCAGCTCGCTCGTGTCGCTCGCGCGCAGGGACAACTTGCCCTTCTGATCCTTGGCGGAGAAGCCTTTCGTATCCGTGGGCACGATGAAGCCGCGAATAGAGTCGGGCTCTTTCCCGGTCTTCGCCCACACGACGGCGACCTGCGCGGTCGACCCGTTCGTGATCCACATTTTGGCGCCGTTCAATACCCACCCGTCTGCCGTCTCCTTGGCGACGGTGATCATGCCGGCGGGGTTCGAGCCGTAGTCGGGCTCGGTCAGCCCAAAACAGCCGATCACCTTGCCGCTCGCCATTTGTGGGAGCCAGGTCTTCTTTTGCGCGTCCGAGCCGAACGCGTAGATCGGGTACATGACCAGCGCGCCCTGCACGGATGCGAACGACCGCACGCCGGAGTCGCCACGCTCGAGCTCCTGCATGATCAGCCCGTAGGCGACGTTATTCAGACCCGCGCAGCCGTACTCTTCGGGCAGATTGGCGCCGAAGAGGCCCAGCTCCGCCATCCCGGGGATGAGCTGCTTGGGAAACTTGCCGGCGATATAGGCTTCGCCGATGACCGGCATGAGGTGGTCGTCGACCCACGCGCGGACGGTATCCCGTACGGCGCGTTCTTCCTCAGAGAGGAGAGTATCGGTGTTGTAGAAGTCTACCCCTTGGAACTTGGGGGCCATGTATGGACCTCGGTTTCGTTCTTGGTGATCCCGGGCTTGCGCCCGGGGGTCAGTCAAACTAACCACTCATCGGGGTCAAACTGACCCCGGGCGCCAGCCCGGGGTGGACCGGACCTACGCTGGCGCGGTCTTGAGTTGCCCCTGCCTCTCCACCTTCTCATGCCCGCGCCCAAACGCAAACGTGTCCGAAGCACGGAAGCGTCCCCGCTCCGCTTCCCAGCGGAAGAACGTGATGTGCACCGCGGTGGGCTCGATGGTGACGAAGTTGAAGCAGGAGGGCCGGCCGCCGCGCGAGCGCGTCGACAGCGTCCCCGTCGTCGACACGACGACTTTGCCGCCCAACACCTCGGCGCCTTCCTCGTGGTCGTGCGCGCACAACACGACGTCCGCTCCCGACTCCAGGATGCGCCGCTGCGCCTGACGCCAGCGCGCCAGTCCCATGCGGTGCGAGATCTCGCCGCGCAGCACGTTGTGATGCACGACGAGCACGCGCGCGAGTCCCGCAGCCGTCTCGGAGAAGAGACGCTGCACCCGCAGGAATTCCGACTTGGGGAGATGGCCCTTCACGGCGATGTCGCGCACCCGCGTGGTGAGCGAGCCCCATGCGACGCCATGCGATGTGAGCGCCGATGCGATCACAGCGCCGCCGGGAATCGTCATGGTCGGCGTCACGTCATCCCCGAAATAGCTCCGGTACTTGGCGTACAACCGTTCCTTGCCGAACGGAATGAAGGGGCGCCACCACCATTGCACGTCGTGGTTGCCGGGGATCGCCAGGACCGGCGCGGTCTGTGCCGCGACCCGCGCGAAGGCGCGCGCCCGCTGGAACTCGCCGTGCCGAGCGCGCTGCGACATGTCCCCCGCGATCACGACGGCGTCGGGCCGCAGATCGGGCAGCATCGCCTCCAGGGCTTCGATCTGGCGGATGTCGGCGACACCGCCAAAGTGCAGATCGCCGAGGTGCACCAGCTGGACGGTCACGATTCCATCTGCACGGTATAGGTGAGCGTCGTTTCGCCGCCGGCGGGGACAGTG
>Ga0193697_1000181_pt1 | contig 25020 bp, 21 predicted proteins | sample L3m2metaG_FD_145073 | JGI IMG/M metagenome (GOLD analysis project Ga0193697, IMG submission 145073) | Soil microbial communities from a riparian zone of the East river system, Colorado, United States - L3m2 | ecosystem: Environmental > Terrestrial > Soil > Riparian zone | place: USA: East River...
CATCGCGCCGCCGTTCCTCGCCGGCAAACTGGAACGGGCTGACGGGCGCATAAACCACCAACCCGTTCTGGGGCGCAAGAATCCTGGTCTTCTCCAGACGCGCTCGCAGGGTTTTGAGCCCCTGATCGAGGACCTCCAGCGCGCCCTGGCTCGTTTTCAAATCGGCCTCGGCTTGCGCGATTTCATTCGAGGTCCGTTGTTTCAAACGGCTTAGCTCCGCTTTGGCCTGTTCAACTTTCGAGTCGAGTAACCGCACCTGATTGGGTTGGTCGAATTTTTTGATGAGTCGAAGGTCCTCCTGATATTGCTCGAGGCCAAGCTGTTCGCGTTTAAGGCTCAACGCGTCGGCTTCCAATTCGGATTTGGTCGCATTTCCGGTCTTGAAGAGTTCCTGCGTGCGCGCGTATCGCTCGCTGGCGATGCGGACCTGTTCGGCCAGCACGCCACTGCGGGCCTCAACCGTTTTGATCAAAAGCGGCGCGTCGCCGTCCCGATATTTCTCGAAATCGGCCTGCGCATTCTCGACTTTCAGTTCGCCGTCCTTAAGTTGGCTTTCCGCAAGGCTCTTTTGGATCTTCAGATTTCCCTCGGCCTGCGCCATTTGGAGAACACGCTCCTGATACAACAACTCCTGTTCATTCAAACGGTCTTTTAACCCGGACGCGTCAAGTTCGACGAGGAGATCACCATTCTGCACGTATGAACCTTCCGGCACGAGATGAATGATGCGATTGAGGCCCTCAAGACCGCTGCGAACGACTGTCTCGTTCAAGGCGCGTAAGGCGCCTTCTTCGGTGATTGAGATAAGCATGTCAGCCCGCTTCACCTGGTAAAAGGCGTTCGGCGGATACGTTTTTGCGAACCGCTGAAAAAATCCCCGATAAGCGAGAAATCCAACCATGAGCGTGAGCACCAACGCCGCCCACTTCCATCCCGAACGGCGGCGGCGCGTTGGGCGCGTGGTCATAAGCGGGACGAGTCGGTGGAAGTTTTTTTCGCCGTGGTGGTGGCGGGAGTCGGACGCAAGTCTTCGGTCGAAAGCACGGGGCCGCCCACCTCGATGTCCTCACTGGCGCTTGCCGGCGGAGTCAATGCCACCTGATCGCCTTCTTTGAGACCTCCGCGAATCTCAATGAACTGGTCGTTGAAATTGCCAACCGTGACAGGGACCGGAACGAGGCCAGTTCCTTGCTGAACGAAACAAACTTGTTTGCCTTTGACCGTGGTCACTGCTTGCAAGGGGATTGTCAACGCGCTCACCAAATTGGTGACGATGATTTCCGCTCGCGCCGATGCGCCCGGTTTCAAATCCGGCAACTCTTCCTCGATGAGGACATCAGTCGAATAGACCTTCAGGTTGGGATTAAGCCAGCGATCCTGAGAATTCGGCAGCACGGCCACTTTGGTGACTTTGGCTTTGAACCGTCGGTCTGGAATGGAATCCACCGTGACATAAGCGTCCAGCCCCGGACGAATCTGAAGCACATGCGATTCATGAACGCGAATCTCGACGATCATCTGCGAGACGTCGGGGAGTTTGATGATCTCCTGCCGCTGGCGAACCTGGGCGCCCTCCTCGATGAGCATCTGGCCGCGATCGCCAAACCCACTCGATGCATAGACAACCAGTCCATCCTGCGGAGCTTTGATTTTCGAATTCTCCAATTGCTGCTTCAGCTCTTTGAGTTTTTCGAGGGTCAGTTCGAGAGCGCGCTGGCTGGTGCGAAGGTTGGCCTCGGCCTGCGCGAGCTGGTTCGAGGTCCGCTGGCGCAAGCGATCCAACTCGAGCTTCGCCTGCTCCCAGGCTGACTCCAGCCGGCGTTGACTTTTAGGCATGTCGTATTTCCGGAAGAGCCGCAGGTCCTCTTCGGCCTGGTCCACTGCGATCTTCGCCTGCACCAGACTCAGCCCGTCGGCTTCCAACTCGGACTTCGAGGCGTAACCCTTTTTGAAAAGCTGCTGTGTCCACTCCAGTTTGTCCTTCGCGCGTTGCAACTGCTCCTTGCGAATGATGATCGCATTGGTGGCGGTGTTGATCTGCTGCGGAGCGTCCCCTTCGATGTACTTGTCGAGATCGGACTTGGCGAATTCGACGCGCAACTCCGCCTCCTTGATTTGGCTTTCCACCAGACTTTGCTGGATGCTCAGATTTTCCTTCGCCTGAATGAACGCGAATTCGTTGTTTTGATAGGCGATGTCCTGCTGGTTGACACGGTCCTTCAATTCCGAGGAATCGAGTTCCACGAGAAGCTGGCCTGCTTTCACGTAGGTGCCTTCGGGCACGATGCTGATGATGCGCGAAATTCCTTCGAACTCGCTACGGATGATCGATTCTTTGACGGCCCTGAGCGCTCCACCTTCCACGACCGAAATCAACATGTCGCCGCGTTTGACCTTATGGAACTGGTTTTGTTCCGCCTGGGGCGCGGTCCATTTCCGGAAGCCGAGAAAACCGGCGACGCAGATCACTACTCCCGCCGCGATCAGTCCGCCTCTTTGCAGTGAACGCCGCGATTTCTTCTGCCCGTTGTTATCGTTTGTCATTCTGAAAAAGCTCCTCGGGCGTGATCAACTGATTGGTAAGTGATGACGGGGCGGGAACCGCGACCTCCCCCGTCTTTGGCAAATCGCCGTAGTCCAGCCAGAATTTTTCTTTTTCGGTTTTCAAAATGCCGAGGTCAAGTAATAGACGCATCCGGGTGAGGTGATAATCAACCAAAGCAGCCGTGGCAGCATTGTAGGCCTGAACGCGGGCGGTCTGCGCATCCACCACATCTCGCACCTGAATTCGGCCCGCCTGCAACGAAAGCTCGTTGCTTTCCACGCGCCGATCGGCCAATTGCTTGGCCCGGCTTTGAATGTCATAGCTCTGCCGGGATTGGTCCAGCGTGCGCAGATCGTCGCGCAGATCGTTTTTCAAACCGTCCAAAAACAGCGACAGGGCCCGCAGTTGACGCTCGAAGTTGATCAGGGAGGACCTGTAACTGTTTCGTTCCAGTTTGCGATTCAGCGGCAAGTCGAGGCTGACGCCGCCATTTAACTTGTAGTCATTGAAATTGAATTGGGCGTAATCCGTTGGCCTCTGCGAATCCAGCGAAGCGTTGGCGAAGAGCAGCAGGTCGGGTTTCAACCGGTTCGCGGCCACGACGATCTTGCGTTTGCTGTCTTCGAACCGGTCAATTTCATTCAGGACATCCGGCCGCCGTTCCAGCGAAAGGCTCCAGGATTGCTCAACCGTCAAAGGAACCGGCAGCAACCCAACCGTCTCGAGTTCCGCAAGAACGCCTTCGTCCAGTCGGATATCGTACCCGACAGGCAGGCCAAGGACGATTTTGAATTGATCGAGGCTGTTCCGGTATCGCTCGACTGCAAGAATGTAACTGTTGCGCGCTGTTAATTCCTCCTGCGCAGCAAGGTCGGCCTGGAAAGGCGCGAGGCGATCGACCGACAGCGCCACGGACCGCTCGCGCAGACTCACCCTGCTCAGGAAGTTGTTGTATTGGTTCTTCACCGTGTCTTGCTGCTGAACCAATCGCAGATACGTCGTGACTACATCAAACGCGAACGTGTCCTGATAATAACTGAAACCGCGGATCTCGTAGATTACGTCGCGTTCGGCCTGGGTTAGATTTTCCGCAGCGACCTTCGCGCCGGCGCCGCGAAGTAGCGGCTGCGAAAGCGTCAGCGCAATTACGGACACCGCCGAGTTTCCGCCGCCGCCTGAATAAAAATGCAACAGGTCGTTCGCGAGATCCAGGCCGACCCTCCCGCCGGTCTTCAGAAGCGTGTCGAATCCAACACGATTGGCGACCGCAATCGATTGGTCGCCATTGGCCGATCGTTCCCCTGTCACTCTCGTGCCGGCGAAGAATTGCGGCGCATACGCCCAGCGTTCACCGGTCAACGTCAACCCACTCAGATAAAGCTGCTCCTTCCGAAGTTGATATTGGCGATTGTTTTCCAGGGCGATCCGCAGGGCGTCGGGGAGCCTCAATGTCTGCTTCGTTTCGCGCGCGCGGTCAGCAATAATTTCCTGCGCTTTGATATCATCCGGTTTCCGTTGCGAATAAGGCGTGTCGATGCTGAAGGCGTTGGTCTGTCCCAGCGCAACCTTCTGCTTCTCCTGAACAATTCTATAAACCTCCTTGTCGGCCGACTTCCGATAATAGCGGGCGGAACAGCCTGGAAGGATGAGCGCGATTGCGAAGGGCAGGAAGAGCGGGGTTAAATGACGAATGACGAATGACGAATGACGGACTGGCAGACCCACTTTGTTTGTCATTCGCACTTCGGCATTCTTTCGGGTTTTGTCATTCGTCATTCGTCATTGCAATGCGTCGGGGAACTCAATCCTGAATCCTGCGTCGAATCGGGCTAAAAGTCACGCCCGTTCCGAACAAGACGGCGCTGTGTCCCCACAGCGCCGCACGCTCCAACATGCCGCAGTGAACGACGGCCGGCTGCCAGCAGCCGGCCGTCACCTCTGCTTAACCCAGCTTCTTCTTTGCTTCTTCCGGCACGTTGACCTTCGTCGTGCCGACGTCTTTGATTTCGACCGTCGTGGTTCGATTCACATCCACGTCGTTGTTGTTGAAAGTCATCTTGCCTTGAACATTGTACTCATACTTCGACAACGCGCCGTCCTTCACCCAAAACTTGATTGTGCCCTTTGGGTTTTCCACTTCGGGAGCGTCTCCTCCTGGCCGGCGGAAGCGCCCGAGCAGGCTTTTGACACCTTCGACAGTCAGGTCGCCGGCGTAAGCCTCCCCATCCTTTTTGAGGTCCTTGGCTTTGCCTGCGAGATCCTCCGCTTCGACAGCCGGCGCCTTATAGTTCTGCAACGTGCGCGCCATGAACTGGCGCGGATTGAAACCGCCGTCACCACCCGATTCGGCAGCTTCAGAGAGCGATTTCCAACCCTCTTCGGTTTTGATCGCGCCTTTGCCTGATTTGACGACTGCTTCAGTCGTGTTGTCGCCACGCGTCATTGTCAACTGAATGATCCCATCCTTATCGACCTTGCCTTCGGTCGGCCCCATGCGGCCACGATTTCCCCCGCCGCCGCCCGCTGATTCGCTCGTTGTTTTCCAACTATAATTCGCTTTGTCAGCCAGTTTTTTGGCCGCTGCCTTGATTTCGCTCGCCGCGTCGGCGCCGAGCAACGACCCGGTGCAAAACAATACTGCCCCAAACAGAACTGTTCTTTTCATATATTGATTCAAGTTGTTTATTTAGTGACCGGCTCCGAAGGTCCTTGGTTACTTACTTCCACGCAACACAAATGGCGAAGGCGGTCGGCGCGCTTCTCCTTCCGAAGAAGTTCCCCACGTGTTTGCCCGTAAGGACTCGACCCGATTGCCGTCCCCACAGGCTCAACAAATACTCATGGCATGGAAGCCCTGATCTTGAGCGCGTTACTGGTGCTGTTCTTCATCCGTCGAGACCCGGCACGCTGACGTTTAGCAGCAGCTTGTCTGACTGCTCACTGGGGCGACGGAGTCGGTTGAACATCGGCATATGGCGGCACGCGAAACTCGACCGCCTTCGCCTGCCGATCGTATTCAGTTTGCATGATCTGGAGCATATCCCGGCGTGCCGAACTTTGCGCCAGGTTGTTGGTTTCGTAAGGGTCGGCGCGCAAGTCGAACAACTCGGTCCAATCATCGTGGCCCGGGTATTTGATCAGCTTGGCGCTGTCCGTGCGCAGGGCTGTCATTGAGGGCGGGCCCATCTGCCGGCCCGTGACGCCAATCTCGACAAAATATTCGTAGAAAAATGATTTGCGCCAGTCAGGTAGAGGCGCAACTGAGCTGAGCAAAGGCTTCCAACTGCGGCCCTGCATTTCCTTTGTGATCGCGAGCCCGGCGAAGTCGAGCAACGTGGGGGCAAGATCGAGATTGAGAACCATCGAATCGATCAACCTTCCTCGTGCGCCCAGTTTGGGATAACGGAGCAAAAGCGGAATGCGAATGCTCTCTTCATAGGCTGAGCGCTTGTCGCCCAGTCCATGTTCTCCAAGGTAGAACCCGTTGTCACTCGCGTAGATCAGCATTGTGTTCTCGGCGAGTTCCATGTCGTCGAGAGCTTTGAGGATGCGGCCGACGTTTTCATCTACCGCGGAAATCGTTCGAAAATATTTGCGATGCATTTCCGCCTGGCGTGCGGGAACCGGCCTCGCAGCAAGGTTGCTGCGCTGCAAATAAGGCGGCGGCGCATTGCCATTGGGCGGAGGACGCGACACGACATTTGTCAGTTTGTCATTCCATCGTTCCGGTGGTTCAAACGGACCGTGTGGCGACTTGTATCCGAGCACCACGAGAAACGGCTTGTCGCGATGTTCCTTTAGGAAATTGATCACCAAATCAGTCGACACGTCATCGACCCAGCCGGTCGTGTTTGTCGCGAAACCATTGATTTGGAACGGGCAATCCTGATACCGGCCATGCGCGATGTAACTCGCGGAGTAAGTAAAACCGGGCCGAGCTCCCCGCTGGCTGTCCATGTGCCACTTGCCGATGTACGCCGTGGCGTAGCCGGCATCGCGCAGCAACGAGGCATGCGTCACATTGTTCGTCGGAAATGGAGTGTGATTGTTCGCAACGCCGTTAAGGTGGTTGTAGCGGCCTGTAAGAAAAACAGCGCGGCTTGGCGAACAAAGCGCGTTGACGACAAAAGCGTTGCGAAAGCGGACACCTTCAGCGGCGATACGATCGAGGTTCGGCGTTTGGAGCCAGGGGAACCGGCCGCGTTCGCCCTGCTCACGCTGAACGACTCCCAGGGCGTCGTAGCGTTGATCGTCCGTGTAAATGAAAAGGAAGTTTGGGCGATTGCTTGCGGCGAAAAAAGAAGTCGCGCTCACCAGACAGAAAAGCACCAAGGCCGCAAATCTCATCAGGACCGCCAGAGTGCCCTGCGTGCGCCGGGAACTGAAGCCGAAATCAATGGGCCTATTTGCCTTGACGGGTATCTCCGCAAGCGTATATCCGCCCTATGAAAAGACTTCTTGGACTTCTCGGGCTCTCCTTCGCTTTAACGACGATTGCTGCTGACGCGCCACGGCCGGAGGACAGCAAAGTTCGTTCAGAACTTGACGCCATGCAGGGCAAACCCGCGCCTGCCCTTCAGCTTGACAATTGGATCAACGGCAAGCCAACACAGCTAAGTGATCTCAAGGGCAAAATCGTGGTGCTCGATTTCTGGGCGACGTGGTGCGGGCCGTGCATAGCGTCCATTCCGCACAATAACGAGCTTAGCGAAAAGTACGCGGACAAAGGCGTCGTCTTCATCGGCGTATGCGCGAAAAACGGCGCCGAAAAAATGGTCGAGACCGTCACGAAACATAAAATCAAATATCCTGTTGCCGCCGATTCCGACGGAAAAACTGTGGCTGCGTTCAAAGCCAACAGCTATCCCGATTATTACATCATTGATCGGAACGGCGTTCTGCGCTGGGCGGATTTCGTGAACGCTGATGTGGAAAAGGCGATCGAGATACTGCTCGCCGAGAAATAATTAGTGGTGTCGAAGCAACGCGCGCAAACGTCTTGTCAGCGCCAGCGTCCCGAATATCAAAGCGAGCACGAACGCGGTCGCGAAAAGCTGGCCAGCGGGATTTTGAACGTGTGGTGGGATATAGCGGAACCACGGCAGCTGCACCAGCGGCTGATTCAGCCACGCCACAGCCTGGTCGTACTTAAAAAATCCAAAGATAAAGATCTGCGCGACGAACGTGAACCAGATCAGCGCAGTCGCGAAAATTCCGGCACTGAATAAGGCCAGCGAAGTTGTCGAACTGGCCACGCGCAGCAACACATGACGTGAGCGGGGCGGATTCACCTGGATGAGGTTCAGGCGCTGTAATTCGACACGCTCCTTTGGTGTCAGGTCATCCACCGTAATATCGCCGGTTTGAATCCCGTGCAGTACGCCTCGGGCATAAATCCGCGCGGCGAGCACACGCAAGCACACATACAGGGGAAAAACAAGGAACGCGCACCAAAAGAAATAACCGTTCAGCAGCTTCAGCACCTGCTGGCTCGTCAGGTTGGGAAAGCTGGGATCTTTCATCCCGAAGAAAATCGGCGCGGTCTTCATAATCATGACCGGGAAAAAGAAGGCGGATGAGATGCCGGCCAACAACAGGCACGCAAGCCAGTGGCGTCGCACAAGACCCCACACGAATGAAAAGTTGTAAAAAGAGCGCCAGTGGCCAGTGACAGCCTGGCGCGCCTGCGCCAAAGGCACGTAGAGCATCGCGGCGATAAACAATGCGATACCAAGTATTCCGGTGAGCGGACCCACCGGCGCTTGCTCGTAACCCTTATTGAAGGAATTGTTCCAACCATCGTACCACGCGAAGAGCCAGAGGACGCAGGCGGGCATCGTAAGTACCCAGGTATTGAAAATGCCTTGCAGTCCGACCTTGAGGTTCACACCGAGGGAATGAAACGGCGCTTTGAGCAACTGCCACAGATACGCGAGTCTCGAAGAGCCTTCCTTGCGCTGAATCGACCGCCTGAAGTTCTGATGCGCAAACCAGTTCGGCCAGTGAATGTGTTCGTCCGCAGGATCATGGCGTCCCAGATGATCTGCGAGGCGCGTCCCCTTTTCCTTATACTCGCTCCGCGACCACCAATAGCGAAGCGCCGAGCGCTGCGCCAAGCGATAGGTCCAGCCCACAATCACGATGGCCCCTGCAATCGTCTGGCAGAGCAGCGCGCCAACCACGTACTTCAAAAAAAAGACAACAACTCGCCATACTCTGGCGAGCACACCACGTTCGATGGGCGGGGTGTGAGTCAGCGTCTCTTCGACGTGGATGACCGGCGGGAGATCGAGTTCCGGGTTCATGCGATCAGGCGAATGCTTCAGCGAGCACGTTCTGCTCGGCGTGTGCGGTTTTGAAGCCCATGACTTTCCCCACGGTACTGGCTATGCTCGATTGTTGGTGAAGTTTGTCCACAACTTCGCCTTTGGCAATGCCCGGTCCGAACATCAGCGCGAAAACTTCATGTGACGAGCGCGACCCGAAGTGGTGCTGGCAGGGCACGGCAGCGAGCGGATTGGTGTCACGCCCGCAATCGGGCACCACCACGAAGACCGTATTGTCACGATATTGTTCGTCGGCCTCGACGGTCGTGACGAGTTGGCGAAGTCCTTCGTCGATGATCGCGATCCCTCGCGTGTAATGAGTCATATTGCCCCAGTGCACGTAGTCGGGGTCATTGTAATTGACCATGATGAGCTTCGGCCGTAATTCGCGCAGCGCGCGAATGGTCAACTCGGTCAGGAGCCGATCGCCGCGGGGATTAACAAATCCCGTTTCTCCGTAATGCTGACGCCAGCGGTCCCAAAACTGCGTCAGCTCTGGTCCCTGTCCGTTCTTCTCGGTGTTGCGGAAATCCACGGCTTCGAGCTTCGTGAGTTCCTTTTTCTTTTGCTCGAGTTCCTTGCCTGACCATTTGCCAAGCTGAATGTTGCGGCGGAGTAGATACGTTTTAAAGCGATAGAGGCTGAGCACGTTCGAGCGATAATTGACACCGAACAGGTGGTGATTGCTAAAGGTGTAGAACTCCTCACTCGTGCGATCCTCGCCATTCACGATGAGAGTCTGATGTTCCGGCACATCAAATTGTTTGCGCAGATATTCAAAGACTGTGGGGACTTTGGCTTCGAACCGCTCTCCGAGGAATTGGCCGCGCACGTCTTTGTAACGATCGTATTTGCCAGTGACAATGTAGAGTGTGCCCTGGCCGTGGCTGGTCTCGACACCTTCGATCTGGTCGATTTCCATGTTTTTGAAGAGTGTGCCGCGTTTGGTCAACTCGTGGGAAAGGAAGGGCGCGTAGGTATGATCGGGATCAATCGTCTCGCGACGCCGCACACCGCCGCCAAACCGGACGATGACGACGTTTGGCCCGCGATATTCCGGACGGGCCGATTCGGCCAGCAGGGCCGGAGCAGCCGGTAGAAGAGCCGCGCCCGCCGCGACGCCTTTAAGGAAGGTTCTTCGAGGAATTCCACTGTTCGTCATAGAGCGCCTTTCTTTGGTCTGGCCGTCCCCAATCTAAGCTGATTGGCCATGAAAACAAGACACTGTCGCCGGCTCATTTGTTGCAGCAAGTTTCTGTCCCATTCCGCGACTTTACTCTATCTCATTGAACCACCGCTCAAACCACTCGACCGCAGCATGGCGAGCTTCGGGAGGAAAATCGTGATCGCCCGCATACCAGTGATATCGCACGCGTTCCGGATAGCCGAGCGCATTATAAACGGCCTTCACCGCAGCGTAATTCTCCTCCTCCATCGGACGCCGCTCGCCAACCGCTTGCCCCACGAGGAGCGGGCGAGGCGCAATCAACGCAGTGAATTCGTAAAATGTGATCGGAATCTGAAGCGTCGGATCGAGAACATAAGGCCGCATCGTAGGAAGGGATTGACTGTTCCCGCCGCCTTTCGGGACTGCCCAGTGCATCCCATGATGGCGAAAATCGGAGACCGGGCCGTTGGCGACTGCGACTTTGATGCGCGGTTCGAGCGCGGTCGCGAAGATCGTGCTGTGTCCGCCGTAAGAATGGCCGACCATTCCAATTTTCCTGGCGTCAACGAAATTGAGCGTCTCCAAATAGTCGATCACGCGCGACGTGTCCCAAATATCTTTTCCATGGATCGACCAGTCGGGGAATTCCTCGTAAAAATCCGCAGTGTCATATGGCCGGCGTCCCGGGTTGATGCGCTCACCGTCGCGCAAGTAGTCAGGCGCGACGGCAACAAAGCCGGCTTGCGCCATATCCTCAGCAAAAGCCATGTTGCGGTGGGGCTTGCTCCCCGGCGCACGGCCCGAAATGCCGACTGTCGTATCTTTGCCCGCGCCGCTACTCGTGCCGTAAAAGCAAAGCACCGCCGGAACGTGGCCTTTGATATTTTTTGGGATGAGCAGATAAAGCGGCATTCGATCATTCGGTTGCACCTGAATCGAAATCTTCCGCCTAACGTAAGAGCCACAGTCTACTTCTCCGATAATCTTCGGATCGATCGACACTCTTTCGGCCGGAAATGCGCCAAGAACATTAGTTGCTCCTTCGACCAGGCGAAGCCGAATCGTCGGCCAGTGTTCCTTATCAATCGGCTCTCGCCAAAGACCGGCGCCGGGATGCAAGTTCATTTCTCTCAATAACACGCGCGTTGCCACCAAAGACGGAAAATACTTGTTCGTCTTCGTAAAGTAATCGGCGCGGATTTCGTCGGCGGAAAGCTCGCGCGCGTAAACCCACGCTTCACAGATTAAGCCGCCGAACGGCATCGTCAATCGGAGCGGTTCGCCTTCAGTCGCGTCATTGAATGGCCAAATCTTCGGCGCATTCACCGAATTGGTGTCGCTGTGCACCAACGTGCCGTTGTGATACAGCTTTTGAAAACCATCAGCCGTTTTCACCACGACCAGTTGGCTCCATGAATCGATCGGCACTTCCTCGAGCGTGACGAGCGGAAATGGCATGATGCCGTTGCCATTAATTGTCCCAAGAAAAAAGCCGCGATGATCTGTACCCACAACGAAATTCACCCAATTGTCCTGTCGGCGGAAGAACCGTTCGCCGTTTTGGCCGATTTCGGGAACGCCGCGCGCGATAAAGTACTGCTCGCCACTGCGCCGCGGAAAGAACCAGCCGCCAACAGTCGCTGCCTGCGCTTTGTCGAGCTTCCCACTGAACGGCACTTCGGCCAATTGCAGCGGGTTTTTGAACTCCAGAGCTGCTCCGAATCGGCCAGTTACTACCGTCAAGCCGTGTGACAAAACCAGACCGTGGTTAGTTGTCGCAAGATCGACATAGACCACCGGATCGGAAACCGGCGCGGACCAGCAGTGAAACGTTACGAATAGCAGCGCGAGGATTTGACGCCAGTCACGCATCTCACGAATGCGCCCATCCGCGGTCCGCGAGAATTTCCTGACCCGTAATCGACGAACTGGCGTTGCTCGCAAGGAATACGACTACGTCGGCAATCTCTGTGGGACGAATCAGATCACGGATCGCCTGCGAACGCCGAATCAGACTCCTCACTTTCGGGGTGACGTATTCGCGCATCTGCCGTTCCGTCATGGTCCAGCCGGGTGAGACGGCGTTCACCCGAATGCGCTTCACTCCCAGTTCGCGAGCGAGCGAACGCGTGAAACCAAGTATACCTGCTTTTGTTCCGACATAAGCGGACAGCTGCGGAGGCGCGATGTGAAAGGTGATCGACCCGAAATTCACAATGGCGCTGCCTGCGGGCATGTGTGGGGCTGCCTCGCGGCTGCACAGAAACGCTGAGCGCAGATTTACGGCGAAGAGGTCATCCCATCGCTTTACCGTGACATCCTGGAGAGCAATTCGGGGATCAATCGCAGCATTATTAATGAGAATATCGATCTTGCGCGTTTCACGAACGATCCCGCGAATCCATGCGACGATTTGCTTTTCGTCTCGCAAATCGAGCCGTTGAAAAACCGCGCCGCTCTTTTTCGCAATCGAGTTGCCGGCCGCAGCATCCGTATCGCAAAAGAACACCCGCGCCTCCTGTTCCCGGAAGGCAGATATCGTCGCGGCTCCGATTCCGTTCGCCCCGCCTGTAATGAGCACGACTCGATTCTCCAATTCAGGATAAACTGGCATTGGCTTGTGAATGGATCGTGGTCGGTGCGTTGGCACACGTCAAGCGACCGCGTCGGCGTGCTAACGCCGGCAGCAATGATATGGTTTTGTGTTGGTTTTCAATTCGGTTGTGGCGCAGGCGCCGGGTCCAAGCTTGGAGGATTTGTTTCCTGAAGCCGTCGGATCGATGATGTTGACGCGGTGGAGGGGGAGTGGGAGCAAGAGCAAGAGTAGGAGTAAGAACAGATGCGCCCCCCCGGGGGTCTGTGTCAGAAATGTGTTAGTTTTGTGTTGTTTCTGCATTCGGTTGTTTCGTAGTCCGTAACGGTTTTTGTTTGTTTAACACGCCCGCAAGTAATCACGCGACCAACCGGCCGCGCACCCTAACGAATCGTTATCTTCGTTAGCTGTGAATTTCGTCTCGAGCGAATTTTACGAATGTTACGAATGGAACTTACTGAACTTAACTGGCTAAAGCCGGGCGAGAGAATGACACTGGAAGATCGGACAGGCTGGTAACCGGATAAATCCGGCACTACAAACCTTGAACTGGTTAACCACGTCAAACGGCGTGAACGCTCTTTTCGTGCTTAGAGCAATTAGGCTTCCCCCAGTTCGATGATGAAACCAGAACAAACAGCGAAGCGAATCCTGCTTCAATTCCTGGCAGTTTGCAGGGATGATTTGACGATAACTTGACCGTTGCGCGTAATACCGGGCACGATGTCTACGACACGAATATTCCTGGTTCGCCATGGCTCGACGGTGCTCACGGCGGAGGATCGCTTTGCGGGCGAGACCGATGTGGCCCTTGGCGAAGACGGACGCGAGCAGGCCCGGCGACTCGCCAGTCGATTAACCACACAGAGAATCGCAGCTGTGTATGCGTCGCAGCTTCAGCGCGCGACGGACACCGCAGCACTATTGGCGCAACCACATCAACTTCCTGTGCACAAGCAGGCGGAGTTCCGTGAAATGTCGCACGGGCATTGGGAGGGGATGAAGCGCGCGGACGTCGAGCGGAATTATGCCGATGAATTCGCGGCCTGGGAGCGCGACCCGTACACCTTTGCTCCGCAAGGCGGTGAAAGCGGACTCGCCGTTACTGCGCGAGCATTGCCGGCATTGCTGGAGCTGGCGCGCGCCCACGCGGGCAAAGCTGTCATCGTCGTATCGCACAAAGCAACGATTCGTCTGCTGATCAGCTCTCTGCTTGGCTTTGATCCACGACGGTATCGCGATAATCTCGACCAAAGTCCGGCGGCGCTAAACATCCTTGATTTCAAGGAAGGGCAGCGTGCGCGTCTCACGCTGTTCAACGATACGTCCCACTACTCCGAAACCGGACTTGCGATACCTGCCGTCCCCGAAGGGCGCCTTTCGAAATGGTGGGACCAGGGTCGTTAGAACCGGACCAGTGGTGCGCCACGTGCTTCTTCCAGTGTTTGTGCGCACCGTTAAGAAGCTCCTGCAATGGACAGTATGGCCGCGAATCCTTCTGTTTGTGGGAGCGACCGGCCCGTTAAGCTGCAACGGCGTCAAAGCGCAGGCAATTTGGACTAACCTGTACAATGGCGAGGCGAACGGGAGGGAAATCGCACGGGCCATCGCGGTCGGCCTCAACGGAAATGTTTATGTGGCGGGATCGTCTGATGGCAGTGGAGCGAGCGGTGATTATGCGATCGTCGCATATACCAGCGCAGGTTTGCCGATATGGACCAACCGATACGCGGGGCCGCCGAGCACATCTGGTTCGCTCGGTGTGGTCGCCGTGGTGGCAACAAGCAATGTGTACGTAACTGGATCTGTCGGCAATTCCTCAGCGGCGGATTTTGTCACCATTGCCTACACAGGCTGTGGACCAATCGCTTTGACGGGCCCGAAAATAATGAAGATATAGCAACGGCCCTGGCGGTTGATGCCAATGAGACGGTTTTTGTCACGGGATATTCCGATGGCAGTAACCGTTATGATTATGTGACGATCGCCTATTCAAGTTTGGGCACGCCACTTTGGACGAACTGGTACGATGGCCCTCTCCACGGCTCTCTCCACGGCTATGACGCGGCCTTTGGCGTCGCAGTGGATACTAACCAAACTGTTTTCGTGACCGGTTTTTCAGCCGGTGGACTTGCGACGATCGCTTATTCGAATACCGGCGAACCGCTATGGACGAACCGATACGAAGGTGTAGGAGGCTACCAGCCATATATGGCTCTCGATAAGAACGGCAACATATTTATCAGCGGGTCAGGTACGACCGTGGGTTATTCAAATACAGGTGTCCTCTTGTGGTCCAACCACTCTGATGGACCAGCCGGGGGAATTGCAGTAAGCGATAGTGGTAATGTTTTCGTCGCAGGAGGAGCACCTGGCAATGGAACCGCCTACGACTATCTCACCATCGCATATTCGAACGACGGCCTGCCTCTCTGGACAAATCGCTACAACGGGCCTGCGAACGGCAACGACGCTGCCAACGGAATTGCGGTCGGTAGTGACGGAAACATCATCGTGACAGGTACGTTCGGATTGTCTGCGACGACGTCGCCCCGTGCTGGATATGCGACGATTGCCTACTCGACGTCGGGCACGCCCCTTTGGACAAATTGGTATATGGGGGCGGGCGGTGAGGCGCTGGCGGTGGCAGTGAGCGCCGATGGAGACGTCTTTGTGACCGGCTACGCGTATTTCGGCAGCAACGCCGATTTTGCGACGATCAAATACGCGAGCATGATCCGGCCGAGAATCACCGTCTCCCGAGTGGGTGGGGAAATTGTCTTATCCTGGCCCTCAACCTTCACGGATTTCTCTCTGCAGGAGAGTATCGGCCTTCAGCCAGCCGCCTGGAATGACGTCAGCGAAGCCGCAGTCGATGACGGAATAACCACGCGAGTGACCCTTCAAAGTGGAAGCGGGAATAGGTTTTTCCGACTGAGAAACTAAACGTCCCAACGCCTCCGTGCCACTTCCCACGGCAAATTTCCTTTTCTTTGGCGGAGGTGTTTTCGATGATGCCGGTCTTTGGACATGCGATTGTTCAATACGCTAACGCGCAGGGTTGAGGAGTTCGTTCCTTTTGAGGCTAGCAGGGTCGGAATGTATTGCTGCGGACCCACCGTTTATGATTTTGGGCATATTGGAAATTTCCGGACGTTCGTGTCGTGCGACCTGATCCGCCGATACCTCGAATTTCGCGCGTACGCGGTGACGCACGTGATGAATATTACGGACGTGGAGGACAAGATCATTAATCGCGTGCGCGAAGCCGGAACGACGCTGCGCGATTACACATCGAAGTTCGAGAATGCGTTCCTCGAAGACTTGCGCGCCCTCAATTGCGTGATGCCGCACCACATGCCGCGAGCGACCGAACATATCCCGGAGATTATCGCGCTCATTCAGAAGCTGATGGACCGCGGCATCGCGTATCAGGCGGCGGACCGTTCGGTGTATTTCAGCATCGACAAATATCAGGCGTGCGGTTGCCGTTACGGACGGCTGGTGAACTTAAACTTCGAGGAAATGCGCCGCGGTGAGCGCGTGCAATCGGATGAGTACACGAAAGAATCGCTCGCCGATTTCGCTCTCTGGAAGGCGCGTGTGCCCGAGGACGGCGCGGTATTCTGGGACAGTCCCTGGGGCGAAGGGCGTCCTGGCTGGCATATCGAGTGCAGCGCGATGAGCATGAAGATTCTCGGACCGAGCTTTGACATGCATCTTGGCGGCGAGGACCTCGCCTTTCCGCATCACGAAGATGAGATTGCGCAAAGCGAGGGAGCGGCGCTGCAGCCGTCGGGCCGGCCATTTGTGAAGTACTGGGTCCATTGCGCTCATCTGCTCGTCGAAGGTAAAAAAATGAGCAAATCGCTCGGGAACTTTTTCACCGTGCGCGATTTGTTGCAGAAGGGGTACCGCGGACGTGAAATCCGTTACCTGCTTCTCAAGGGACATTATCGAGAGACTTTTAATTTCACACTCGATGGCCTGGAGGAAGCACGTTCTGCGCTGGCCAGACTCGACGAATGCCTTTCGAAGCTCGGCGAGATTTCCGGAGGGGCGAACTCCGTCGAGCCCGCGGAAGCCGATCGCGATTTGATCGCGAAATTCACCGCCGCACTGGATGACGATCTCAATGTCTCGGCAGCCTGGGGTGTGGTCTTCGATTGGGTGCGTGAGATGAACCGGCGTCTGGCTGCGAATGACCTTGCGAAGAATCAGGCGGCCTCCGCGCTGGCGGCATGGCGCGAAATTGATAAGGTGTTCGGGTTGGGACGGCAGCGAGAGGCGGATGCGCCGGCGGACATCCAGACGTTGCTCGAACAACGCCAGGCTGCGCGCAAGGCAAAAGATTTCAAAAGGGCTGACGCGTTGAGAGACGAGTTGAAGAGCAAAGGCTGGGTGATCGAGGATACGCCCAAAGGCCCACGTTTGAAGAGAAGTTGAATTGGTTAAAAGAGGCTAAAAGAGTTAAATAGAATGCGAGATGTAATTTTCTTTCACTAGATTTTATGAAGCGACGACTACAAGCTAATCCCATGAAGTTGATCCTTTCGACGCACAATGTGACGCTGACCAAGGCGATTGAAGACCACATTGAGTCGCGGATCAATCAACTCGAACACCTCGACCGTTTCGCCATTGACGCTCGTGTGATTCTTGAACATGACACGTCGAAAGCGACCGACAAACAGTTCAAGTGTTCCTTGCGCCTGGCGATGCCCGGACCCGATCTGTACGCCGAGGACTGGGAAACCGATTTGTATGCCGCCATCGATCTCGTCGCGAAAAAAATCGAGCAACAGATCCGCAAGCGCCACAACAAATACAAGGCCCGCCGGCATAACGAGGCCGCTCGTACCAAACGCAAGCGGCAGGAAGCCGGCTTGTAAGCGCAGTTCACTCACAGCGGCTCCCCTGATCTAACTTCTGCATGATTCTCAGGGCGCGACTGGTGTTGCCCATGGCGGCTCCTGCCATCGAAGACGCCGCCATCGTCGTTTCCGGCGAACGCATTGTTTCCGTTGATAAGTGGAATGATGTGCGACCTCACGCAACGGGTCATGTCGATGATCTGGGTGAAGTGGTCGTGCTGCCGGGTCTCATCAACGCCCATTGCCATCTCGATTATACGAATATGGCAGGCAAAATTTCGCCGCCGCGAAGCTTCGCCGACTGGATCAAAACAATCGTGGCTCTCAAAGCTGACTGGAGTTACACCGAATTCGCCGAGTCCTGGCTGCGCGGCGCGGAGATGCTATTGCACTCCGGCACGACCACCGTGGCCGATGTGGAAGCGGTTCCGGAACTGCTTCCGGACATGTGGCAGGCGACACCATTGCGAGTGATCTCATTCCGCGAGTTGATCAGCCTCAAAGCGCGGACCACCGCGGAGGAACTGGTGCGTGAAACCGCGGCACAATGGGCGGCGCTCCCCAATTCGGAGCAGCGCGTTGGCCTTTCGCCGCACGCGCCTTACACCACGAGCGCCGAACTGCTCAGTGTGACCGCGCATGAAGCCCGCAAGCGCAAATGGCTGCTCACGACCCACGTCGCCGAATCCGAACAGGAATTTGAGATGTTCCTCTACCGCCACGGGCCGCTCTACGATTGGCTCAAAAGCCAGCGCGACATGACCGACTGCGGGCGCGGCTCGCCAATTCGCCATTTGGAGCAAGCCGATTATCTCGGCGATAACCTCCTGGCGGTGCACGTGAATTATCTCTGGCGCGACGATGCGGCGACGCTCGGCAAATATGGCGTCAACGTTGTTCATTGTCCGCGCAGTCACGAATACTTTCGCCACCTGCTCTTTCCCCGACGGGAATTAGCCGATGCAGGAGTGAACATCTGCCTCGGCACGGACAGTCTGGCGAGTGGCGCAAAAGTTCGCGGCAAATTGCCGGAGCTGAATATGTTCGCCGAAATGGCAACCCTCGCCAAAATCGAGCCCGAGCTTGCGCCGCAAATAATTCTGGAGATGGCGACTGTGAACGCTGCCAAAGCTCTCAAGCGCGAAGGTGAACTTGGCGTGCTGCGCGAAGGCGCGCGCGCAGATCTGATCGCAATTCCATTTTCTGGAGACGCGGAAACAGCATCCGAAGCACTCCTCTACTGGCAAGGCGCGGTCCGCGCCTCCATGGTCGATGGACATTGGGCGATTGGGCCGAATTGATGAGCGAATCGCCGAGCAGAGTCGTGCTTATCACCGGCGCGGGCGGCGGCCTCGGAGAAGTGCTCGTGCCGGAGTTTTCCCGGGAACAATGGCGTGTGGCGGCTGGCTTTCACCGAGACCCTCCGAAACCAGCAAACGAAGCGACGCTCAATTTTCAGCTCGACGTCACAAGTGCCAGTTCAGTCGCAGCCGGTGTCGAGCACGTTCTGGCGAAATTCGGCCGCATCGACGCGTTGATCAACAACGCGGGGATCGTCAAGGATGCTGGTTTATGGGAAATGGCCGATGACGACTGGAATCGCGTGCTCGATGTGAATCTCAAGGGCGCTTTCCTTTGCGCGCGAGAAGTGTCACGCGCGATGATCAGGCAGCGCGCCGGTCACATTATCAATATCTCGTCGTTCAGCGGGCGCACCGGACAACGCGGCCAGGCAAATTATGCTGCCGCCAAAGCCGGTTTGTTTGGTCTGACAACCTCACTGGCTCGCGAATTGGGTTCCCGTAATGTACGTGTAAACGCAATCCTCCCGGGAGTCTTGCCGACAAAAATGACTACCGGGCTCAGCGCAGATGAACTGGGCCGATTTGCCGCCGCGAACGCGCTCGGTCGCATCAATTCTCTGGAAGAGGTCGCACGGTTCACCGTGTTCCTCGCCGGCACTCAAAACATCTCCGGCCAGCTGTTTCAACTGGACAGCCGTATTGCCCCATGGACGTGACACTTGCTCCATCCAGCGGTTCGGTGCTTTGATTCCCGGCGCTTCGTGAACTCATTTGAGCAGGAACTGCTGAGCCAGCTTGCGACAATTCGCGACCAGAATCTCTTTCGCGAATTGCGCCGCATCGATTCGGCGCAGGGTCCCCACATTCGTTTTCAAGGGCGGGAAGTGCTGAATTTTTCGTCGAACGATTATCTTGGCCTGGCAAATCACCCGGCGGTTCTGGAAGCGGCGAAACGGGGCATCGACAAATATGGCGCAGGCTCTGGTGCTTCGCGACTCATTTGCGGTTCACTGCAGGTACACCACGAGTTGGAAGAGGCATTAGCGCGGTTCAAGGAAACGCCCGCCGCGATCGCGTTTTCTTCAGGTTACGCGGCCGCGCTTGGTACGCTTGGTGCGTTGCTCGGGAAAGACGACGTCATCATTATCGATAAGCTCGTCCATGCCTCGATTGTTGATGCGGCGCATTTGTGCGGGGCCAAACTGCGGGTCTTTCCGCACAATGACGTGAACGAGTTGGAGACCATCCTCAAATGGGCAAATGCCCGCGGTCCCTGCCGAAAGATTATCGCCACCGAAAGTGTCTTCTCGATGGACGGAGATTTGGCACCCTTGCGAGAGATCGTCGAACTGAAAGACCACTATGGTGCGTGGCTCATGCTCGACGAGGCGCATGCCACCGGGTTATTTGGCGAAAACCGACGCGGTCTCGCTGAAGCCTTTGAATTGTCCGAGCGAGTTGATATCTCAATGGGCACGCTTGGAAAAGCGCTCGGCTCCGCTGGTGGGTTCGTCTGCGGCTCGTGCGCCCTTGTGGACGTGCTGATTAACCGGGCGCGCTCGTTCATTTTTTCCACGGCGCCGCCCCCGGCGCAGGCTGCGGCTGCGACTGCCGCGATTGGTCTGGTCGAATCCAAAACCGGCGAGCAACTTCAGTCGACGCTTTGGGCGCGAGTCGATCAACTCAAGAATGGCCTCATCGGTTCGACGTGGTCTCTGCCGGTCGTGCGCAGCGCTATCATTCCATTGATGATCGGTGACGAACGGCCCGCCATGGAAATCGCGACCGCTCTCCGCGAGGCCGGCCTGTTCATTCCCGCAATTCGCTTTCCCACGGTCGCGCGTGGCGAAGCGCGCTTGCGTCTTACCGTCACTGCTGCGCACACACCGGAAGATGTCACAACCCTCGTTCACCATTTAACCCATTTAACTACTTAACTCCTTTAACCACTCCCTGTGCATTCTCTCGCCAAACTCGACCGCCAATACGTTTGGCACCCGTTCACCCAGATGCGTGATTGGCTTAAGTCCGAGCCGATTGTAATCACAAAAGGCAAAGGAGCAGTGCTCGAAGACGTTCATGGTCGCAAATACCTCGACGCAAACTCCTCAATTTGGACGAATCTGCATGGCCACAATCACCCAAAGCTCAGTGCTGCCATCAACGCGCAACTCCTAAAAATCGCGCACTCCTCCGCACTCGGGCTCGCGAACGAACCTGCATCACTCCTCGCGCGTGAATTAGTCGACGCAGCGAACCGGCCAAATCTCCCGCGGCTCGGGAAGGTCTTCTATTCCGATGATGGCTCGACCGCCATGGAAGTGGCTCTAAAACTCGCTTATGAGTTCACATGGCGTAGCGGCCGCAGCAAAACTCCGCGCTTTCTCTCCCTCCAGGGCGCATACCACGGTGACACCATCGGTGCCGTCAGCCTCGGCCACATCGACCTCTTTCACAAAAGCTATCGCGGTTTGCTTTTTAAAACCGACTCTGTTCCCTCGCCTTACTGCTATCGCTGTCCGCACAACCGAGCCAAACCTGACCGCGCCGACGCGCGCGAATATCGAAAATGCAATTGGGAATGCGTCGATGAAGTCGAGAAACGTTTCAAAGCGCGTCGCCGCCAAGACAACCCTTATGCCGCGATGGTGGTCGAACCGCTGATCCAGGGCGCTGCCGGAATGATCCCGCAACCAGGGGGATGGTTGAAGCGTGTAGACCAGATTGTGCGGCAGGACGGCGCATTGCTGGTCGCGGATGAAGTGCTGACCGGGTTTGGCAGGACCGGTGTTCCGCGTGGTCGGTCACTGTTCGCCTGCCATCATGAACAAGTGCAGCCCGATCTCATGGCGCTCGCAAAAGGAATGACAGGCGGCTATCTGCCGATGGCGGCAACGCTCGTAACACAAAAAATCTTTGACGCATTCCTTGGCGAATACTCCGAATTCAAAGCGTTCTTTCATGGTCACAGCTACACAGCCAACCAACTCGGCAGCGCCGCTTCGCTGACGAGCCTCGAATTGCTTCAATCCACCGCTTCGGTTCTTTCACGGATTACCTTGCAGCATGCCCTCAGCGAAAACCTTGCCCGTCTCTGGCAATTGCCGCATGTCGGCGACATTCGCCAGGTCGGACTCATCGCGGGTATCGAGCTTGTAAAAGACTGGCGCACGCGTGAGCGCTTCCCGTTGCGTGATCGCGTCGGCGCTCGCGTCTGCGAAGCCATGGCTCGCCGGGGCGTGCTCACAAGGCCCATCGGCGACGTGATCGTCATCATGCCCCCGTATTGCACCACGCCGACCCAGGTCGAGACCATCGTCTCAGCATTGGTTTCCGCCATATCCCAGGTCTTGGGTGTTGCCCGTGCGACAAAGAGAAAGCCCGTCGCTTTGAAATGAGGGAAAGCGTAGGCGACGGGCTTTTTGACCAGCAGCGGAAGCCACTGGAGCGCAACATCCACGAGGGAGCGCTTTAATTCTTGCTGGGGCTCGCCTGGGCGTATTTGAGCTTGGCAGCTTCAGCAGCCATCATGACCTTTTTGAGGCGCTGTTCACTGGCAGCCAGCTCCTTTTTCGTGGTATGAAGGCGGTACAACTCGACCGCAGGCCAGGCGATGATCCCTGCGGCCACAAATAAACGAATCCAATTCTTAGCATTCATTACAAACAGGCACTGGGTGCCTACAGAAGTTATCGGCAAAACTTCACCGAGGGTTTAACGCCCCTTTTCTGTTGGCTTTTTGCGCCGAATTACAATTTGCGACCACCTCGAATATGAGCTACAAATCTGGCTCCGATTGGAAGGGTGGCTGAGTGGTTGAAGGCACCTGACTCGAAATCAGGCGTACGGGTAACCGTACCGTGGGTTCAAATCCCACCCCTTCCGCCAGAATTTTTTCCCGTCACAATCCTGTTCGCAACTCTGGTGCGGCTTGTGCTGTGTAGCCCGCCGGTATGAGCAAGAAGAAAGCCCAACGGTCTTCGAAAGCAGCGAAGGATAACAGGTTTCACAAATGGATCCGGTCAGTGCCGTCTGTCCCGAGTGGCGGCCCGATCACCGTCACCGTGCCGATTCCGATGCATAATTGGCAATGGTTCCATCTCGCCAACGCGGCTGCCGTGAATGGCAAAACCATCGGCGAAGTCATCGACCATGCCCTTTATCATGGTTGCCCGGGACTGGCCGAATGGGGCAACGGCGGATTTAAAATGTAACGAACTTGCCCGCGCCCTCACGGTCACGGGTTGCCAGACTTCGCCCGTCAGCGCAGGCGAAGCTTCAAACGGCCAAAGCCGCGCGCGACCTCACTCGCGCCCGGCTTTGCTTTTCTTACCCTGCCGGAAAAGGCCTCGCATCGCATTCCTCGCGGCCTCCTCGTAGGAATTCCCTTTCGTCATTGACCACTCTCCAGTAACGGGCATCATGTGCGGTCTGTTGCCGCATGTTGTCTCGCTCGGTAAAAATTCAACTGGGGGTGCTGCTCGCCGTCTTCTGCGCGTCGTTCGCGTTTGCGCAAGTCAATCCGCTTCGCATGACCGTCAGTGGTCCGGCCACGGGTAATGTCGGCACCAATATTCAATATACGATCACTCTCACCAATTTGACGCCGAACGCATTCAACGTCAGTGTGACGAATATTTTCCCAAGCCCTCAGCTGACGTTTATCAGCGGCAATCCTACGCCGGCTTCGAGTGCTTCAGGGATGGTCGTATTCTCTACGCTGCTGCAACCACTCCAGCAGACTCAATTCACACTCACTCTTCGTCCTACGGTTGCCGGGCGATTCACCAATTTCGTCGTTGCCGCGACTGCGGGACAAGTGCTCGCGAATGACGTTATAGCGACGACGATTAGCGGTTCCGGCGGCGGCGGTTCCGAAGGAGGCGACCTCATTGTTTCGATCACACCGCCGCCAACCTCGCCTACGATTTTTGTGGACGACTGGGTGAATTATTCGATTACGGTCTCGAAACCGGGAAGTGGTTCGATGTCCGGCGTCGTGGTCACGAACACCATAAGTCCAGATGCCATATTTCGGCGATTTTCGGCGGGGGGTTCCGTGAGCGGCTCCACCTTGCGATTCAATCTCGGCACTCTCAGCCTGCAAAGCACCCAACTGCATGTGACCGTCCAGCCGCGGACCGCCACAAACTATGTCCTTCGGGCTACCGTGTCGTCGAACAGCGACACCAACCCGAGCAACAACTCCGCGACGAACACCTTCACCGTCAGCAATCCAGTTCTGGGACAACTCACCACAGCCCGGTCTTCGGATCAGCAATTCAACCCGCAGACCGGCCTTGTTGACCAACTGGTCACTGTTCAGAACACCACCAGCACGAGCACTGTCGCCTCCGCTCGCGTCGTCATAATCAATTTCCCGTTTCGAGTTTACAATGCCGTCGGCACCAACGATGGCCACCCTTTCGTTGTGCATGGCGGAAGTCTTGGGCCAACTCAATCGGTTGAACTCCTTCTCGAATATCTCATACCCGACCGGACGCCCAAAGAAGATCCGGGTTTCACCACCTACGGCGCGGGAACGATCGATCTAAGCGCACCTTCGGGCGGTTCTCCAACTTCGATTACAAACATTGTCATGCGGCCTCCCCGCAGCGTGATGACCAACCATATAATGCTCCAGTTTCCCTCGACGAACGGCGCTCGCTACCAGATCCTCTACAGTTCCAATTCGACGTTCTCTCCTGCATTCAGGGCAGAACCGTCGATCAAGGCGCCTGCAAACTGGGTGCAATGGATCGATTACGGCCCACCCAAAACGCTCAGCCGCCCTGTCTTTAGCGAAACCCTGGTCACAAATATCATTACCAGTACTAATTCCGGCAGTATCACGAACATCAGCACGAACGCCAACATGCGCTTTTATCGCGCGATCCAGCTTCCCTGATTATGCATGCGAAATATTTAATCGATCGGAAGACCCACCGCTGGTCCGCTCTGCTGGCCGGCACGGCCATGGCCGCCTGCGCCACTCACGCCGAGGCCCAGGAATGGACCAAACATTTCCGCATCGGCCTGCAACTGGCGCTCAATGTCAAAGCCGAGTTCTCCACGGCAGCTACCGTTAACCTCGCGACGAAGCCCGGTGTCTATGATGACGGCTACGTGTTACCGGACGGTACTGGAAATGACACGACCTCGAATTGGGGCTATGACCATGCCAGCCAGTTTGATGGTGTTAGCACCATG
>Ga0193697_1000182_pt1 | contig 24997 bp, 35 predicted proteins | sample L3m2metaG_FD_145073 | JGI IMG/M metagenome (GOLD analysis project Ga0193697, IMG submission 145073) | Soil microbial communities from a riparian zone of the East river system, Colorado, United States - L3m2 | ecosystem: Environmental > Terrestrial > Soil > Riparian zone | place: USA: East River...
TACTGTACTTAGCCCAACAACATTTTCAATTTGCTGGGATACTTCAGGATCTAATTATACTGCTTTTGATTCAGCATCATCGTTGAACAATGCAGGTTCATTTAAGAAGATTCTCTACCCAGCATTGTATGTTCCAGGTGTATCATTTATTTGTGATGTAACACTTGGTGCAACAACAACAGTGCAAACTACAGCACCAAGTAACTTTGTTGTAGGTCAAGAAGTTGCATTCAGAATCCCTTCAGTACCTGGTATTATACCACCGGTATGGGGACCAACTGGATTAAACTCATTGCCAAACTTGGTAATTCCAGGATCTCCTATCTATGGATATGTTGTAGCTATAATTGATAGCACTACATTTGTGGTAAATATCGATTCTTCAAGCTTTGATGCATGGAATAATAACTATCCATTCTTAAGCTTTGTTGGTCGTACACCTCCACAAGTTGTTGCTGTTGGTGATGTAAATACAGGAGGATGGCCAATTACAGCTACTTCTGAATTATATCCTTCACCATTGGTATATGATGGTTTTGGTGTGAATCCAAGTAGAACTATCAATGGACCTGCAATTCTCGGCGCCTACATTAATGCTACTTTCCAAGGGTTTATCATTGGAAGTGGTGTTGCTGGTGATGCTGAAGACGTGTTATTCTATCGTGCATACTTACATGATAGAAATGTACCGTGAGTTTAATTGGTTAATTTAATCATTAATTCGATATCCTCCTTAAAAAAGAGGATATCGTTTATTTAGGAAATATATGGCAAATACAGTCCTGTCCTATCCAATACCTGCTTATCAGAACGTTCCGATACGTGCAGATTACTACATTCCTAATGTCTTTGTTATTTCAGCAATAACATTAGGGCCTACAACAGTGATAACTACTGCATTAAATCATAATTATGTAATAGGTCAGACGGTAAGGCTTTCGATACCTAATAAATATGGTTCTAGATTGCTAAACAGACAGCAAGGATTAGTAATTAGTATACCGGCATTAGATCAGGTGGAACTTAATATTGATTCAAATAGTGTAGATCCTTTTATTTCTACTCCTACATATTTGCCATTTGAAAGCCAAACACTTCCTCAGATCATGGCAATAGGTGATGTTAATAGTGGAGTAATCAATTCGCATGGAAGATCTCCAACGGGTACCTTCATTTCGGGTTCCTTCATCGATATTTCTCCCGTTTAAAAAGATAAAGCGTTATAAGTTAACTAGAATAATAAATTTAAATACTTCACGCATATAGGTACATAATGGCAGAAGAAAAAAGACCTAAAGTTAACTCAACATCTGAAAAGCAATTAGATGAAGCACAAAAGCAATTTGAAGCATTTGATAAGAATATCAAAGACTTAACGTTAGATAGGATGAATACTGCACCCACACAAGAATTAGAACCACAAACGAAGATATCACAAAAGACACTTGAGAAATCTAATGATCTTTATCTAAAACCACATAAATCTATTGGTTGCAGAGAAAAATTTAATGAGAAGTATAGAGAAGACTACAACTTCGCTAAAGAATATGTTAACTTCACAGCAGAGAATAAAGAGATTATTGGTGAAGAACTAGACCTTTGGACAAGACCATTTCCAGGTATGCCAGCAGAAGAATGGAAAGTGCCAGTAAATAAGCCCCTATGGGCGCCAAGATACGTTGCAGAGAGAATTAAAGGATGTAAGTATCATAGATTAGTAATGCAACAGAGTACATCTACAAGTGCAGATGGTATGGGACAGTATTATGGTTCTATGGTAGCAGATACAACAATACAAAGACTAGATGCGATACCGATGTCTACAAGAAAATCAGTGTTTATGGGTGCAAGTTTTTAACTTTAGAGGTGTAATATCAATTATTTAAATGATGTGATTACATATGTTAGAAGGATAATTAAAAGTCCATCTGATGCATCTATTAGTAATGATTTAATTATAGATTACATAAATAGATTCCTTTTAATGGATGTAGATGCACGCTTGCAATTGTTTGATTACAAAACCAAATATTCATTCATGACAAGTCAGGGTGTAGATCAATACAACATGCCACTTTATGATGAACAGATTGAAAGTGTTGATTCTGATGGTAATGCAACACAGACAATAGCATCATTTCCAGTATATCAAGGATTCTTACAACCTTGTTATATAAATGGAGTACAAGCATCATTTCAGACTCAAAAGCAACTGTTTTATAGCGCATATCCTAACATTGTACAAAATCTTCAGATTGTAGGTACAGGGGATGGAGTTACTAAAGCATTTCAATTTCAATTGCCTATTTTATCTAATGTAGCACCATTCAATCTCCCGGTGAATGCAATACTTAGAGGCCATGTAGATATCACAGGAATAATAGCTACTGGAAATAATATAGATCCCCCGATTGTATCTACATTAGATATGAATATACCATCTACAAGCATAAAACCAGCAGTTTACATAACATCATCAGATATTACAGGAGCTAATTTAATAGTTCAAGATAGCGGTCAATTCCTTGTTGGTGATGTTAACAAGGGGTTGTTAATGGAGCCGGGTAATGCACCTTTTGGATATCTTCCATTGCAAGGTGGCTATATATCTTCTTTTGTAATAACTGGAATAATACCTTGGCCTACAGACCCAACAAAAACACAAATATCAGCAGCAAATACAGGATATCAAGTGGGTCAAATAGTTACGATTGATGGTGTAGTTGGTATGACTGAAATAAATGGTCAAACTGTAAGAGTTGTAGAACCAGCAACAGCAACAGATGTTATTGTAGAAATAGATTCTCAAACATTTACACCTTATGCATCTGATGGAACAATTTCTAATGCTTCAGATAATTTTATAGATTATTTTACTGGTGAAATTAATGTTGTTTTCCCTGTGCCACCAGCAGATGGAGTAAATATTAGTGTACAATGTTACTATTTTCAAGCAGGGCTACCAAGATCAGTTCTATTTAACAATAATGTAATAACTCTTAGAACCGTACCTGATAGACAATATCTTGTTGAATTGGATGCATATCTAACACCCGCAGCATTCTTGGTTACTGAACAAGCTATACCTTTTGGTTACATGGCAGAGTATATAGCTAGAGGTGCAGCAAGAAAGATACTATCTGATACTGGGGACGTGGAACAATTTATGTTTTATGAACCCTTATTCAAGGAACAAGAAATGCTAGTATGGAAGAGAAGTCAAAGAATCTTCACATCAACCCGCACAGAAACTCTGTATAGTATAGGTCATGGATATGGGAATGGATGGGGTAACGGTTACAATGGAGGTAATTTCTTATGAGTTTTGGAATAAATACTTCAATACCCGCTGCTGGTAATGACCCTGCAGATGATCAACCATTAATAAAACAGAACTTTCAAAACATATCAGATTACTTGACTGTAGATCATGTGAAACCAGGAAATGCTAAAAATGGTTTTCATAAGCAGATAACTTTTGCTAGTTATAATGTCCCAGGTGCAGAAGTAGATCCAGAATCCACAGCTTACACAAATGTGGGTATTGCAGATCCACTACATCCTGAATATTGGTGGAAAAATTCACAGGGAATATTTCCTTTAAGTGCGATTAGAGCTTTTGGTTTAATTGATTTAGCACCTCCAGCAGTTACATTAGTGTCTGGAATTAATATTGGTGTACCATCTTATGCTCTTATTGGTATAACACATAGAGTTACTATTCCAATAACTCCGGGCGCAGTTACAGGAACATCACCATCAGTATTTGTAATTCCACAGTTTGGGTTTGTATTTGCATTTAATTATACATTAAATACTCTCACTGTAGATTTCGTTTCTACTGCTTTTATAAGTCCAACATTGTTTAGTGTTCTAGTACTACAAATTTAGGTTTTAATAATGGTTAAACGGCCTGATAAATATGCTATAGATATTTCAATACCAGCCGCTAATGATACTGGTGCAGATGATCAAGAACCTATGAGAAAGAACTTTGAAAATATCAAAGGTTTTTTGACTGTTGATCATGTTGCACCAGGTACTACAAATCCCGCAAATACAGCTGGTAAACATAAACAAATAACATTTGATGGTTACCATCCACCTGCAAAACTTTTGGATCCAGTATCCATAGCTTATACAAATATTGGTAAAGCCGATACTTCACATCCTCAACATTATTGGAGAAGTTCTCAAGGGATATTCCCATTAAGTGCTATAAGAGCATTTGGTTTGATTAATGGAGCATTAATAACTCCAAAAGTAATATCAGGTTATAATCTAGGCACAGTAAAAGAATCACAGGCGACAATAAATAAAATTATAAAATATAGATTTGATATTAAGGTCACCGCAAATTCAGTTTTTAAAACTACTCCAGCATTATTTGTATCATCTCAATTATTTTATGTCGATATTTTATCAACATATAATGAAAATGTAATAAGTGTTTTCTTTACTAAAGCAGCTTTTTCTAATAACACAAAATTTAGTGTTTTATTACTGCAAATTTGAGGACCAATGCCAGACCAAATATATATCGGAAACTTCGCAAAAGGTCTCAAGACTAATCCTCTTCCATTTAACATAGACAATGATGCATTCCCAACACTTTTTAATATGTATGTATGGCGTGGTAGAGTTAAAAGAAAACGTGGAACATCATTATTTGATAGACTTCATAGACAAATACAATCTGTTACTACACCTAACTTTGATACAACACCTTGGCAATTTGGTCCTCTTGCATTAGTAGCAGGGGAAGGTAATCTAATATTAGGACCATGGATAACAAATCTATCAGCTGCATATGCTTTAGAAGTAAACTCCTCAATAGTTCCAGGTAGCATTAATGTTACTGTAGGTGGAAATGTCTACACCGATCCAGATTTAGATGGAGTGTTGTATATAAATGGTGTAAGACCTGCAGTACCAACTAGTTTTATAAACTATAATACTGGAAGAATAATTATTACTGGAGGAGGTGTAGGGCCATTAACAGGGTTTTTCTCTTATTATCCAGATTTGCCAGTATTAGGACTCGAAGACTTCGTATCCAATCAAGTAAGTTCTAAATTCCCATTATTGATAGCATTTGATACAACTTATGCCTATCAAGTCAATCAAGTTGCAGAACCAGAGTTTTATAGTGTTAGCTACTACAAAGGTACAAATAATCCAGTTATATGGTCTAACTTTGATTATGCTCAATTTTGGAGTACTAATTATCAGTCCGCATTCTGGGTTACAAATAATAAACCTGGTTTTCATTTCTTAGACGGTACTTATGTAATAGCTTCGGGATCTTCAGGAACAACAGTAATAACTTTTACTTTTACTTCAAATTCTGCACCTTTCACCACATTAGTTATTGGTGATAAACTTTGGTTTAATGAATGGAATGCACCAACTGCAATTATCACAGATGTAACTCAAAGAAATCCTATAATATTGCAGTCAGTTAATACATTCTCTGCAGGTGATAAAATAACTATTGTTGGTGTCGAAGGAATGACACAACTTAACACTGGAACTTTTTTGGTTTTAGCTGCTACAGGAACAACTATCACATTAGATGTTAATGGAACCGACTTTGATGATTATATTTCTGGTGGAATAGCTACCCTTAAATTTGAAAGTACTATCAACGGATCAACAGGAACTGTTTCAGGTGTAGCGGGAAAAGCAGCTGGAACATATCAGGTTACATTTGAAGAAGCACAAACAGTTTCTGGCACTGGGATAGTTCAAATGCTAACTAATAGTCTTCCTGGTCAAGATGGTATCCGATGGTATGACGGAGATCCTACAGGAGGAACCGGATTACCAACAGGAACAGGCCTAGGATGGGTTAACTTTGCACCCCCACTTACTGAGACAAATGTATCCATTAATGACCAGATAGAGGCCAAATACTACCTTGTAGGTGCTTTAGCAATCCTACCTTTTAAAGATAGGTTACTATTCTTCGGTCCTCAGATACAAAAGTCAGGTTCTGCAACACCTATACAAAAACCATTACAAGATACTGTAATATGGAGTTGGAATGGAACTCCATATTACAATGCATTAGTACCTACAAACTCCAACAACTCAGAAACATTTGATTTTTCAGCTTATTTTGTTGATCAAGTTGGTAAAGGTGGCTATCAGTCTGCTGGTGTTTCTCAACCTCTTTTAACAGTTTCTACAAATGAAGATGTACTTATTATTGGATTTGGTGGAATTGGAAATAAGACACGCTTTGTTTATACCGGAAATGACGTTCAACCATTCTTATTTTATCTTATCAATTCCGAGTATCCATCGTGTTCAACCTTTTCAGCTATATCTATGGATAGAGGTTCAATTGACATAGGACAATATGGAATTACGTTAACTACACAACAGGAATCAAATAGAATTGATTTAGATATTCCTGACTCAGTATTCCAAATACAAGCAGCAAATTTTGGACAAGATAGAGTTAATGCCATTAGAGACTTCTTTAGAGAATGGATATACTTCTCTTATCCTATAAAAACTGATGATGAAACAGTAGGTTCTTGGAAATATCCAGCACAAACATTCTTCTTCAATTATAGAGATAATACATGGGGTATATTCAGAGAGAACTTTACCCATCATGGTACATTTAGAAGAGGAAAAAAGAACACATGGGCAACAATATCTAAAAAGTTTGGAACTTGGGCTAATTGGAGTGAGCCTTGGAATGCCGGTAATTCCCAAGAAGAATTTCCTTCAATAATAGCAGGTAATCCACAAGGTTACGTATTAATAAAAGACCAAGGAACAAGCGAAGGTACTTCAGGTTACATACAAAATATCCAAGATGATGGTAATGGTTATGTTCAAATAACATCCATAAACCATTGTGTAAACAGTCAGGGAGCTTTACAAGGTATTGATGGTGACTATCTTTCCTTCCAAGGAACTACAATTGGACTTGTAACTAGCACAATAGACGCAGATAACTTCGTCATAGATATTCTTTATCAACCTGCTGCATCAATCACAGCAATTGAGCTATCAGCAGTGGGTATATTGAGGACAATAGTGACTATTGAATTCCCAATTGCACCAACAGATACCGCATTCAATTCATTCTTTGTTGGTCAAAGAATAAGAATAACTGGTGTTGTTGGTACAACACAGTTGAATACTAATACATATACAATTATGAGAGTAACTCCAGAAGGAAATGGTTTAACTGCTACAATAACACTTAATGTGGATTCTTCAGGATTTACACCTTACATTTCTGGTGGAACAGCTACTTTAGCATCTGGAGTGCCTTATATTGGAATAGGAAGTTATTCGAGATTATCTCAACCTTTATTAGCCACTAAACAATTTCCTTTCTACTGGGAACAGGGAAGGAAGATAAGATTATGTGTCCAGAAATATCTATTGGAAAATACAACACGCGGACAAGTAACATTAAACATTAATCTTAGCCAAGACCCAGATAATATATGGAACTTTGATCCAGTAATACCACAACCTAATGTAACCAATAGTTCTTTAATCTACACCCAACTTCTCTATACTTGCCCAGAAAGTACAAACCTTGGTTTAACCCCTGCGAGTATCAATATGTTAAATCCTGCTAATACTAATTTACAGATGCCTACAGCACAAGGATCGTATCAGATATGGCATAGGATGAATACTAGTTTAATAGGCGATTCTGTGCAGGTAGGAATCACTTTAAGTGACAAACAAATGAAAGACCTTGGGCATGCAACAGATGAAATAGGACTTCATGGAATCCAATTAACTGTTGATAAAGCGAGCATGCTATCATGACAACTCAGCAACAACAGTCACCTTATCTTCCTAAGCAAAGAAACTTTCCTAATAATAATGCACAGGCTTTGGGTGTAGAACTTGATAAAAGTTACATAGATATAGCCAGTAAGGTTAATGAAAAGGTCATTGGTGTCTATGCATTAGAAACACAATTAGTAACTGGTGAAACTTGGTACATATACAAGAATAAAAGGCAACAGACATTACGAAGGGTTTATATCTTTGATGTTATTGAACCTAGTTCTGAACTTACCATTGTCCATGGTATTACAGATATTCAGATATTTACCAAGATTTATGGAACTGTTGTCACCGATATTCCTGATTATAGACCATTGCCTTATGTTAATGTTACTGATATAACTAAATGTATGGCTATACTTGTTGATGTAACAGAAATAAAGATAACACTCGGTGCTGCAGCAGATAAAGTTCAATCAGGTTTAGTAGTACTCGAATGGATAACACAGTTATAATTTTAAAAAGGTGATTTTATGTCAATGCCACCAGGTGCTTACAGTTCAAAAGCTTCAAGAGATCGCGGCGGTGGGCCTAACGATAAGATTCCTAAAGGATATCGTGCAGGTCAGATGCAACAATTCACTCCTGAACAAATGGAATTGTTCCAGCAAATGATGGGTCAAGTTGGACCTGGAAGTTATCTTGGTAGATTAGCAGGTGGTGACCAATCCATGTTTGAAGAGATGGAAGCACCAGCAATGAAGCAATTCCAGGGATTGCAAGGTGACCTAGCTTCCAGATTCAGTGGTCAAGGAATGGGCGGAAGGCATGGTAGCGGGTTTTCTAATACAATGAATCAAGCGACTTCTGACTTTGCACAGAACCTACAATCTCAACGTATGAACATGCGCAATCAGGCCATCCAAAGTTTAATGGGAATGAGTAATAATTTACTTGGTCAAAGACCTTTTGAGAAGTTCCTTAATAAAAAAGATCAATCACAAGGTGGTGGTTTGGGTGGCATACTTGGTGGATTAGTAGGTGGTGCAGGTGGCGCATATTTCGGTGGTCCACAAGGTGCAATGCAAGGTGCTAATTTAGGTTATAATGTTGGTTCGCAATTTTAAGGGGTTGTATGGCAGTACAAATTATCGAAGAGAATAGGAAACCTTCTACAGCAGAAAAGTTCAATAAAGCCTTTGGTGCTCTATTGCAAGGTGGTCAGCAAATAATGGACCAACAAGCACAGAAGAAAGCTTTAATGGGTGAAAATCAAGCAATTCAAGAATTAACAGGAAAAAATTTATCTGGAATTCAAGATCCTAAAATTCGTCAACAAGCAGTACAAATAGCATTACAGGGTCAAAATCAACAAGAAAAATTCAATCAAGAATCTGGAAAAAATGAAGAATATAATAAAAATATAACTGAAGCTATTCATAGACTAACTGGACAAGATTTATCAGGGTTGCCACCAGATATGCAAAAGATTTATCTTGATAAAATTGCGAGATCTCCTAATCACGATAAACTTAAGGATTTATTTATAAAGCAAGGTGCCAGTGAAGATGATGCAGAGTTATATTCCTATTTGACAACTGGTGGACAAACAGAATTTGTAAAGAAATTGATGGAAGAAAGGAAAAGAGGCGGTCAAGGGATAATAAATCAGGAAGATCAAATTCCAAGTCCAAAAGAACTTGAAAAACCAATTTCAGTAGAAAAAAAATTCGATAATGAACTTTCTGAATATTTATCAATGCAAGATGAAGGTTTATTGCCTTCAGAAAAAATAGCTAGAGGAAAAGAAAGATATGATACTGGATTAAAACAATATCAAGAATCTGGGAATAAATTGCGTTCTTTAGCCAGAGATAAAGAAGGTTTAGATATTTTAGAAGGACTTAATAATAGTAAAAAATTACCTAAAGATTTAGCACGATTGAATGTCGATGATGAAGGTAATTTAAGACTTCCTTTTGCTACAAATCCTGAGACAGAAAGATATGTAAAAACATTAAATGAATTCTCCAAAGGTGCCAAAGATACGTTCGGCTCAAGGGTCACAAATTTTGACCTTCAACAATATCTAAGAAGATTTCCAACATTATTAAATAGTGAAGAAGGTAGAAGACAGTTATTAGACCAAATGAAAATAGTTAATCAAATTAATGCTGTTTATTATAAGAATCTAAAAGATGTCTACGATAAAGCTGGAGGTGTTAGAAATATAGATACTGACGCAGCAGAAAGATTTGCAGAAAAGAAATCAGATAAAAAAATTAATGAACTAGCAGAAAAATTTAAAGAAATTGGACAATTTTCATCTAAACCTAATGCTTCAGAATTCAAAGGAAAAAGAATAAGAGATAAAGATACAGGTGAAATTCTTATTAGTAATGGAACAGATTGGATACCAGCGGAGTAAAAAATGCCTTATGAACTTCTGGAAGATGATGAACCGCAAGAAAATGCCTATCTAAGTGCAGGAAAAGAAGGTGCAAGACATGTATCTAGAACAGCATCAAATTTAGGTACAATGGCAGTAGGTTTGCCAGGTGATATCTTTTCACTTGTAAATGATTTTATAGCAAAACCAGTTACTGAAAGTATCACAGGTCAAAAAGGTTTGCCATATGAAGAAACACCAATAGGTAAATTCCTTCCAACGACTGAAACTCATAGAAAAAATTTAGAACCTTTAACAGGTGAATATTTAAAACCACAAAATAAAATAGAAAAATGGGCTGATGAAGTGGTTGAAGATACAACGGCATTAATGAATCCTTTCAAAATTGCACAAAAAGGAATTTCTAAAGGTGTAAAGTTTTTTAGGAATTTAGCTAAATCAATAGGTGCCAATGTTGCAGGAGAAACCACAAAACAAGTTTCTGGTAATGAAAACGCTGGAACATATACAAAAGCAGGTTCTCTTTTTCTTTTATCATTATTAGACCAGGAATCAGCAGCAAAACAAGTAGCTAAATTATATAATCAAGCAGAAGCTAATCTACCAGTAAATGCTAAGACAAATGCTATAAATTTAGCTAACAAACTTGATACTCTTGAAAACAAAATTACAAAGAAGAGACCTATTGAAAATCTCTCTCCCCCAGAAAAGTTTGTGGTTGATCAAATTAAAAAAGTAAATAATTTAATTCAAAATGGTGAAATATCTGTTGAGCAAGCCATAGCTCAAAAGAGAAGCTTAAATAAAGAATTATCCACTTTATATAAAGAAGTTCCAAAGCATTCTGATCAAAAAAATGTTAAAAATATGGCAACACAAATCAATGGATATCTTAGAGAGTCTATTGGGGATTATGGTAAAAAAAATCCAAAGTTTTATAAACCTTATAAAGATGCAGATCAAGCATTTGGAACTTTAGCTAATTCTCATTTTTTATCTAATTGGATAGAAAATAATGTTGTACAACATCCTTTAACTACAGGTTTAATGCATTTATTTGCGCCTGCTGCTTCTGCAGCAGCGGTTGCAGTAGTCCCCTATCAAGCTGTTAAATTAACTTATAGAATAGCAAATTCTCCAACACTTGCAAAAATCTATGCAAAAACGGTAACAGCAGCAGCAAAAGAAGATGCAATAGCTTTCAATAAATATTTAAAAGAACTTGATCAAGCCGTTCAACAAGAAGAATCAAAAGATAGATATGAATTTATAGATTAAAGAAATTATTTATTATAGTAATCATCTACTATAGGAGGAAAACCTTGCACTTCTTCTTCCTCTTCTGAACCTATGAAAGCTTTTAAGATTATCCAGGAAACCCACAGGACAAACGAAATTAAAATATAGAATATCATTTATTATTCCTCAAAGCACTTTCAATTTTATTATCATTATCTTCTTGTATCACAACAAAATTCTTAATTAATGCAACAGTTTGGTGTTGCAATGACAAATCTTTTTTTATACACAATATCCTATACCGCTTGTATAAATCTGGAGAAACTCTAACTTTTAAAAAACTATGTTCCATGTTTCTCCCCTCTGTGAAAATATATTATAAAGCAGTTGTGGCATTGTGGTCAAGTGGTAATGTTACTTAATTCTTTTGATTATTACACATTTAAATACTCATAAATTATTTACTAGATTAATTTTTGATTAAAAGAATTTACAAAGGTTACCAATATGGCTTTCCAACCATCAAGCATGAGTTACTGTATAGCAAATGGTGCAGCACCAAACGGGGTATGCTATCCGCATATAGATGTTAGAGCACCAACAGCATCGGACGTTGGTTACGAATTAGGCAAAAGATGGATTGATACAGTATCAGCAGAAGAATGGGTGCTTGTAAGTTTATCATCATCAGGTGGAGTATTACAGGCTTTATGGTCAGAAGGCGGAAACGTAGAAGCTACAACATCTACACCAGGAATAGTCGAATTATCAACCCTAGCTGAATTATCATCAGGAACAGCTCCAGCAGGAGCAGTAGTTCCATTAGCAAATGATGTCTTTACATTTGTAAATAGTGTAGTAATAGCTGGTGGTACACTTTCAACAGAGTCGTCACCTGGATTAATTCAAGAAGCTACAGATGCGCAAGCAGTAGCTGGAACAAACTTAAATCCTGGAACGCCATTAGCAGTTCAACCTAAAAGTTTGGCAGCAGTTTTTGCTTCTCCACCAGCAACAGGAGGAACAACACCAGCAGCAGGTACGTTTACAACATTACATGCTACAGGTTTAATTACTGGCGATGCTAGTGCTACAATTACTACAGGTGCTACAGCATTGAATTTAGCATCAGATGCTTCCACAGGCGCGGTTAATATCGGTACAGGTGCTGGAGCAAGAGTAATTACGATCGGTAATGTAACAGGTGCGACAAGTGTAACTGTTAATACAGGTACCGGTAGTTTTGCAGTTAATAGCACGGGTGCTGGTGATATTCTTCTAAACTCAGCAGATACAATGTTACTTGATTCAGCAGGAGTACTAGAGCTTAATTCATCTGCTGGTGTTATATCGATTGGTAATGATGCTGTAGCACAAAATATTAATTTAGGTACAGGTGCAGCAGCAAGAGTAATTACAATAGGTAATATAACAGGTGCAACAGCAGTTAATATAAATACTGGAACTGCCGGTTCAACAATCACAACAACTAATGGAACATTTACTTTAGCTACTGGAACAGGTGGAATAAACATAGGTACAGATGCAGCAGCTCATGTAATTACATTAGGTAATAGCACAGGCGCAACACAAATTGTTCTTAATGCTGGAACTGCCGGAGTCAACGTAGGTACTAATGCTATAGCCCATACAGTGACAATAGGTAATATAACAGGTGCAACAGCAGTCAATATTAACACTGGAACTGGTGGCTCTACATTAACAACTACGAATGGTATCTTTAGTTTACTTACAGGTACTGGAACAATTTCGATTGGTGCCGATGCTGCAGATCATATAATCAATATAGGTAACTCTACAGGAGCTACACCAGTATCTCTCAATGCTGGTACAAGTGGAGTTAACATTGGTACTAATGCTATAGCCCACGCAATCACTATAGGAAATGTAACGGGTGCTTCTACTTTAGTTCTTAGAGCGGGTACAGGTGCATCATCAATAACAACTACCAATGGCGCGTTCAGTTTAGTAACGGGCACAGGGACAATAAGTTTAGGTGCCGATGCTGCTGATCACATTATCAACATTGGTAATTCTACAGGTGCAACGCCAGTATCAATAAATGGTGGAACTAGTGGGGTTAACGTAGGTACTAATGCCGTCGCACACACAGTAACGATAGGTAATGTAACCGGTGCTTCAGCAGTAGTGATAAATGCTGGTACAGGTGCTTCCTCATTCAACACAACTAATGGAGCATTTGCACTCACAACAGGTACCGGCACTATAAGTTTAGGTGCCGATGCTGCCGATCATACAATTAATATTGGTAATTCAACTGGAGTAACAGCAGTTTCACTAAATGCTGGTACAGGTGGAGTGAACGTAGGTACTAACGCAATTGCCCATACCATAACAATAGGTAATGTAACTGGTGCCACAGCAATTACACATAACTCTGGTACAGGCGCAAACGTTTGGACTACAACAAATGGAGCTTGGTCATTGGTAACCGGAACGGGTACTATTGCAATTAGTGCAGATGCAGCAGCAACAACATTAAATATCGGAACAGGTGCAGCAGCTAAAACAGTAACTCTTGGTTCTACTAATACCACTTCAACTACCACGATTAACTCAGGTAGTGGAAATGTAAACGTTACAGGTGGTCACCTTTCAATTGCTTCAGTAGCAAAAACACTTTTGGTAAATGGTGGTGCAGTAACTGACTTTATTGGTACAGGAGTTCTAACCGGTGGTACAGTTGTTATAGCTAATACAAATATTGCCACTGGTGATGTAATTTTATTTAGTAGGACTGCCGTCAATGCTTCGACAGCATTAGGTGAATTTACTTATACTATCAGTAATGGTGCAAGCTTTACGGTTACCTCAATGGGAGTCACAACTGCTACAATACTTGCAGCTGACGTTAGCTCCTTTGTTTACTTTATCGTAAGACCTACATAACATTGATAAGATATGGCACATTTATTATAAGTATGCCATGTCTTAACTCATAGGTAATCAATGCTAAAGAATTTATCACAATTAGAATGTTGCGTAGATGGAAAAGTAGGACGTTTTCTTTTAGATTCAGATACACCATTACCAATGGTAAAAGAAATGTTAGTGCAATTTTTAACATATGTATCAAAGATTGAAGAACAGGTAAAGGCACAACAACAAGCACCAGTTGAACCTATTGCAGAAGTCCAAGAAGAACAAAAAGTAGAATAAGGATTATATGGCTTTCACTGACCGCATTGCATGGGAGACACTTAGAACTTTAGCAGCTCCATTTAGTGGAGCTTATCAAGCTGTAGGTGGTCCATTAGAGCATCCTTCATATATATGTAAATTGGTAAATAACTCTACAGTTCTTGTTACAATATCTATTGATGGTATTGATGATGTGGATGTTGCTCCTGCTAATTCATTCTGGTTATATGATGAAGGAAAAGTAGGACAGTCTTCTGCGTTCCCAGCACTTCCACAAGGCACTCAGGTGTACGTAAAGGGAACTGGCGGAACGGGAAATGTGTATCTGGTATCACAATATATTATAACGAATTAATGGAGTTACCGTGAGTCAGGCTGGCATAATTAATACATCTTCTGGACCTGTACCGCCAAGTGTGCCAACATCATTTCAAACAGATATTAATGATACAACGGTACTCACAGATCCTCCAGCATTTGCAGGTACTTCTGTACCTGCTTTAAATGTTTTAAGAGTCGCAGGTGATGATGGTATAAAAACCGTAACAATACCTAACTCACCTTCAGGAACAAAGAATTTAGTAGTGCGTTTTGTTCAAGGTGAAGCACATACGACAAGTAATGAAACCGCCGCTGCTTTAGTGCAAGCTGTGGCTACTGATACCACATTTACTACACAAATTCTAGTAGCTGCTTTCAGTTCTGGTTCTGTTCTTTTACCTGCAAGTAATAATAAGTCCTATGGTGCCTATACAACAGTAACTTTAAATAATACAGCTGGGATAACTAGACTTGTTAATACTGTTGACTTCTTTAAAAATACAGATGCAGAACTTACAGCGGCAAATGTAACAGTTACTGTAACTGGTTTAGATGCGAATTTCACAGTTACTGTAACTGGTCAAACAAGTGTACCGATGGATTGGACAATTATATTACCTGGTATAGCTCAAACATAAGGGTTAAAATGGCTGGATTTGAAAATGATGTCTTACTTTTAAAGAATATTAATTTTGATTACACGTCGGCACCTCCACATTCTGGAATTGTTGTAGCTAATGGACAAGTGTTAATTGGTACAACTACTAATCCTGATATAGCAATGGTAGCTAATACCCTAACAGCAGGTACAGGAATATCCATTACCAACGGCCCAGGTACAATCACAATAGCATCAAGCAGTGGTGGAGTATCAGTTGACTCATTCGATGTACAAGCATCTACAGCACCAGGAACAGATCCAGTAGTACCAACAGCAGCAGGTTTAGTAACTGTTAATGGTGCAGCAGTAGCCAACCACTCTGTTGTATTAGAGACACGTTCACGTGCAGCTAATGCGTATAATGTAGAAGTACAATACGCGACATCAGCAGCCGCAACAGATGCCACCAAATCAGGTGTGGCACATTATAATTCTGCACAATTCTCAGTTGATGCTAATGGTTTTGTTTCAGTAATTTCTGGTGGATTTCAATGGAATGATGTGACTAGTGCTACACAAACTATAACAGCAGAAAATGGTTATGTTACTGATAGAGGCGCAGGAGTTACTTATACTCTACCTGCATCAGGAACTTTTGGAGATGAATTCATTATCACAGGTAAGTTAGGGCTTTGGACATTAGCACAGAATGCTAACCAACAAGTTACTTTTTCATCATCTTCTAGTACAGTTGGAGTTGGTGGTTCTTTAGCAGCAACCAATCTTGGTGATAGTATCTGGTGCGTTTGTACGACGGCGGGGGCATCGACCATCTGGAGAGTATTCAATTCAGTAGGAAATATTACCGTTACATAGGATTAAATAATGGCAAATCAGCAATTAGGTACAAATACATTCACGACAGCAAAATGGATTGTATCTGCTACGGCATCAGATGGCACACACACAACAATCGCAAGTGCTTTAACTTCAGCAAGTTCCGGTGATACAATTTTCATAAGACCGGGAACATTTACAGAGAATTTAACATTAAAAGCTGGTGTCAATTTAGCGGCTTATGCATGCGATGCACAAACACCAAACGTTACAATTGTAGGAAAATTGACCGCTACTTTTACTGGAACATGTTCTATATCAGGAATCAGATTACAAACAAATTCTGATAATATATTAAGTACTTCTGGATCTAACGTTACAAATATTAATTTAGTAAACTGTCATTTTGCATTAAGCAATAATACTGGATTTTCTTTAGCATCTTCAGGTGGTGGAATTGTACAATGTTTATATTGTACAGGTGACACAACTACCACTGGAATAGCTTATTTTGCTATGACAAATACAAATACAGCATTCCTAAGATATTGTATTTTGAAAAATACGGGTGTATCAACCACTTCTAGCACTGTTGCTAATAGTTGTGAATTAACTTTAAGAAATTGTTTATTCACTGGACCAATAACTACATCAAATAGTGGTGCCTTTACTTCAGAACTTTCTGAAGTATCTTCAGGAGTTACTGCATTAACAATAAATGGTACAGGAAATAGTTTAGTTGATCATTCAATAATTGGAGGTCCTGGAGCGGTTGCCGCAATCACAATAGGATCTGGCGCAGTATTGCCCACATTACAATCTACTATCACAGGATTTACAGCAAATGTAATCACAGGTGTAGGAACTATTCAATATGCTGGTTTATCATTTAATGGATCTGGAAATGCTATTACAACTACTACACAAACAGCTTTTATTTCTAGACCTGGTATTACTCGTAGTGATAAGCAGCCAGCCTTTTTAGCTTATTTAGCTACTAACGCAAATAATGCAACAGGTGATAGCACAACATTTACAGTTGGTACAGGAACAGCTTTAACAGAAGTTTTTGACCAAAATAGCGACTTTAATACTAATGGAACTTTTACAGCTCCTTACACTGGAATATATTTTCTAGAAGGTAATTTTTATGTAACTGGTGGAACAGTTATCACAACATCAATTTATATAATTAATACTTCTAATCGAGCTTATAGAATAGATGGAAGAGGTGGTAGCGCGACGACAGAAGCTTATAATAATTTATCTGTTTTAGCCGATATGGACGCAGCAGATACTGCAACATTCCAAATAAATCTGACTGATTCAGGTGGAAAAGTTGATGATTTAGTTGGTGGCTCAACACTTTTGAACTTTTTTTCTGGAAAATTATCATGCTAAGGAAAATATGAAAATATATATAAATAATGAAGAACTATTCACACTTTCGGATATTCAAAAGAAAGTGATTCAAAATGATATTCCTTTAGATATTTTTGAAGATGATATGAAACGAAGATTAAAACATATTATTGAACATTCAACAAATCAAGTTATTGAACAGAATTTCAAATCATTTCGAGAATTTATTAAATCTAAAAATATATCTTCAATGCCCTCTGATAAAATGGAATTTGCAGCATTAATATTCCAACATGCACCAGTTGAATTATCAGAAATAGAATCACAAAAACATATTATCAAAGTTGATGATCAAGATTTCTTCGAAATATCTGATGTAACAAAAAAACTACTTAAGTCATCCATAGCAAAAGATTGTGATTGTATTGAATGGGCTAAAGAAAGACTTCAATGGGTACTCAATCATAAATATGAAAGATGCATGGAAAGATTACGCAAGGAATGGGAACCAAGACTTCTTAAAGAAGGCGTAAAAGAGTTTCCTGTGGATGATGATGCATTTGCAGAATTAGTCTTTAAGAATCCAGAATATAAGAATAGATCACAACGAGATAAAGAATCTAATCTTGTTCTAAATAATCAATCTTAAGTGGATTTTCACCACTATAAGGTACATATCCATCATAACAAGCACACCATATATGATGTTCTGTTTGTAATACCCTATAAAGATGTCCTTTATAGCTTATGACAATTTCACCACAATTAGAAACCAAAACTCTTGCATTATTTACTTTTGAATAATAAGGAAGATTTACTGAATCGTATTCATAAGAAAACCCTTGCAAAGGCACTGCTAAAAGTATAAAACTGAGTATTAATTTATTCATAAACGGAATTAAATCATGCCTCTAATCAAAAGTAAATCAAAAAGTGCCATCGGTAAAAATATATCTGAAATGGAATCTTCAGGACACTCTAAGAAACAAAGTGTAGCTGCTGCATTAAATGTTGCGAGAAAATCTGGCGCAAAGATTCCTAAGAAGAAGTAAAGTATACTTATCTTATTTCGCCAAAATAAGACATTTTCTTTGAATTTCACTCACTAATTCATCACCAGTAAGATTATTTAACTGAATTTGTTCAGTTACTGGTTTATATTCAAACATACAATCTTTGCAATAATCCATAGGAATTGATTCGCTTGCGTCTTTATTTTGTAGATATAATTTATGTTTAATATTACATTTTTTGCAGGTTAACCATTCACTCATTCTGCATCCTTAATAGTTTCCACTTAGTAACTCCAATTACTTTGCCATCATGAAATTCAGGTCCAATGTTCCATAATTCAACTATGTGACAAAATTCTAAAATAGATTCTTCAGGATCTTCAGGAATATTTTCTTTCAATTTATATCTTGAAACTCCGAATGAAAATGTAACCTCATGCCAGTCAGGTTCTTTATCCATATCGTCTTTGCAGCAGTAGGTTTTATGACCAAAACAAAGACATTTTACTCCGTGATCTGGTAGAGATTGCAATACACTATATTCACTCATTCTGCATCCTCAATCATTATTATAATTTCATTATACACTTGTTCTTTAGCTCGTAAAATATCCTTTAGCCATTTATCCTCTTCATTGCATTCATATATCCAGTTACTCAAAAGATACCTTTGATTATGACAATGCATATAGATGTCAGGCACATTAATTTTACCAAATAAAGCTATAGGTATTAATATAATTAATAAGTATTTAATCATTTTATTTGTTCTCTATTTTTCCATATCTTTTCATTAAAGTTTCAGTTTCTTTCCAAAATTTAGGATTTCTATATCCATTTTCATATAGAAATCCATAACCGTCATACCAAGCAAATCCATAATCTACACCTAGAGTCCAATCACCACATACTGCGTAATATCCATCACATGAAGGTAATTCTTCATCTACATTTATCCATTTATTTTTAAACATTATGTATTATTCTTTCTGTAAATTAATTTTCTTTTCACTAAGATCGATAATCAATTGCATTTCCATATAAGCCATTATCTTACCTTCTGTGTAGGCTTTCACATGACCATTAGGATACATCATTTCAAGGTTACCTAATTCAATAGTATGCTTGGTAATCATACGCTTTGTGTAGTCTTTAAGATCTTGCATAGTCGTGCACTGTATAGTCATAGGTATAATCATTGCTAATATAAATGTTTTCATTTACCAACCATCTTTTTAATTTTGTAATAGAAGTATGTAGCCATTAATAAATGAGCTATCAAAGTACCTAAAAGCCACGAGCAATCATATAAAGTAAACATATTCCTCCTATTAAAAAGAGAGGGAATCCGCTTTCCCTCTCCAAACACTTTACGTCAAACGACTTTTCATAAAGTGTTTACTTATTATTCTTTTTCTCCAAAAAAGGAGGGAATTGGCACCCTCCCAAAAACTCCCTAGTCAAACGATTTTTCAAGGGAGTTTAATTATCATTAATAATTATGTAATTTTTTTAAAAATTCATATGCCGATTCTTCTGAAGCAAATTTTCCGAGTAGTCGATAATCTCTATTAGGACACGAACATTTAAGACACCAATATTCTTCTATATCATGACTATGAACCTTTATACTCATAAAAAAATCTAAGTTTACTAATTCTTTTTCGAATAAAACCCATTTTTGCATATTATTATAACTCCGTGATATTCCAGAAAGAAACACTATCCTTTCTATATTTCTCTAAATCAACATTCTTGAGTTCTTCAATATCACTATACTGAACATTACCCTTTCTAATAACTTTACGAAACTTCAACCCTCCACCTATAGAAGATTGGTCATTACAAAAATCGATAAGATCTTTCTTAAGTTGCTCCTCTCTAGCCTGTATAAATTCCCGTTCCTTCTTAACCTTGACATATTCCCTTGCCATAAAATCGAATGTAATCTCATTGATTATACGAAAATCCTTTTCAGTTTCAGGAGGTGGGTTATCATTCATCATCCTGTCATAGAATTCCTTGCCCTTCTTAAGCATCACTTTTATGTAGTCTTCATTCCTGAAGACACGGAAGTACCATATCTCATTACCATCAAAAGAACAGTAATACATAGAATCAACCTGAGCACACACCATTTGACATTGGAGCTGTCCAAAGTATTTAACTGGCACTTTATTCATTATGGCTTCACTATGGTCTTTATGGCCTGGAGATTTGATTTCTACGACTACTTTATTATCTACACTAATACCATCTAATGAAGCCATTAACCACGGGTATTCTTTTGACACAACAACATCTGGTTTAACTTTGACACCAGTAGCATATTCAAACTTACTACGCGCAAAGTCTTCCATGAGTGAACCTCTTTGCATTTGAGGAGTTGTTTCTTGATCTAGAATATAACCTTTCTTACGGTTAAATAATTGAAGAGGAGTGCTGTAAGGCGACTCCATCATTAAAATTGGGATGTCTGTTGCTGTGATTTTACCACGTCTAAAAGCTTTCCAACTTTCTGTCCCCTGTACTAAGTCAATCATTTTTTCTTAATCTCTATTTTCATTTCAGAGAAATCTAAATCGTATTTTATTTTTTCAAAAATAACTCCAAGAATTTCTTCGTTATTTTCTTCAAAATAATCGCATACACCTTGAGATATAGCAGTCCATATTTCATGTTTAATTGTATCGCCATCTAAATACTCATGAACAGTTTTTTTAATATGTCTCATGCACTCTTCGTAAGCAATATCTCCAATTTCTTTTTCATTATCAGAAAAATCTTCATAATATTTTTTTTCATTTCCTAATCCTTTTCCATTATTATAACAAGAATCACAAGTTACATAACTAGAAAGTCTAAAAAATTTTCTTTTTCTAGGTTTACAAATAATATCATTGCATTCACTACAAAAAACCCCTCCGCAACTTTCGAGTGTGTCTTTAAATTTATCTTTATTCATTAGAATGGTAACTCCCCATTGTTCATTTCAGCAAACTTATCACGCATTTCTTTAGCTTTAGTTAGCAGTCGGATGTATGTATTGCTATCTAGATCAGCTATTCTTACGCCTTTAGTAGCAAAGTAATTACTAACTTCATCTTGATATTCTTGAGAACAAGCAGCAAGAATGCTGTGTAATTCATCAAATTCATTATCTGTTGGTTTCTTAACTTCACCCTTCTTTCCAAAGACACCTTCAGTGTAATGCTTGTGTTCTTTACTGAATGGGTCACTATTATCAAATAAAGCCTCTAGGTTGCATCGTTTCGATTCGAAGGCCTCTTTTATTGCCGGATGTAAATCACGGTGAGGTAGAGGGTTTAAAGTGTATTCTGTATCCATTGCTTCACCAGATTTTATGATCTTAACATCATAAAAAAAAGGCTCAGACCAATCAGCATCATTAGCTAGTGATTGTATTTTATTTCTTATTGAAGCTTGAGTAATATGTAATATCTGAATTTGCTCTTCATTGTAATTCCATACAATCATAGACCAGAAATGTCTAACTGGTCTCTTAGGATCAATGGAGTTAGCTGGCTTATGATCAAATCTATATCTAACAGGCTTCTTGTTATCCCAATCCTCCCAACCTAAAATTGGTTTTGAGAGAATACGGATTTTATTCTCACCATCTTGTAGTTTTACATAATTATTGTTAGTGCTTGGTGCTTTATAAGATTCTGGTAAAAAAGTCATACGACCCCTTTAATTTGTTTTGTTTATTTTTCATTCATTGTTAATAAATAACGCTGTAAGTCCATTAGCGCTTGTGATTTTCTTGCAATTTGTACAGTACCTTCAGGTAAACATAAATCTACTGAATCAGCTAAGTTACCTAAAGCTTGTTCTAAGTCACTTTCATTGATAGGCTCTCTTGAATAGAATATTCTCAGCAAAGCTTTTACAGAATATTTAACATCATCTAATCTATCTTCAAGATCTTGCCATTGTTCTGGCTTATCTGCTTGACACATTGCCTCTTCCCAATCTTCATAATTATTGTACATCTCATCACCTATTTGTTTTTGTTTGTATCAAACACTGCTGCGACTCACCATCACTTAAGTTGGTAGAGGAGACTGCATCTGATACCAACAATATAGCAAATGTATTAATTTATTGCAAAGAAAAAAAACTCCTGTTAGGATAAATCATATCAACAGGAGGAATATGCTACTTAAAGAATACGTGGAACAAAAGAAGTTAAGTGTAAAGGTAATGGCTCAAGAGCTAATGATATCAGATAAATATCTAAACCGCCTTATTAATGGATGGGATGCCCCAAGTAAGAGACTTGCCTATCACATACAGACTTACTGTAAAGGACAGGTTACAGCTAAGGAAATGGAAGACGTAATGAATAAGCTTCCTAAATGTCCACATTGCAATCAATATATGCGTAAAGCTAAATAAAACCCCCCAGTAGAAGACTGGGGGTAAAACCTAAAAGGAGAATGATCTAAACACTTCTCCTGATAATAAACAAATAAATTTAAATCAAGGAAAATTATGGATGACACAGAATTACACTTAAAATTGAGAAGAGGGCAAAAAGTAACACATGAAATTCTGACGTTCCTAGAAAAAAACCAGATTACAATGAACGAAGTATGCGCTTGCTTCTTCTCTATTCTCTCATCACAGATAGATAGCGAAGAACAAATATTACCGCTATGCAAAGCGCTAGAAAAAGCATGTTACATCTCTATTGAAGTACAAAAGTCAATGGATCTTGATGAGTAAAAAAAACCCTAGGTATACGCTCGTAAACCTAGGGTACAAAAATGTCAATGGATGATAAAGACACCATCATTTTAAGACAGCATATCTATAAATACAATAACATTTTTATCCTATTCAACCCTATTGAGGTGCATACACATCCTGTGTATGTCGAACGTTGCAAACGTCCCATACAATCTAATACAACAGTTTTTTATTGTCAAAGAAGTGCATAAGCCTAAGTTACTTTTGAATGTAACCTATTAAGTAACAAGAATTTGAATTGACTATTATGATTCACTAAGATTATGTTGAAAAACGTGATGCAAAGATTCGACCCAATGCACCACAAGACTAAAGACAAGTACCAAAATGCGAACACCCGAAGTTATGCCTTAGCCGGGCCCTCGGGTGTTTGGTGATCGGTGAGATCGTCTCAACATTACCAGAACTTCTCTTTTTGGGCAACAACCAATCACAAGAGGGAGTTTCAAATGACAGAAAATCAAGTTACAATATTCAAATCCACTCATGATAAAGAACATCCTTATGTGATGATATCAAGAGAAATGGCTCAAGATAAAAATCTTTCATTAAAAGCAAAAGGTTTACTTTTATATCTATTATCTCTTCCAGGAGATTGGCAAATTTATCATTCTGCATTAATGGAAGCTGTTGGATGCGGAGAAAGTTGTTTAAATTCTGCTTTAGATGAATTAATTGAAAAAGGATATGCACGAAGGGAAAGAAAAAGAACACCTAAAGGTACTTATTCTCCTTATCGCTATGAGATTTCAGAGTTAAAAAGATTTATACCAAACGGTGTTATCCAGGCTGGATTATCCAGGCCGGATAATCAAGACCTACAAAAGAAGAATAATATTACAAAGGAAGAAGGAACCTTTCTCCCTCTCCTTCATCCTATTTTTTCTCAAATTCCAGGAATTACACCAGAACAACAGAAAATCATCCTAGACTCTTATCCTTTAGAAAGAATTCAAGATACAATTGACTATGTGAAATCTAAGCCTAGACAAAATGAAGCTACCTATTTTATGAAAATGATCCACTTAGAAAGGAAAAAGGAAAACCCTGATAAGGATAAAATTTTGGAATTCCTTAAGGAAAAGGAAACTCAGTTCAAAGTAAAGATCGTTATATTTAAAAGCCATTGTGTTTTACCTGGAGGAGAAAAGGTTTATTTTGATCTCAAAGGAAAAGAATTTAGAAAACGAGTGAGTGATTTTCTTGCGGAAAACTTTCAATCCTGCTAATGTATATACATTTTACAGGAGAAAAAATTGGAAGCTACAATAGAAACAATAGTTTTAGCAAAGATGCTTACAAGTATAAACTCTTTGAATTTATCTATAGAAAGATTGAATTCCGAAGATTTTCAAGAACCTATAAATAGATCAATATTTTTAGCTGCAAAACAACTTTATAATGAAAATCACGTGGTTGAAGTTGATTCTGTTATTGATATGATAAAAAAGATTGATCCTAAAAATCTTGATATTGCTTACAT
>Ga0193697_1000183_pt1 | contig 24972 bp, 21 predicted proteins | sample L3m2metaG_FD_145073 | JGI IMG/M metagenome (GOLD analysis project Ga0193697, IMG submission 145073) | Soil microbial communities from a riparian zone of the East river system, Colorado, United States - L3m2 | ecosystem: Environmental > Terrestrial > Soil > Riparian zone | place: USA: East River...
CAGCAGCGAGCGAGGCAACATAGGTGAACGAAGTCCAGGCATTGACCTGATTCGAAGTTGTTCAGCCACGCGCGCACCTTCGCGGTGTCGAATGGCATTTGCAGCGCGATCAATCCTTCGAGACCAAAAACCGTGTAATACAAATCGCTCCGGCCGGAGCGGTCTTTAAATCCACCGTCTGGATTCTGTTGGGAACGCAGGAACTTGTGGACGAGTTCACCTGATTCATTCAGGAGGTTCGGCGCGAGACGCGCCACCTGCAGCATTTCCAGGCGCAGGCTCATGGGATGATGCAATTAGACCGTGCGCCCATGTCGTCGCAGAAACGCTGCGAATTCCAGCTTTCCGCTCTGGCTTGTGGTCAGTCGAATCATCGCCGCGTAAAGTTCATTAGTGGCAACGGAGAGGTCGATCCCGTTTAGTGCGAGAAAGACTAGCGCCGACTGGAGGGCCGTTCGCTTGTTTCCATCCGTGAAGGGATGATTTTTTGCAATATGAAACGCATACGCTGCGGCGATGTCATACAAATCAGCGGTCGGATCGTACAGATAAGTGTTCTGCGGCTGGGCGAGCGCTGAATCCAGCAGGCCAGGGTCTCTCATTCCTGCGTCTCCGCCGTAAAGTTGGATTTGCTGCGCGTGGTACGCAAGAATCTCGCTTCTATTGAGAAACAGAGGCTCGTTCACGAGGCCTCACTTAGCGAGCTTTCTGAAGACGGTATCGAATTTCTTGACGACCTTGTCGCCGGCGGCTTTGGCCTGTTGCGGTGTTGCGTAACGGATTTCTTTGTCAGCGACCGGCAGAGTGCGCGTAAATTCTATTACCTTTGCCTTGTCATGCGGTGGCAAAGCTTTGATCTGTTCGATGATTTCCTGTGCGCTCACGCTCTTAAGATACCGCATCAAGCTGACGAAGCAAGGTGAGCCGCGTCGGTTGAAGGCGGGACCTCAGGCAAGGTCGGCGAGCCATTGGCCCGCTGTTTGGCTTCGAATTCCTTGCACCAGCCTTTGATTTCGGTGTCGTTGAAAATCTTGCCGATCACCCGCCGGAGCAGGCCCTTAAGACTCGGGCTCTCCAGATCGCGCAGGGAGCGGATCGCTTCTTCTTTGTAAGTTTCGAGCAGGAGGCGAGCGCGTTCGTCGGCTTTGAGTTCGAGATAGAGAGCCTCGATCTGTTCGGCATTGATTCCGGTCTGGCGGTGCCAGAGGGCGTCGAGCATCGCCTTTTGGTCGCCGTGCGCGCGTTCGGAGGCGACGGCGAGCAAGAGGCTTGGGCGCATGCCGGCGATGTCGTTGGTGTCCCCCTTTTTGCCCAGATCGCTCAAGTCATCGCGAATCTGATAGGCGATACCGAGCGCTTCGCTGTAGGCGCCCAGGACATCCCCGACTTCCTCGTGCTGTTCGACCCCCGCGTAGAGCGCGCCGAACCGGAGCGCAACTTCGAAGGCGGGAGCGGTTTTGCCGCGGAAAATGTCGAGGACCTGCAAGGATGTCAGCGGCGCGGGATTGCGCATCCAGCAGAGCTCGGCGCCCTGGCCACGACAAAGCTGACGCTGGCCTTGCGAAGCGACGCGAAGCATCTCGGCCTTTTGTTCCGCCGAAATGCTGGAGGCGCCAATGAGTCGGTATCCTTCGCCGATGAGCAGATCGCCCACGTTGAGCGCGACGGCAACACCGTGCTCTTCGTGCAGAGTTTTTTCCCCGTAGCGATAGGCGTCGTTGTCTTCGATGTCGTCGTGAATGAGCGACGCTTTGTGAAAGCATTCGACGGCGACGGCGATCTTGCGAACGTCATCAGGCACGGCTGCGCCGGGATTTTCGCGCAAAGCCTGAAAGGCGGCGACGGCAAGGAAGGGCCGCCAGCGTTTACCGGCGCGAGCGAGCCATTCGCGGGCGATCTTTTCCGTGTCGCCCTCGGCGCTGCCCATGATGAGGTCGAGCGAAGCGGGTGTGAACCAGAAATCGACTTCCTCGCGCAAGGTTCCGAGATCAAGCCGGCGCGTACGGTCGTCGCTCGTCAGGTGGATGTAATCCCAAATCCAATCGAGATCGACGGTGGTGTCGATACAATCGTCCTGCAAAAGAGGAACGGCGACGCCGGGAATAGCGGCGGCTTCCATATAGGGGAACGCGCGTTCCAAAACGCTCAGGCAACTGACGCCGACAATGGCTTCAATTTTGCCGGTCTGAATGAGCGACATCACGATGGCAGAACCTTCGGCGACAAGCACGGCGTAGCCGAGGCGCTCGGCCTCGGTTTGCAAATCCTGAATGCTGCAGAGGCCGCATTGTTTGCAGAGCAGGCCGAATTCATCGAACGGAGCCGGACATTTGCTCTCGACACGCAAACACTTGGGCAGGAGCAGGAGGCGGCGTTCGAACGGGACCGACGCGAGCGTTTCACGCCAGATTTCGTTGTTGATCAGCACGCCGATGTAGTCGCGGTAAATAGGATCGCAACGCAGCATTTCCACGACGCGGTCCGCGTGAACTTTGAGTTCTTCCACCGGAAGGGGCGGCACCGGGTTGTATTCCGCGACGTAATGCCGAATCACGTTGAGGATATGAGAGCGCTCGATCGGCGTCTGCGGCACATTTTTTTTCGGCGCGCGGAACCGCTGCACCGGGACCGGACGCGGAATCGTAAGGGGAGTCATAAATCAGTGGTTGGACGCACTATGGCTCTAGTTGCTTCACACACGGGCAGTATTGGCGAGTTGTTGCCGGTCGTCGAGACTCGTCTCCAGGGCAAGGCGTTTTGCCCGGGTCTCGTGGTTGGCGGTTCGATAGGCTCCGAAATCATAAAACCAGTATTTTTTGGCGAGCCGATACATCCAATGTTTTTCCGGCACTTCGCGGCCCGGCAGCCACTGGCTGAAGCGCGGCTGCATGGCTTCCAGTTCGGCCATGGCCGTACCGCGGGGTGTGGTGTCGCGGGCGCCGTGCTTCAAGACAAGTTCCTTAACCAGATCGGGTCGCTCGAGGACGACGCAACCGCGCGTCGCCTGAGCGGACAATTCGCGAAAGTCCTTTAGAAACGCGGAGTCGCGCATCGTTTCAAAGATGCCGCGGGAATCGCCGATGTTCTCGGTCGCAAACTGGATGATCGGGCATGGCTCGATATCGCCACGAGGATTGATGTGGTGGCTGATGCCGGTAGACATGGGGCAGAGGGCTTTGCCGTCGTGATCGTAATAGGCGTCAATCATTGCAATCGGCATTTTTGCGCGCATCTGGACGATGAATTCGCGCACCCGCACCAACTGGTCGGGACGGAGCGCGAGTTGCGCGTTCATCTTCGGACCGACGGGACGGTAGGTGTGATACCAGACGTAATGCACGCCCCGATCGATCAGTTCGCGCAACCATGCTTCGGTGAGCAGTTCGTCGATGTTGGTCTGACAAACGCTCGTGGCGACACCGGTGAGGATTCGGTTCTTGAGACAGTGCTCCAGCCCGCGAAGGGTCTTGTTGAAGACGTCTATTTTGCCGCGACGCTCGTCGCTGACGATTTCGCGTCCTTCGATGCTTATAAGCGGAGTGACATTGCCGAGGCGGCGAAGTTCGGCGGCCACTTTGTCCGTGATGAATTGTCCGTTGGTGAAAACCTGGAAATAACAATCGGGGTGTGCCGCGAGCATTTGCAGCAACTCGGGATGCATGAACGGTTCGCCGCCGAGGATACCGAAAAAGCTGTTGCCGTGTCTCTTCGCGTCACCGATCAACCGGTTCATGGCCGGCAGGTCGATGCTTTCGCGCTGCGCTTCGACATCAACCCAACATCCCTGGCAACGCAGATTGCAACTGTTGATGATGGAGATATAGAGAAACGGAGGAAAATATTCTCCACGCCGAATGCGCCGCTTGAACTTCTCGACGGATAACATTCCCTTCACGCCAAAGTTCCAGGCAAATTTCCACAGGCACCGTGAGTCGGTCGTGCGGAGAACTCGAAAGGCAAGGCGTGGGAGCATTGAAATCAGGTTTGACTCGTCGTCTGCGCCGCCTGCAATGCTGCCTCTGCTTTGCCCTTTGCTTCCTCGGCACGGCGTTGAATTTCGTCCGGTGAAGGGAGTGACATGAGAACTTCGGGAGGAATGTCTCCGGCCTGGGCGAGCTTCGTCAGGCATTTCTGCCGTTCCTTGAGGGCCTTGTCGGAGTCGCGCTCCCTGGAGAAGCGGGATTTCGCGCGTTCGCTTCGGTCACGCAACATGGCATAGACGTCGCCGCCGAGCAGCGCCGAGATGTCGATCTTCATTTTCTCCCGCTGGAGATCGGCATCGCTCACCACGTCTCCATTGATGGGGCCGGCCTTGTATTTAGGGAACATGATCGCGGCCTCAGGACAGACGCGCGAGCAGGCCGGGCAGTTGGTCTTGCAGTTGTCGTTGTTCTGCACCTGGATGCGTTGCTGCGAATCGACGCCGTAAACTCCGAAGAGGCAGAAGCTAAGGCATTGCATGCAGTTGGTGCAGCGGTCGTAATCGATTACGGGAAACCAGGGTTTCCATTCGCCGTGCTTTAATCCGCCTGTGTCGGATCGCGCCTGTTCGACGGCTTCGCAAATCCGATTCACATCGAATTGATCAATCTGGTGTGTTCGGCCTGCGTGGCCGTTGGTGAATCGGCCCAGCGTCAACGCGTTGGGTCCGTTTGCGGTCTCGGCCTGGCCATTTGTCGCGCGAGTTACGCTGTAGCCCTTTTCGAGCAACGCGCTCAGGATCGAGAATCGCTCCTGCGCTCCGAGCGGTTGCGCGCCGGCACCTTCGTAAATGACGACGTGCAGTGCCGGATGGTCTTTGATGGCCATATTACCCTGCTGGCGCTTGCGCCTTGTCAGCGGGGAGATTTGGCTGCACGTCACTGGCGGCCAAACGGCTGCTGACTTCATCGGCGCTTTGCACCCGCATATTTAAGACCTCTGCCGTGGTCTTCGGTAACGGCGCGCCTGCCGCTGCGAAGAGCCATTTTACGGCGCGCGGATAGCAGGCGGCTATTTTGATGGCCGGCGCGCTGGCCAGCTCTTTCAGAGCGGGGTCGCGCCGCGCGGACATCTCGCAGAGATCAGCGACGGCTTCGAAGGAGGCCTCGGATTCGGAGAGCTTCTGCAATACTGCTGTTTTGACCTCGCGCGGCACGACTTGCGCATAGGTACAATTGCAGAACAGGATTCGCGGCCCACTCATTTAATTATCCATTTATACACCGGGCGGGCGGGCGTGACAACGCATGCTTTTGCCCTAAGCTGCCCGCCAATGCCAATCGACCTGGATGAAGTCTTCAGCCGCGGAGGCTTGGAGCTTATCGAGGTGCTTGATTATTGTGTGCGTTCCGTGCAGATGGACCCAATCTTTGCCTTCCTGGTCGATGAATATCGGGTCAGTCCAACCGCTGCAAAGGCTATTGCGCTGTATGACATGTTTCTCGCTCCCGACGCACCGGCGCGGATTAATGCCACGGAACATTTGCCGCCGCGTGAACTCGGTTTGCAGGTTTTCGTTCAGAGTTTCCGCGGCGGCTCGGGACCGCAGCCATCCGGGGTGCCGACATTGAAAGTTCAGCCGGGGAAATTTGTGTTCGATACGGTGGCGCTTCACGTTCGCAAGAATCGGCGTGGTGCCATCGCAAAAATCAAGCGTCGCTACAACCCGAAGCTCAGCGCGACTGAAAACCTGCCGGGCGGCAAAATGACCATCGGCCAGAAGCGCTTTGTTGAACAAATTTGGCAACGTCGCGTACGGCCTGCACTGGTTGTCGCTGGATTTCGCCGCATCGCGAATGTCGCGTGAATTGCAAGGTGCCCGAGCTCGTTTCCGATTTACCGCCTGGCGTGGCTCTATTGCTGTCCCGCTCTCTCATTCCTTTGAAAGATCATAAACCCGTCGTGCGTATGTATTCTCAGCGTGAAGAGAACTTTTCAGAGCTCTATATCTACAATGGCAGCGATCGCTGCTCTTTTTGGTTGCCGGCTAACGAGCTTGGCTGGAGCAAACGGCACAGCCGACCCAGGTGTCTCTCTCCAGGGCGTTGCGGCAGGTAATGGCCGTATCGTGGCCGTAGGCCAACCAGGGACCATCGCGGTCTCCAGCAACGCCGGTGAGTTTTGGACACTCGTTCGCGGCAATACCGGCGAGTTTCATGCCCTTGCGTTCGGCAACAACATTTTCGCTGCCGTGGGCAAGTGCGGCCTGATTCGCACCTCACGCGATGGGTTCTCGTGGAGGATGCGTCAATCCGGCACGTCCCGCAATCTTCTGGGCCTTGCCTACGGCGGCGGCCGATTCGTCGCGGTCGGCACACAGGGGACGATTCGCATTTCCGATGACGGGGCGCTCTGGAAACTTGCGAAGCCCCCAACGACGCAACTGCTCGCCGCGATTGCGTACGGCAACGGCACTTTTGTCGCCGTCGGTGAACACGGCACGATTGTTACCTCGCCCGACGGGTTCAACTGGCGCGCGCAGAAAAGCCCTGTGGTGAGCTATTACTATGCGGTCGCTTATGGTAATGACCGGTTCGTCGTCGCCGGCGACACAATCGTCACGTCAGCTGATGGCAGCACGTGGCAGAACCAACCATTGGTTGCCGGCGGCTCTCTCACTGCGTTGACGTACGGCTGCGGCAAGTTCGTCGCCACGGCCTCGCGGCAAATATTAACTTCGCTCGATGGACTTTCCTGGACACCGCGCGCATCCTTCAAAGGTGTGCTCGAAGGTGTCATGTGCGGCGAAGATGGCCTGGTCGCTGTCGGCTGGCATCGCACCGAATGCCTGATCATGCTTTCGAGAGACGGCGCTGCCTGGAGCAAAGCAACCGCTGAAGAGGCGATGCTTCACGCGCGGAAGTGATTCCCAACTGTCCTTGCGGCACCTGCCTTGGCTTGAAATCGTCCAAGGCAGGGTGTTGGATTAACCTCGTACGCATTTATGGGAAAAATGCGCAATATTATCGTCGTTCCGTACGACCGGCTTTGGGTGGAAGAATTTCGGCGTGAAGCTGCGCTCATCAGCGGCATCCTTGGTGCGGAACTCCTGTCCATTCACCATATCGGCAGCACCGCCATTCCCGGAATTAGCGCCAAGCCGGTCATCGACGTTATGCCAGTTGTCTCGGACATCCAAAGAGTGGACGCGTTTAGTGCTGCCATGGAGCGAATCGGATACTGCGCGAAGGGCGAATACGGAATCGCCGGGCGGCGGTTTTTCGTCAAAGGTGATGACGCCAGCCGCACGCACCATGTCCACACCTACGAACCTGACAACCCGGAGGTCAGGCGCCATCTGGAATTTCGAAATTACCTTCGCGCGCATCCTGAAGACGCGCAGGAATATTCCCGGCTGAAGATTCAGTTAGCCGAGCGCTTTCGCGACGACATCGATGGCTACATGGCCGGCAAGGACGCATCCATCAAGAGCATTCTTTTGAGAGCCCAATCATGCGCGCGAAAACAATCAGCGTCGGTGCCTGATTTTGTTACATCGCGACGACGCGCTGGAAGCGGCCGTAGCGGAGAGCGAGCGTGGGAAGGACAAGGAGATTCAAGAGGGTTGAGGTCACGAGGCCGCCGAGAATGACCATCGCCATGGGGCCTTCGATTTCTCGCCCGGTCTCGCCACTGCCGATTGCGAGGGGCAGCAATCCGAGCGATGTCACGAGAGCAGTCATCAGGATCGGAATGAGCCTTTCGGACGCGCCGCGCAAGGCCGTTTCAGGTCCCCAGGTCATGCCTTCTTCCTGCACGAGATGCTCGAAGTGAGAGATCATCATGACGGAGTTGCGCATGGTGATACCGAACAGCGTTACGAAGCCGATCAGGGAACCGATTGTGAGGCCGGCATCCGATTCGCCAAACAATGCCGGGAGGTAAACGGCGAGGATTCCGCCGACGAGAGCAAAGGGGATGTTCGCCAAAACGAGCAGGAGGTTTCGGCCGTTAGCGAAGACGACCGTGAGCAACAACAGAATCCCGACCCCCGCGATGCTTGAATGCAGGAGCAACTGTTGTTGCGCTTTGGCCCGTTCTTCGGCTTCGCCACTAAACACCGCGTAAACTCCGGAAGGAAATTCTACTTTCGAGGCGATTTGTTTCTTTGCATCAGCAACGAATGAACTCACATCGCGGCCCGCGGGATTGCACGTGACCGTCTGACGTCGGCGCGCGCCGTCGTGAAGAATGGAGTGGCGGCCACTCGTTAGATATATGTGCGCCAGTTCGCGCAGCGGCACGCGCAAACCCTGAGTGCTGCGCAGGAGCAGTGAGCCGATCGTTTCAGGGTCTTTGCGGCTGGAAGCGTTCAAAATAACGGCGACGTCCGACACGCGATTTCCCTGGTAGCTCTGGGCAACGATTGTTCCCTGATACGCGGTTTGCACGGCATCCAAAACTTCGACGGGTCGAAAGCCGAGTTGCGTGAGGCGGTCGGACCGCAAACGGACAGCCATGCGCGGCGCGCCGGAGGGAGACTTAACTTTGGCGTCTTTGCCGCCGGGGATTGAAGCCATGACTTGCGCAACTTCGGCCGCCCTGGCATCGAGCACATCGAGGTCATCGCCGTAAACACTGACAACAACCGGAGCGAGTTCACCGGAGATCGTTTCGCTGATGCGATCACCGAGGAACGTCATGACCTCGAACTGAAGGCCGGGAAAAGTTTCCAGAATCTTGCGGATGTCTTCGGCGATTTTTTCCTGTTCTTCACTCGCCATGGTTTTCAATTCGACATGAAATTCGCAACGATGCGGGCCCCACGGATCCTCTCCCAACTCCGCGCGGCCAACTTGTTGTTCCACCGTAGCGATGTTGTTGTTTTTGAGGAGTTCGCTGGAAATGTGCCGGCCCATGCGCAGCATTTCGGGAATGGACGTGCCGGGCGCAGCAAAGACCTGCAACACAAAATGGCCTTCGCGAAATTCGGGCAGAAATTCACCTGTGCCGAGCAGCACCGGCACCCTCGTGAGAGCCAGCAGACAGATCAGCAGGACAACGGCAATTATGGCTCGCGGCCATTCAGAGACCATGCCCAACACGCGCCGATAACCGGCTTTGAGCCAGGTCTGGAGGCGCGGTTCGCTCGCGCTGCGGACTCCTTTGGCAAAGAACAAAAGCGACAACGCCGGCGTGACGGTGAGTGCGACCGCGAGCGAAGCCATGATCGCAAGGATGTAACTCAAGGCGAGCGGCGCGAAGAATTTTCCCTGTAGGCCCGTGAGTGTGAGCACCGGCAGGAAAACCAATGCGACGATGAACGTCGCGTAAACGACAGCGGTGCGGACTTCGAGCGAAGCGTCAAGGACGACTCGAAATGCGGGACGTGGGTTGGTGAGGAGTTGATTTTCCCGCAACCGCCGAAAAATGTTTTCGACGTCGATGATGGCGTCATCGACAACTTCGCCGATCGCAATGGCCAGGCCGCCAATCGTTATCGTATTGAGCGTCACGCCAAAATGATCGAGCAGCACAACAGCAGTGAGCAGGGACAGAGGGATCGCGGTCACCGAAATGAACGCGGTGCGAAAATGGCCCAGGAACAAAAACAGGACAACCACCACAAGCACGCCGCCGAGCAGGAGCGAGGATTTTATGTTATGAAGCGCGGCCTCGATGAACGTCGCTGGCCGATGGAGTCGCGGGAACACGGTGATTCCTTCGCTTTGGAACACAGGGGCTAGTTCCTTCAACGCGGCTTCGAGACTCTCCGTGACTGCCATGGTATTCGCCCCGTACTGGCTGTTCATGGTCAAGAGCACGCCGGGTCTGCCCTGAATGAGAGTGTCGCCGAATTTCGGTTCCGCGCCCTCGACCACCGTGGCAATGTCCTTGAGTCGCACGCTGAACCCGTTCGTATGAGCGACGACAACTTCCCCGAGGATTTCCGGTGTAAGAGCCTGGCCTTCCGTCTGGATGATAATCCGCTGATTTTCGGTTTCGATGAATCCGGCTCCCGTGACCCCGGTGGAAACGCGCGCAACATTCAAGACGTCGGAGATTGAAAGGTCGTAAGCCAGCAAACGCTCCGGTTGCACTTGAATTTGCAACTGCCGCACTTCACCTCCGAATGCGCTGCACTTCGCCACTCCGGGAACAGCGAGAAGACGCGGCTTGAGTGTCCAGTCCGCGAAAGTGCGGAGCTCCATCGGCGACAACTTGTCGGAGACGATGCCGATCTTGAGCAAATCCATTGTCGACGAAGTGAGCGGAGTCATGCGGGGCGCTTTGACACCGAGTGGCAATTGGCCCGCGGTTTCGCTGAGCTTTTCTCCGAGCATTTGCCGCTGAATGACGATGTCGCTGCCTTCTTCGAAAATCACCGTGATGATCGAGAGACCCTGGATCGATTCGGAACGCATCGAAGCGAGGCCGACCAATCCATTGATCGCAGCTTCGATCGGCCGCGTGACCAGCGTCTCGACCTGCTCCGGCGCAAGACCGGGCGCCTCGGCTTGCACCGTAACTTGCGGTTGGACGAAATCAGGAAAGACATCGAGCTTCGCGTGAAACGCAGTATAGATGCCGTAACCCACCGCCACAAACGCCAGCGCGATGACGACACCGCGGAATCGAAGCGAAAATTGGACGAGCGCTTTGAGCATCTACGGGGGAACTACTCTTCTTCGCCTCCAGACAGCGCCTTTAACTCCTCGGAGAGCAACTGCTGAGCGCCGGCCACTGTCACCTTGTCGGTCGGCGCCAGGCCGGTTCGCACAAACCAGCCGTTTTCAACGGGCCGTTCCGCATGAATTCCCTGGCGTCGAAATGTTTCTTCGTCGGTCTGCATGTAAACAAACAACTCGCCCTCGTGCCGGACAATCGCCGCGCGAGGCACAATGACGCCGCGCTGCGTCTCCCCCGGTATTTGCAACCAGCCAATCACCGCGGCTCCGGGCGGAAGAACATTTGTCCTGAGCACGAACAAAAAACCCTGGCCTTGTGTTTGCGGATCGGCGGCAGGCGCCGGTCCCAAAAATTCGGCAGGGATTGGCTGCTCCTCCGCGCTCAATGCCGCGATGCGTCCGCCTTGCGGTGAAACCTTCAACGACTCGCCCAGCGGCAGGTCGATACGCACGAGCGCGGCCTGAAGCGAGGTGAACGGTCGAACAAACTCCTGCAGATTCGACTGAGTGATCGCCGCCTGCCCAAGTGTCAATGCGAGCTTCGCCTTCGCGGCTTCAACCAGAGCCCGATCTTTCTTCATCGTCGCCTCAGCGGCTTCGAGGGCGCGCGTGGAGACATTTTGTTCCTGCGCGTAAAGCCCTTTTAGGCGCTGATATTCTTTAGTGGATACCTCAAGCGAAGCCTCGGTAGAGATTTGCTCGACCAGCAACATCGAGAGCGGCGCGGGATCGACGACACGGCCATAGCCTTTGACCTCCATGGACAGCTCAGCGGGTTGAAGCGTCTCGGTCTTCAGGCCGATACGTTCCTGGGTCGCCTTGTCTACTTTGACCAGGACTTCGCCATTCGTGCCACGATGGACACGAGACCCTTCCTTGTGCTCCTCGGTATGCTCGTCCTTTTCGGAGTGCCTGGAAAAAATCCATGTAACGGCACTTCCCATGAGCACACCGATGACAATTCCCACGATAATTTTTTTCATGGGTTTTGTGTTTGGGTCGCGAGTCTGGGATTTGTCTCAAGCGCTGATAATGCGTTGAATGGCCGCTGGATCGCATCTTCGAGTTGCCCCAGCGCCTGCATCGCTTTTGCGTTCCCTTCGAGCCGGAGCAACTCGGCCGCGGCCAGTTCCGTTTGCGCGGTGAGCAATTCCAGTTGATCGGCGGCGCCGGCCTTGAATTGCGCGCTGACGGCGGACAATTGTCGACTTTGCGCTGCGAGCAGTTCCTCGAGCTTCATGAGATTTGCCTCCGCGCCGTGATAGCTCGCTGCGCCGAGATCAATCTCAGCCAGCGCTTTGGCTTGCACGGCCTCGAATCGCGCGGCGGCCTCCGCGCGCTTCGCCTTCGCTTCGGCGATCGGTCCCTGATTTTGATTTAACACCGGTAATTCGAGCGACACGCCGAACGACCATTTGTGCTCGCCCTGGTCCCACTGATAGCCGGGCGTCAAATGAACGTCCGGATATTGTTTGGCTATTTCAAGGTGCAGCGCCGATTCACTCGCCGCGTATTCCGACAGAGCAGCGAGGATATCCGCCCGCGTGTGCAACGCCTTTTCCCGAATCTCGGACGAAATCAGTTCGCTCTCCGGCGGAAACTTCAGATCCATATCCACCGTTACCTCGGCGAGCGCGGTTGCCGGAACTCCGATTGCCTCGGCCATGCGCGCGCGGGCTTCGGCGGCAAGCCTGCTTAGGTCCGCAAATTCAACCTGCGCTTTCGTCAGCGCGATGCGGGCACTGGTAAACTCGAAAGATGAAATCGTCCCCGCACGCAAACGCTGCTCCAGTTGCGCGACAATCTTCTCCTGCAGCGATTGCTGTTGGCGCAACAGTTCCTGCCGGCGGGCGGCAATCGTCCAATCCAGCAGACTCGTTCGCAGGCGGCTGCGCGCCTGCCATGCCGTCGTCGCGATGTTCAAGCGCGCCGCTTCCGAAAGCTCCCGCGCGCGTGCGACGCGGTGGCCGCGTTTTCCTGCCGTCTCAATCGGCACATCGAATGTCACGCTCGGCAGCCACGGCGATACTCCGCCTGGCGGGTTGAAGCTGTATTCCGGAATGAGCCCGATTGTTGGATTCGGCCGTCCGCCCGCCGAAATCACGCCTGCCTTAGCTATGTTCCATTGCGCGCGCGCCACGTCGAGACTCGGATGAAAATAGAATGCCGCCAGCGTCAGCGTCCCAAAATCCCACCGCGTCAGCGGCCACTCATTCAGATCGCGGTCCAGATTTTTTTCGAGGAATTCCTTCAGCCGCGGATCGGACAATGACCGCGGCTCGAGCGCTGCGGCGCCGCGCGCCGCCGAAAGCGGCTCCGGTCGAAACCGCTGGCAGCCGTTCAACGCGATTACAGCCACAACCGCCGCGCAAAATGATGACAAAAAGTTCATCTTCAATACGAGTCGACCGCACATTTATCCAGTCGGCGTGTCGAGGCCAGCTTTTTTCGACGTGCCTGCCGCGCGAAATTTTTCGCGCGCAAACATCCCGCCGATTCGTCTTAACGTTTTCAGGTTGTCACGTAAGTTATCGAATCCAATGTTTCGGCGCCGACCCGTTCTTTGGATGATCGCGATGCTTGCGGTCGTTCTCGCCGCGCTCGCCGCGTTGCTGCTTTCCGCGCGTGCTCCGACCGCCACAGCGGCTGACGGCCGCGAGGTGACCATTGAAAGGGTCACTTACGGCACAGACCACCGCTTCGTTCAGGGCAAACTTTGGGTCCGATTGCTGAAACCGTTTTTGGGAACGCCCTGGGCCGCCCAGCGCGGCTGCCTCGAGACTCGGTTCGACAGCACAAATCCGGTCATGATGGTATGGACCCGCTGGACTGGAATCTCGGGCACCAACCCAGTCCCGCTCGAAGTCTCCGTCATCGATGAGAACGGCACCGAATCGGAATTAGTCAACGCGCGTTGGAACCAAAGCGATTGGTCGGCCGACACGAACCGTTCCGGGTCCACTTATCACGTTGCGTGGATGCTGCGAAATTATCCGCGCCGCGATGGTCGGCTTCGCATGCGAGCTTATGGTCGCGATCGCCGATATGCGCGGGTCTCGATTGTGGAAATCGCCATTCCGAATTCCGGTCCCACGCGTCACCGGCAATGGTCCGGTCACCAACCTCCGGTTTCAGTGACGAACAACAGCGTCGAATTCACCCTTAAGGAGTTCAGTAACATCGGGTCGAACAATTGGAACGCTCGCTTTGAAGTCCGCACCAACGGCCAGCCGGATTCTTCCTGGCAGATCGCCGGCATTCACGCGACGGACGCCACGGGAAACCTCGTAAGCACGCGCGGCCAGGTCATGGCCGCCACACGCAAGGAACCGCTAATCATATTGAACGGCGCTCTATGGCGAAGCGAGCGTGCATGGAGAATCTCTGCAGACTTCTGTCGCGCATTCGATTTTCGGACGAATGAAATATGGACGACCCCGCAGATCGCATTGCCGTTCATAAGGACTTCCGGCACTACCAATCTCTCGCTGACCAACGTCGTGCTCGGATGCACATTGGTGCTCGGCGAACTACACGCCAGCTTCAACCCAATCGATCCGGGGCGGGCCGGATCTCGCCTGACACTCACCGCATGGCTCCGCGATATGCCTGCGCCTTCCCGGCTCTTTCTCGTCGAGGCTGTTGATGATTTGCGACAAGAGATTATGATGCGACAAGTCGATTCCTATCCTGTCGGTTGGCACACCTTCTCCCTGCTGGCGCCATCCCACAGCAAGACAGCACAATTCACATTCGCGGTGCGCAGGACCACGCCGATTGCCTTCGACGTTGCCAATCCCGCTCCACCTCGTTTGTAGTCCAGGCTTCAGCCTGTCGGAGTGACTCCGCTCATCGCCATTGCACCGTCGGAGTCCCGGCTTTAGCCGGTCTGGTTTTCAGCCGTCCCCCTCACTTCACCGTCCCCAACTCAAACAGATATTCCGCGAACGACATCACCGCCCCATCGAACCCCTCCACTTTCGGGTTCACCGACTCAATCACATAGTACTCATCTGGAGCGTGCGCGCCGCTCCCATGACCCAGGCCGAAATGCCCTGCTGCGAGGCGAAGCGGCTCTCCTGTAAACACGTAGCCCGGCCATGAACCGGCATTTCGCGGCCAGAGCACCGGGTCGATTCCATGCCGCCTATAAACTGCCAGTTGCGCGCGAATCAGGGCGGCATCAGCCAATGTCGCCGTCGGATCATAACCTCCAGTCATATTTACTTCGACATCCCCATAACCGCGCTTCCCAAGATGCGCTTTCAACGCGGCCAGCGCTTCAGCCGCTTTCATGTCGGGTACCAGCCGCAAATCGAGCTTCGCCACCGCCTTGTGCGGCAGAATCGTCTTTCCCCCGGGCCCGGTGTAGCCGCCCACCAGCCCCTCGATGTTCACCGTCGGACGCGACACCAATCGCTCCAGCGCATCCTTCCAGCTTGCGTCATGCACCCACCGATCCACACCCAGAAGTTCCTTCGCGCGCGCTTCATCCATCCGGCGCGCGGCCTCGGCAATCATTTCCTTCTGCTTCGAGTCGAGGGGCCGCGCCTTGTCAGCAAACCCGTCGATTGCGGGATCGTTTCCATCCGCCGACACCAGTGTGTTTAACGCCTGCACCAGGTGCCACGCCGGACTGTCCACACGCGCTTTGTTCGACGAATGAATGTCCTTGCGCGGACCGCGCCCCCACTTCTCTCCGCTCGCGACCAATTCCAGCTCCACGATCCCCTTCGCTCCCAGGCTCACCGTCACGACCCCGTCGAGCCCTTGCACGGCGGATGGCATGAAAATTCCGGTGCAGCGCGACAGCGCAGCCTGGACCTCAGGCCGGCGCGCAACCTGCGTGAAATGCGGCGAGCCAATCTCCTCCTCGCCTTCGGCGATCAGCACCAGATTGACCGGCGTTTTTTCGCCGCTGCCGCGGATCGCGTGCAACGCGGCGAGCAACGCCGCCTGCGGCCCCTTCTGGTTGACCGCGCCACGGCCCATCATTACTTTGCCGAGCCCCGGCTTATTTATGATGGCGGCGTCCCATGGCGGTGACGACCATTCCGCTGGATCGACCTGCTTCACATCATACATGAAATACAACCCGACCGTGCGGGCGGCTCCCGCGTCGAGCGTGGCGAAGACTCCCGGGTGGCCATCCGTCGGCACGCGCGTCGCGCGCTCAAAACCCGCCTCGCGCAACATCCGGATCGTCAGATCACAACCTTCCGACATCCCGCGATTCTCCGCCGCGATCGATGGCTGTCGAATCCACTCCTGCAACCGCCGCACCGCTTCATCATGACGCTTCTCGATCTCCTTGCGGATACGCCCCGCGTCAACTTGCGCTGACCACACCCGCGGCGCGCACGCAAGAGCCGCCGCGCCCGCTGCGGTTCTCTTCACAAACGTTCGCCGATTCATAACCAACCTTCCCCTCTGATACTGACTACTGGTGACTACTGGTGACTACTGGTGACTGATTACTACCCCATCAGGCCCTCCGCGCAAGCCATTCGTCGTATTGATCCTCCGGAGAACCTAAGGGCCCGTCACAACCGCGCGATAAAACCGGTTGGACGTGGGCGTCGCGTCGAACAATATAATTGGGTTACCTGCGCTCACGGTATTCGTGAGGGGGTTCCACGAGCGCAGATTGGGCGAGCCTTCGAGCAGCACAGGAGCGCGCGGTTCAGTGGCAAGTTCGAGACGCGTAATGGCATTTGACCGTGATACCGACGCGAATTGAAGGCCGTCCGCCTGCAAATCGAACGCATCGACCGTAACTCGTTGTGGTGGGATCGAAGGTGCAGAAAACGTGAAAACGGCACGTGCCGGAAGCGGGTCCGCATCGGACTGCGCCAGGAAATAGACCGATTGCGGCACGGCGTAATTAGCGGGCGTAAAAGTCAGCGCACTGTTGGTGACTATGATGCCGCTGCCGGATTCGCGCGTGATAGAGATCATAACGTCAAAAAGGGGCGCATTCGCCAGCCGCACCTGAGACACCGCGGCGCCACCCTCTGCCGTAGACAGGAACGCGTGCGAGGTGATCAAGCTTTGAGAGGCATTGGTGTACTCGAGCCGGTAAAGCGTCCCGGGGCCAAAGCCGGCGTAATACAGCGCGCCATCCGGGCCGTTAGCGATATCGACGGCCGAAGTGGCCCCCGTTACAAAGTAATCGACCGAGACGACCTCATTACTGCTGTTAAGGACCGCGCGATTAACACGACCTGAGTTGTAGTCACAAAAAAAATAGTTCCCGTGGTACTCGACGGGGAAGGCCGTGCTGTTGTAAAAACATCCGCCGGTGACTGCGCCTCCCAGGGGGAGGGTCGTCACAGTCCCGCCGCCACTCGAAGCATTCGGACCGGATTGCGCAACCGTGAATGTAGAAGGCCCGCTTACAGCGTCGACGTAAAACGAACCATCAAAACTCGCGTTGTTAACACCGTTGACGGCGATTTTTTCGCCTTTGACAAACCGGTGCGCGGCAGTCGTTGTGAATGTCACAACATTGTTCTGCCGCACGGCTCCGGAATTGGCGACAAGCGCATTAGTGTCCGCTCCGTTCGTGCGATATTTTATTTTTGGGGCAATATAGGGAGCGGGCTGCCCGATTTCATAGCTGCTCCACCCGGCGTGGTCCGCTCGGTTGACGAGAAAAATTGTTTCGTAACTGGTTCCTGCGACGTTCACCCAGAGCAAACCCGTTGCCGGCTGGATGGCCATTTTGAATGGATTCCTGAATCCTCGCGCCCAAATCAGATCGTGATTCGGCCCCGCGCCATCGCGGAACGGGTTCAGACTCGGGGCAGAGCCATCGAGGTTGGCGCGGCCAACTTTGGACGCGAGAGACGTGAGATCATTTCCGGTGCCCACGAATCCGGCGAAGTCGCCAATGCCCCAATAAATCCGACCGTCATGGCCGATCGCCAGGGCGCCGCCGGTGTGAAGTTGGCCCGCGGTGGGGAGCCTGGTGACCAGTTCGACCTTATTCGTACCGATGTCCCCGCGCGCTTCGTAGCGCAGGATTTTTTGCTCGGACGGTGACGTAGTCGTAAACAGATAAACATAGCCATTGCGAACGAAGTTCGGATCGAAGCACATCCCAAGCAAGCCACACTCGATATAGTCAAAAGCCGGCGGGTCGATAAGAACGAAGCGACTCGCGGGCGGCATGCCGTTTTGCAGAATGAGCACTTCGCCGTTCTTGCGGGCGACGAACAGCCGCTGCGATGAGTCGGGCGCCCATTCGATATCTGTGATGTCAGGAGCCGAAGGGATGGAAACGCTGGTTTCGGAAAACCCTGGCGCGAGAACAGTGGAGTACGCAATCGGCGTCCACAACGCAAAAGCGACAACAAACCAAAGCCGGCGCGTGTTCATGGTTTATCCAAATCATACCACCGTCATAGAGTCCTTCCAACGAGAAACCAAAAAGGAGAATCGAGCACCAAGAGCAGGTACGAGAGACTTGAGTGGTTTGGGAAACCACGAAAGGAGTTTGTGGAACATGAAAGCCGGAGGCCGAGCGCGTGGGCAACGTGCGAGTCAAACCAAAAACAGGGCTTCACGCCCTTCCGTGAGAATTCGTGAAATTCGTGTCTGCTTCAAAAGCCTTTCTTTGACATAGCGAGGCAGAATTCCATTTGCCTCCGCGTCAGGCGGTGTACAATACCGCCATCTACCCTATGCCCGGCATTGAGCAGAGGCAGGTCACCCGGCCATGAAAATCGAGTGGCTCCTATTTGCAGTTGTCCTCATAGCCGCGCTCATTCCCATTTTCCGGGGTAAAGGCCGCAGCTGGCGTTTTACCGGATTGATTCTACTGGGAAGCGTCGTCGTAACGATCGCTGCCGCGGCTGCCTTACAGAAGCAACTCACCCGTCGCAGCCAATTGCGTGAACAGGTGATGAAAACGCTTCCGCGCGAGGGTCGTCCGGGCGGATTCGTCTCATCCGACTCATGCCAAGCGTGTCATCCGCGGGAATATCACACGTGGCACCGCAGTTATCATCGGACGATGACGCAGTATGCCGCGCCTGAATCCGTCAAAGCGAAGTTCGACAACGTGACGTTGGAATATCACGGTGAGAAGTATCGGCTCGAAAAGCGCCGCGACGAATTCTGGGCCGACATGCCTGACATGGACTGGAAACATGCTCAGATGGCGCGCGGTCGGCTGGTTCCTGCTGGCGAGACGCCGCGGGTCAGCAAGCGCATCGGCATGCTCACCGGCTCGCATCACATGCAGGCCTTTTGGTATTCCGGCCCGAGCGGAAACATCCAAATCGGTTTTCCATTTGTCTATCTGCTCGCCGATCAAAAATGGGTGCCACGCAATGACAGCTTCCTGATGGACCCGGCGCTTCCGGCTCCGGTGCAAATCTGGAACAACAATTGTGTACAATGCCACACCACCGCCGGCCAACCGCGTCCGCAGCGCGCGAACAAGACGGTGATGGACACGCACGTCGCGGAAATCGGCATCTCGTGCGAGGCATGCCATGGTCCAGCGAACGCGCATATCGCGGAAAATCGGAATCCCCTGGATCGTTTTCGATTCCATCACTCAGCAGGCGTGGACAAGAAAATCATCAATCCGGCGCGACTCGATCATCGCCGCTCGTCGCAGGTTTGCGGGCAATGTCACGGTGTGAAATGGATTCCGGCCCAGGAGCGCTGGCAGGAGGAAGGCTTTAGCTTTCGCCCGGGCGCTGATCTTGACCAAAGCACGCCGATTTTGCGGCCCGTCAAACACGCCGAGGAACTGTTTGTGAAGGAAACGCTCAAGCGCGATCCAACTTTTTTGTCGGACCGCTTTTGGTCGGACGGCATGGTTCGCGTTTCCGGACGCGAGTTCAACGGCCTGACCGAATCGCCCTGCTTTCAACGCGGCACATTGAGTTGTGTCTCGTGCCATTCCATGCACGACAGCGCTCCCGATGATCAACTCGCGCGGCACAAGGAAAGCAACGCCGCGTGTGTTGAGTGCCACAAATCCATTCGCGTGGCGGAGCACACGCATCACGCGGCGAATTCGAGCGGGAGTTTGTGTTACAACTGCCACATGCCGCACACGACCTATGGCTTGCTCAAGGCCATTCGGAGTCATCAAATCGATAGCCCAAGTGTCGAAACCAGCTCGAAAACAGGGCGGCCAAACGCCTGCAACTTGTGCCATCTCGACAAGACCCTCGAATGGACTTCGGCCCATTTGACCAAATGGTATGGCGCGAAACCCGTGGAACTGTCAGCCGAAGACAAAGCGCATTCCGCTGCGGCTTTGCTCGCGTTGAAAGGTGATGCCGGGCAACGGGCGCTCATCGCCTGGCACATGGGCTGGAAGCCGGCGCAGGAAATTTCCGGCCGCAAATGGCTCGCGCCGTATCTCGGCCAACTGCTCGAAGATCCTTACGGCACCGTGCGTTACGTCGCACTGCGTTCGTTAAAATCGCTGCCTGAGTTCCGTCGTTTCGAATTCGATTACATCAGCGGCCCGGACGAACGTCGCCGTGCGCATGAGGACACGCTCAAAATCTGGCGCGACATAAAAGACCTCGACCGAACTGCCGCCGAAGTCTTCGTCGATTTCGAAGGTACGCGAAATGAATGGGTAAAGTTGCTGGAACAGCGCAACAACCGATCCATGTATCTGCAGGAATGAAAACCGCCGAACCACAAACACGCCCACCGCCGCCGCAGGACGAAGGCCGGGAGTTAATGCGCCGCCACCTGAAATTCGGTTGGTGGTCGCTTCTGTTTTTTCTCACGCTGGGAATTGTTCTCGAAGCGTTGCACGCGCTGAAAGTCGGCTGGTATCTGAACGTTTCGACCGCGACTCGCCGGCTCCTCTGGACGCTCGCCCACGCTCACGGGACACTTCTCGCACTCGTGCACATTGCGTTTGGACTTACCATCGCGGCATTGCCGTCGTGGAACGCTCGGGCGCGCAATACGGCATCAACATCCCTGGTCGCAGCGAGCATTCTGTTGCCCGGCGGATTTTTCGCCGGAGGAATTGTGATTTACGCCGGCGATCCAGGTCTCGGAATTCTGCTGGTGCCTCTTGGGGCCGTCCTGCTCTTCACGGCGGTGTTGCTGACCGCGCGCGGTGCAAGCCGGTGACGCTCAGGCTCCGATGGTGATAACGTTTTTGATGCCGGTCGCTTTGCCGAGCAGCAGGTCCCGGTAGGCGTCCATCGGAAATCGGCCGGAGATGACTGAGTTCAATGCCTTCGGCCAGCGCTTTTTGAAAACACCCAAATCGCGAATCGCATTCTCGAAGGCCGGCCGGTCGGCATTGACTGTGCCGACGATCACCTGGTTCTTCAGCACCATATCGCGCATCAAACTGTCGGCGCTGACGGGAATGGCGGGCTTGTGCGGCGGAATCCCCGTGAAAACGAAAACGCCGTTCAAGCCGAGAATCTTCAGCACGTCGAATGTGATCGACGCAACGCCGAGGGCCTCATAAACCAGGTCAATAGTCCCGACCATCTCAGCGAATTGCTGCACCGGAGTCGTCAGCGCAGAGACGTATTTGGCGCCAATCGAATTGACGAGGTCGGCCTTCGGGTTCGGCTCCGCGGAGCGGGAATAGATATACGTCTTGAATCCGTTTACGACCAAAGCCATCGCCCCCAGAATGCCGATTGGACCCGCGCCGAGAACGACCGCCGTTCTGCCATTGCCGCGCTGCGGCGAACCGTTGATCCAGGGGAGCCGGCTTTGCACCTGCCACACTTGCGCGAGCGCTTTTTCGGCGACACTCAGCGGTTCGACCAACACGGCAACATCCTTCAAGTCCGTCGGAATGGCGTAGAGGTGCTTCTCTTCTTCGACGAAGGATTCCGTCATGAAGCCGTGCGTCATCTTGATTCCACGTTCCGTGAAATCCCCGGTGAAGCAAAAGTCCTGGCGGTCGGCACGACATGGCCTGCAGGTGTCATGTCGGCATGGCCTGCGCACCGAAGGAACAACGAAATCGCCTCGTTTCAAACCGGCCACCGCAGACCCGACTTCCACCACTTCGCCCACCGCTTCGTGCCCAAGGACGAGGTAATCGGCGTTATCCGGCGGGGTGCCATACTCAAACAGGCAAATCTCACGATCGGTGCCACAGACGCCGACCTCGATAGTCCGCACTTTCACCTGGTTGGGGGCGGGGCGCCCTGGCGCAGGATGCGTCAGCAAACCCACTTCTTTGCGAGCCGGGTAGACTCCGACCGCCTTCATGCTGCTGTGACCACTCATTTGGAGCCGGCACTCGACACCCCGAGTGCAAGCCTTCAGCTATTATACGGGTTGTCCTCGCCGAGGAAACACAAAAAGGGCCTGCCAGACGGCAAATCGCTGCCCGCGAACAGCTTACGCTTCCGCGAGGCGGGGGTTCTCCATGAAAGCGTAACACAACATGTGGCAGATGCCCATCTGCGCATCTTCGACCCGCCCATAGTGGGTGGAGTTGATGACGATGACCTGCTCGGCGAGGTCGGCAAGGCGGCCCCGCTTGGCCCCCACCAGGGCAATGGTTGAGAGACCGTTGTGTTTGGCCCAATCGATCGCCCGCACCACGTTTGGCGAATTGCCGCTGACGCTCATTGCGAGCGCAATGTCACCCCGTCGGCCATAGTTCATCAGCTGGCGGACATAAACGTCTTCATAGGAATAGTCGTTGCCGAGCGCCGTCATCCAACTGACGTTGTCGTTCAGCGAGAGGCAGCGAAAGCGGGCGCCAACTTTGTCCGAAGAGCCTTTGCCGAGGTCAGTGACGAAATGGGATGCATTGGCCGCGCTGCCGCCATTGCCAAAAACGAAAATCTGCCGCTCTTCCCTGAGCGCGCGGCGCAGTTTGTCGATAAGCTGCATGACGGCATCCACTGGAATAGAATCCAGGGCTTCCTTCTGGGATTTGATGTAATCGCTGATCCAATCTTTCATTTAGTGCTCAGTTTGGACATTCGAACCTGAACCCTCAACTGTCAACCCCCGAAGCTTCGAGGACATTGCCTGCAGCAACCAGGCAGCCAGTGGGAACCGCATCTTCGCCGAGGGCCGCGAGGCGGATTTCAGGGCCGGGGCCGAACACAGCCATGGTGAAGCGCGGCAGGGCCGTCGCTACCGCAGCGCGGAGCGGCTCTCCGACAAGCGATAGGCCCCCGCCAAGCACCACGACTGCTGGGTGGAAGAGGTGGACAACATGAGACAGAGCAAACGCAAGGTCCTCGGCTGTCTCGTTGAGAATCGCTTCAGCGACGGGGTCTTTGAGTTCGAGCGCGCGAACGAGGTGCCGCGCTTCGGCGCCCGCTTTCTCGCCAATGAGAGATCGCAATGTCGCGCTCTTAGGCAGGCGCTCGCGAATTTTGCGGTCCACAGCCCAGCCGGAGCAGCGTTCCTCAACGATTGTTCCGTCGCGCTCCAGTCGCAAATGCCCGATCTCGGACTCGCCCGGTGACGCACCGTGATAGACCTGGCCGCCGACCACCAGACCGCCGCCGACCCCACTGCCCAAGGTGACGTAAAATACCGGGTCAAAACTTTTGCCCGCGCCCACAGTAGCTTCGCCCAGCGCTCCCATGTTGGCGTCGTTATCAACAAATACCGGTAGGGACACGACGCGGTTGGCGATCTCGGCCAGCCACGACTGCAGAGCGAAGTCAGACCATCCTTCGATCTGATGGGAGCGGCTGATTCGGCCAGTGCTGCGATCGACCGGGCCGCCGAAGCCAACGGCAATGGCCCGCGGCTTCCATTTGGTCATCAGTTCCGGCAACACCGTTTCGATTTGCTCGCGAATTCCAACGGCGCCGCGCTTCACATCGACAACCAGCTTGCGCCGTTCGCGAATCGCGGCCGGTTCGCCGGCAACGAGCTGAAGTTTGCTGCCGCCAATTTCAATCCCAATCGAAACTGAACCCATGACTTGGCGAGTGTAGTGGTCGAGTGAAGAAGTGGAAAGGGAGCATGCTTGTCGAGCCGCATCAGTTTGGTAGCCTCCAGCCGATGTTTTCAAGATTCTGTATCGTACTGCAGTTAATTGCCGCCGCTTGCTGCTTCGGGGCCGAACGCGTTTTTGATTGGCGCGATGCGAAGCTAAATGCGGCGCCCGCAGGTTTCCAAAGCGTGCTGTCCGGCAGCGGTTTACCCGGCGATTGGAAAATCATTTTCGACGAGGCGCCATCGCTCTTCACCGAAATCCCCATCAAGGGCGCGGGCCGCAACGTCCGGCCAGTCCTGGCGCAACTCTCACGCGACCGCACGGACGAGCGGTATCCGATGCTTGTTTTGGACGAGACGTTCACCGATTTCGCGCTGAAAACGGAGTTCAAGATCGTGGATGGAATGAACGAACAGATGGCGGGGATTGCATTTCGCATTCAGGACGAGCGAAACTACTATTACATCCGCGCCAGCGCCCTCGGCCAAAATGTAAATTTTTTCAAAGTGCAGAATGGACAGCTCATCGGTCCCGTGGGCACAAAGGCAGAAGTGCAGAAAGGCGCCTGGCAGGAATTGAGCATTGAGTGCCGTGGGAACGAGATTCGGTGGAGCCTCGCGACAGCTGGAATGACGAACGCCGGAATGACGTTGCGGGACAATACCTATTCCGACGGCAAGATCGCATTTTGGACCAAGTCGGATTCGGTGAGCTATTTCGGCGAAACCCGGATTACCTACACGCCCCGCGAAAACCTGGCGCAACTGCTGGTGCGCGACACGATTAAAAAATATCCTCGCCTTCAGTCGATAAGAATTTTTGCGCCCGCAGCCCTCGGCGGGACCGCGACAAACACCGTGAAGATTGTCGCGAGCACCGATCCCGCTGAAGTCGGTAAGCCGGCGCAAAAGGACGCCGTCGACGTGATTGCCCGCGGAGTGATCTATCATGGAGAGGACAAGGGAAACGTGCTCGTAACGATGCCGTTGCGCGACAGCAACGGTGAGAGCGTCGCTGCGGTGAAGCTGGTGATGAAGTCATTTGCCGGGCAGACGGAGAAGAATGCGATTGCGCGAGCGCTGCCAATCGTCAAGGAGATGCAGGCCCGGGTCCGCGACCTCAATGAGTTGATACAGTGATTTTTAAACCTGCAAATTTTCAAAATTAGTCGTTGCTATCCATTACAGTTTCGTCATTGTACGCGCTCCACGGCTTCACACCCCTCATCGGGCAACCGTTTTGTCCGCAGTGGTGAGGTGGGCCGGGTTTATGCTTGTTCGCAGTTATGAAACGGTGTGTGTTCATTGAACGGGATGGGATCCTCAACGAAGTCCGTGTAGGCCCGAAGAATCAGATTACTCCACTCACCCTCGAGGAGTTTAAGCTAAAGCAGGATGCCAACGGGCCGCTGCGCCGCTTGAAAGAGGC
>Ga0193697_1000184_pt1 | contig 24871 bp, 15 predicted proteins | sample L3m2metaG_FD_145073 | JGI IMG/M metagenome (GOLD analysis project Ga0193697, IMG submission 145073) | Soil microbial communities from a riparian zone of the East river system, Colorado, United States - L3m2 | ecosystem: Environmental > Terrestrial > Soil > Riparian zone | place: USA: East River...
CGGCAGAGCACCGCCTTGTGTGTCGCTGTAACTGATACTCAGCGAGGAAGTGTTGGTAATCACCACGTTATTGGTGTTGCCCCAAACGATGAGGTTGGTCGCGGTGCCGACCGCCGGCTGCGGGTTGTTTCGAAACAAAATGCCGTCGCCACAGTGTGAAACGGTATTGTTCACCAGAACGAGCCCGGTGGATGAGTAGGCCGAGATGCCGATGCCGCAATTGTAAATCACGGACCCGCTGACGCGAGTGCCAGGGGCGCCGCCGATGGACACGCCTTTGTCCGGAAATTCATGAATCAGGCATCGCTCGACAGTGCCCGCGCCGGGACCGAAATCAACCGCGTCAGCGTTGAGGTTAGTAGGATCTCCGAATCGCAGAGTAGTGTTGCGGACGATGAGGGGGGCGTTGGTGGCTTTGATGTCCAGCCCATCCACCAGGAACCATTCAAACAAACAACCGTCGATCAGCACCGGCGTTTCGCGAGCATCTACTTCGGTGTAGCCCGAGATATGGCACCTGCGGACGGTGAGGTCGGCACCGTTCACGCCCGCAATGATTTCGCGCGACATGTCAACGAGGTCACGCGAAACCGAATCTTCCATCAGGACGGTGCCGCCGTTCAAGACGCGCACCTGACCTGCGACGATCTCAGCGTGCCGGAGAGTAAGCGACGCGTTGGTGCCGTCGGCGGAGATTTCGCGCCAGGCGGTCGTGCCGTCAGCGGGCAGGAAGAATGCCGGTTGGGCTTCGGATCCGGCTACGTTGATGATTCCGCCGCGCGAACTGATCAGGTTGGTGCGCGTGACAAGCACGACCACGCCCGGACCGATTGAGAGAGTCACGCCAGCGGGCACGATGACATCGTTGGTCACGCGAATGATACCGGAATTCCATGCCGTGTTGACCGCGAGAGTACCACCCGCAAAGGTGGTGGAGGATTCGTAAACAATATCCTTGTCGATCAGCGCCACAATTGCGCCAGAGCTGTCGAGGGCGGCGATGGAAAGGCGATTCATGCCGGGAGTGAGCGTTTGAGATTTATACCAGCGTTGCTCGCCCATCTTATTAATCGCGTCCACACCATTGACTGTGACTCGGGTCGCGTTTGGCCACGTATTGGTGCCCGTCAGCGTGATCACGTTTGTTGTCACTATGTCCAAGTACTGTCCAAGAGTTGGACCGGGACCCGCGGAGGTATCGAACATATCCAGGTCGGCAATAAGTGAGAAATCGCTGCTGTTGGTGGCGCCGTTGAGGCCCATTACCGCCAACACGTGTAAACCGGGCGACAGGCGATCGGCTGCACGACCAAGGTTGTAACCGGTTGGGGCCGGCCCACCACCGGCCGATGCCTCGTGATTGGGTTGCAATGAGATGGCATTGTAGGCTGGTTCTGTACCGACGGCGCCAGGTGCGTTGGGCGAGCGCGCGATTTCATTGCCGTCGAGCCATGCAACGAAACCATCATCCCAATCCATCGTCAGGCGGAGTTGCAGATTGGTGTTGAGCGCCGAGGAGATTGGGAATTCCTGCCGGATGTAAACCGTCGTGAAGTTGTTCGACATCGTAGTCAGGACAGTGGTGTCGTCCAGGTCATCGTACCCGAAACCCCCCGGCCCTGTTAACCACGCTGCATCGAGGACGGCGTTGGTGGCCTTCCAATCGGCCTGAGGAGCGTTGGTGCCCAGGCGATAACGCCAATCATTTGTGTGGCGCACCAGGGGCGTTGGTGGAGCAGAAGCGGAGATACCGCTGATTTGGACTGTAAACTCGCCCACCTGGATTGCAGCCCTGGAGACACAGCAAAAGGCAGACAGCAAACACGCACAGAGCAAACGCTGGAACATCGTTTTTTTATACCACAATTGCGCCTGAACGAAAGCTTCTTTCGTGGCAAAACGCGAAAACGCAGAGGCAAGAACGACCAGGAAGCGGCAGGTTTTTCCTTCGTGATCACAATTATGCCGTGTTGTCGTCGCGCATTTTTAGCGTTTCCGATTGGCATTTGGAGGTGCTCATCGGATACTAACGTAAGACCATTTATGGCTGAGAGCACCAAGCACGTTTACGACGAAAGCAAGATCAAGACATTGTCTTCGCTGGAGCACATCCGGTTGCGGACCGGCATGTACATTGGCCGTATTGGGGATGGATCGCACTACGACGACGGCTGTTACGTTCTCCTCAAAGAGGTGATCGATAATGCGATCGACGAACACATCATGGGGCATGGTCGCGAGATTCACGTGAACATCGAGGGCACGACGGTGTCAGTGCGGGATTTTGGCCGCGGTATTCCGCTGGGCAAAGTCGTCGATTGCGTTTCGCAGATTAATACTGGCGCAAAATACAACGACGATGTTTTCCAATTTAGTGTCGGCCTGAACGGTGTCGGCACGAAGGCGGTTAATGCGCTTTCGAAAGAATTCCTCGTGCGAAGCCATCGCGGTGGCGAGTACGTCGAAGCGTGGTTCAAGCAGGGCAAACTCAAGAACGACAAGAAAGGCAAAGCTGCCAGCGAGCCGGACGGCACGTTTATTCGCTTCCAGCCCGATCCGGAGATTTTCAAGGAGCCGGAATTCCGCGCGGAACACATCGAAAGACGGCTGCGCCATTACAGCTATCTCAACTCCGGCCTGAAGCTGATTTTCAACGGCAAGACGTTTCAGTCTCGCGGAGGGCTGCTTGATCTCGTGATGGAGGATTTGCACAGCGACCAGGGCGAGGCGATTTATCCACCCTTGCACTTCACAAGCAAGATGCTGGAGTTTTGTTTCACTCACAGCAACACGCGGTTCGGGGAGACGTTTTACTCGTTTGTAAACGGACAATACACGGCCGACGGCGGGACGCACTTGAGCGCGTTTCGAGAGGGCTTGCTGAAGGCGGTCAACGAATACGCCCACGCAAAGTTCGAGGGCGACGATGTGCGCGAATGTATGGTTGGCGCCGTGGCCATTCGGCTGAAGGACCCGGTCTTCGAGTCGCAAACAAAGAACAAACTGGGCAACACGGAAATCCGTTCCGACCTCGTGAACCAGGTGCGCGAGGAGTTGCTACACTTCTTCAATCGCAACAAGGAAATTGCGGAAAAGATCGTCGCGAAAGTGCAGGACACGCAGCAATTGCGCAAAGAATTGCAGGAAGTGAAAAAACTTGCGCGTGAGCGCGCGAAGGCAATCACGATTCGCATCCCGCAATTGAAGGATTGCAAAGTTCATTTCGACAAAAGGAAAAGCAAGGGGCGCGGCTCGATGCTGTTCGTCACCGAAGGTCAATCTGCGGCAGGATCGATCGTGAGCTGTCGCGATGTGAATACGCAGGCGATTTTTACGTTGAAGGGCAAGCCGCTCAACGTGTGGGACCTTAAACGCGACATCGTTTACAAAAACGACGAGATGTACAACCTCATGCGCAGCCTCGATATCGAGGACAACCTGGATAACCTGCGTTACGAGAAGGTGGTGCTGGCGACGGACGCCGATGTGGACGGCCTGCACATTCGCAATTTGTTGATCACATACTTCTTCCGTTTCTTCGACCAACTTGTGCACGACGGCCATCTGTTCGTGCTGGAGACACCGCTGTTCCGCGCGCGCACAAAAGAGCAGACGATCTACTGCTACTCGGAAACCGAACGCGACGCGGCGACGCAAAAGCTTGGCAAAACCTGCGAAGTCACCCGTTTCAAGGGACTCGGAGAAATCTCGCCCAACGAGTTCAAACAATTTATTGGACCAGAAATGCGCCTGAGCCAGGTCGAATACGCACCGAAGGCAGAGACCTCGACCATCATGACCTTCTACATGGGCCGCAACACTCCAGAGCGCAAAGATTACATCATGGAAAATCTCGTCGTGCCCGTCGAGGACTAGGTTCCGGCATGATGTTGGGCGCCAGTAGCCTCTGACTGGACTGACCCGGCCAGAATCAGAAGCTGTTTCGCGCTTCCCCTAGACAAAGTCGCTAATTGCAGCAAAGTATCGGGATTATGGTCCCACGAAGCGGATGGTGGCTGCTTTGTTTTGTCGTTTGGGCGATGCCTGAATCCCTCCAGGCTGCCCAAAGCGAACGCCCGAACTTCGTAGTCTTGATCGCCGATGACATGGGCTGGGACGATTGTGGGCCGTACGGCAATCGGGCCGTGCGAACACCAAATATCGATCGTCTCGCGAAGCAGGGCATGCGTTTCGACCGGGCGATTCTCACGTGCAGTTCCTGCAGCCCGAGTCGCGCGAGCATCATGACAGGAAGGCATCCGCACAATACCGATGCAGAACAGCTTCATTGGCCTTTGCCGCGCGCCCAGGTCACGTTCGTCGAAAAGCTGAGAGGCGCCGGCTATTGGACAGCCGCCGCCGGCAAGTGGCACCTCGGCAACGAAGTGAAAGATCGCTTCGATGTCGTCGCCGAAGCAGGCACCGCGGGTTTTCAATTGCCAAGTGGAGCCGGCGCGCAGCGCGCAAAGATGATCGCCGAAAATGACGAGAGCGGCTGCGCCAATTGGATTCCGGCGCTGCGATCGCGCCCAAAAGACAAACCATTTTTTCTCTGGCTGGCTGCTCTCGATCCGCATCGCGATTACAAGCCGAACGCGATTCGCAATCCACACAAACCCGCAGAGGTCGTCGTGCCGCCCTATCTTCCCGACACAACCGAAACGCGCCGGGATCTCGCACTGTATTATGATGAAATCGGGCGTCTGGACGAAAACATCGGCAAAGTTCTGGATGAACTGGAAGCGCAGAATGTTGTCTCAAACACCATCGTGATGTTTTTTTCGGACAACGGACGTCCATTTCCGCGATGTAAAACGACAGTCTACGACAGCGGAATTAAGACTCCATTCATCGTGTGCTGGCCCGCACGAATCAAAGCCGGGTCGATTTCCAGGAGCCTGATCAGTTCGATTGATATTGCGCCAACTCTCCTGGAGCTCGCGGGCCTCGAGAAGCCAGCCATGTTTCAGGGGCGGAGCTTCGCAAAAGTCTTCGATGATCCGGCGGCCAAAATTCGCGACTACGCTTTCGCCGAGCATAATTGGCACGATTACGACGCGCACGGACGTGCGGTGCGGACGGAACGCTTCAAATACATTCGCAACTTCGACATCGAGTTGCCGAACACCCCGCCCGCAGACGCGGTCCGCAGCCCAACGTTTCAGACGATGCGCCGCTTGCGCGACCAGGGCAAGCTAAGGCCGGAACAGACGACCTGCTTTGTCAAACCCAGACCGACGGAGGAGCTTTATGACCTGGAGAGCGATCCGCATGAGCTGCGCAATCTCGCGGGCGATACCGAAAATGCGGAGACTTTGAAGGTTCTGCGTGAAGAACTTCAAAAGTGGCAACGCGAGACCGCAGACCCGATCCCCGGATTGCGCAATCCGGATGAATTCGATCGCGAAACGGGAGAACCCCTGCCCAATCGCAAGCGCCCACGCGCTTCCAAACAGGAATTGCTTACACATCGGAAAGGAAGCGGGTGAAATTCCGGCTGGTTGTAATTGCCCTGCTGGGTTGTGTAGTCACTGCGCCGGCGCAACGCGGAACGCAACGTGGGACAAACGTTGTCGAGCCTTATTTCCCTTCCGCGGCGAACGTGCCGCCCCGACCGAACATCGTGTTCATCATGAGCGACGATCATGCCGCGCACGCGATCAGCGCGTATGGCAGCCGGATTAATCAGACCCCGAATATCGATCGGCTCGCGCGTGAAGGGATGCGGTTTGACCGTTGTTTTGCTGAAAACTCGATTTGCACGCCAAGCCGTGCCGCGATCCTCACGGGCAAATACAGCCACAAAAATGGCACGCCCGTTTTCAACACCTTCGATGGCTCGCAACCACACGTTGCGAAGTATCTCCACCAGGCTGGCTACTACACAGGTGTTGTCGGCAAGTGGCATCTCGGCAGTGAGCCGACCGGTTTTGATTTTTATACCGTCCTTCCCGGGCAGGGTTTGTATCACAATCCAGTCTTTCTTACCGCAGAGGGGCGCCGTACGAATAGCGGTTATGCCACAGACCTGATCACGGATCTCGCCGTCGATTTCGTTAAGAATCGTCCGACCGGTAAACCTTTCTTCCTGTGTCTCCATCACAAAGCGCCGCATCGCGGATGGTCGCCCGATGCGAAGCACGCGAAAATGTATGAGGACGTTAACATCCCCGAACCGCCCACACTTCGCGATGACTATCGGACACGGACCGACGCCGCGCGTGAAGCCACGATGACGATTGCGCGACATCTGAATAATCGCGATCTCAAGCTGACTCCACCACCTGAACTCACAGGAACAAATCGACAGCAATGGCTCACGAACGTTCCGATGGAAGTCACGATCGAGATCAAGGGTGAGAAGAAGACTCTCAAAGGTGACGATCTGCTCCGGTGGAAGTACCAGCGATACATTAAAGACTATCTTCGCTGCATTGCATCGGTGGACGATAATGTCGGCCGTTTTCTCGATTTCCTTGACACCTCCGGCTTGAGCACGAACACGGTCGTCATTTATACGAGCGACCAGGGATTTTTCCTGGGCGATCATGGCTGGTATGACAAGCGATTCATGTATGAAGAGTCGCTGAAGATGCCATTCATCATCCGCTGGCCAGGAGTGATCAAGTCAAACTCGGTGCAAAATGCGATGGCATTGAACATCGATTTCGCCCCGACGTTTCTGGAAATGGCCGGGATCAAAATTCCCAAGGACATCCAGGGTCGCAGTCTGATGCCACTATTACGCGGTACGAAGCCGTTCACCTGGCGGCGCAGCTTCTACTATCGTTACTACCATGATCCAGGCGATCACAACACGCGTGCGCATTACGGTGTGCGCACCGAGACCCACAAGCTGATCTACTTTTGGAAAAAGAACCAATGGGAGTGCTACGATGTGATACGGGACCCGTTCGAACTAAACAATCGTTATAACGATCCGGCGTACTTCGAGATCGTGCAGAACCTCAAACGAGAGCTGTATCGGCTCAAAAAAGAAGTCGAAGACTATGATCGGTTCGCGCTTGAACAGCCGCCTGCAGGTGTTGACGGACAAAAGTTCGTCAATCCCGGGGATCGCAGTGCCGATTCAGCCGCAAAAAAACCCGAACCGTGATTTCCGTTATCCCAACTTCCATCTTCAAAATTGCCGCAAGAACCTCACACTTGCACCATGAAAGTCATTACTGACGAGCGGTGCACGGGGTATTCGAGACTAGGGCATCCCGAACGTCCCGCGCGAATCAGCAAAACACTGGAGCGACTGAAGTCACAAACGGAGTTGCCAATCACCTGGGCTGCGCCAGTTTCCGTCGAAGACGAACAGATTTTGCGCGCGCATTCCAAAGAGCATCTGGCGCGGGTGAAAAAAGCTGAGGAGAATTTCGACGGCGACACACCGGCGTATCCGGGAATTTTCGAGCATGCGCAACGCTCCGTCGGCGCTGCACTGCACGCACTTAAAATTGCACGCGGTGGTGAAGCGGGTTTCAGCCTGATGCGCCCGCCGGGTCATCACGCCACGCAGAATCGCGCGATGGGGTTCTGCTTTCTGAATTCGATCGCGATTGCGGTGCTGGAAGCGCTCGCGATGGGCGTCGCAAATGTGGCGGTGTATGACTTTGACGTGCACCACGGCAATGGGACGGAGGCCATTCTGCTCGACCACCCGCACGCGGCGTTTTTCTCGATTCATCAGCATCCGTGTTATCCGGGCACCGGCACGCGCAACGCAGGGCGTAACTGTTTTAATTATCCTGTGGCTCCGCAAACGCCCCGTGAGGAATATCGAAAGGTGCTGGTCAAAGCGCTTGATGATTTGAAGAAGTTCAAGCCGGACCTCGTGGCCGTTTCAGCCGGATTCGACGCCTACGCGAAGGACCCGCTCGCGCAGGAAACACTCGAGGCAGAAGATTACTATTGGCTTGGTGAATCGATACGAAAACTCGGCGTTCCGAGTTTCAGCCTGCTCGAGGGCGGCTATAGCACGGCACTGCCGGAGTTGATTCTGGCGTATTTGAAGGGGCTTGAGGGAAAATGAAGCTCGAAGTCCGAAATCTGAAGCCCGAAAGAAATCCGAATGACCGAATTGAATTCGTCACTTCGATCTTTTGTCGTTTTCTCGGACTTCGGACTTCGTCATTCGGATTTGCCGTTGTGTGATATCCGCTTTAATCTGATGGCATAACTCATGTATTTCCCCGAAGAATCGAATTCCGGTCTTGCGCTGGTGAGACCGCGGATTCTTCCGCAGCTCGATCGGCATTTTCGGCCCGCAGTGCTGGCGAACCGCAGTTTCGCGACTCACGCGACGGTGCCTGTGGAAGTTGCGCTCGAACGAGGAGCCGGATCGGTTTCGCGATTCGCGACCAAAGTTATTGCGACGGGACATCCCGAAACGCGCGGAAACTTTCGTTACATCGAACGATGGCTAAAATTTCTTCTTTGGTCGCGGGGCGCGTGCAAAGTGCATTTCGCCGGTCCGCCTGAGATTGCGGAGCACCTGCAGCATCATTATCGCGACACCGCAACGGGCCGTTTTGATGCGGAGATCATGGGCGCAAAGATTTATGAGTGCCCCCTCGAGATTATCCCCTGCTTTGCCAAAGATCTTCCAGCGGAGAGCGAGATAACGGCGCCGCTCGGCAAACATTGGAACGGCTGTCGGATTGGGTTCGATCTTGGCGCGAGCGACCGCAAAGTGGCTGCCGTGCAGAACGGCAAAGTGATGTTCAGCGAAGAAATTCCCTGGGACCCGCGGAATGAGTCTGATCCGAAATGGCACTTTGATCAGATCATGGATGCTCTCAAGCGAGCCGCAGCTCATTTGCCGCGCGTCGATGGCATCGGCGGCAGTTCGGCGGGCGTGTATGTAAACAATCAGGTGAAGGTCGCTTCACTGTTTCGCGGTGTGCCCGAACCGCTGTTTCAGTCCCGTATCAAGAACCTGTTTCTCGATCTCAGGAAGGCGTGGAACGGAATTCCCTTTGAAGTGGTGAACGACGGCGAAGTGACGGCGCTGGCCGGCGCGATGAGTCTCACCGATACGGCTGTTCTCGGAATTGCGATGGGTTCGAGCCAGGCAGCTGGTTATGTCAACTCCGAGGGGAACATCACATCCTGGCTCAACGAACTGGCGTTTGCGCCAATCGATTACAACCCGGCTGCGCCCCTCGATGAATGGTCGAGCGACTACGGATGCGGTGTGCAGTATTTTTCGCAACAGGCAGTGGGCCGGCTCATTCCTGCTTCGGGTCTTAAAGTCCAGGCCGCCCAGGGTTTGCCTGAGAAGCTGGTCGCGGTGCAGGAGGCGATGGCGTTGGGCGACGAGCGGGCGGCGGCGATTTACGAGACGATTGGGACGTACCTGGGATACACAATTCCGCATTACGCCGACTTTTACGATTTTCGAAACCTGTTGCTGCTTGGCCGCGTGACGACTGGAAAGGGCGGCGAAGTGATCGTGCGAAAGGCGGAGTCGATTTTGGCAGAAGAATTTCCGGAGCCGGCCTCGCGGATTAAAATCCACATGCCGGACGAAAAGGAGAAACGTCACGGGCAGGCGATGGCGGCTGCATCATTGCCAGTAATCACCTGATGAATCCCTACGAAACGTTCGTGGCGGATTACGCCCGGCTGTTGGCCCAAGGCGCGAAACTGCCATTGGGCGGACAAACGCCGCCGAAGCACGCTGCCCTGCCGAATAATGCACCGAAGGCGCTCATTTTTTCGCCGCATCCCGATGACGAAGTGATCATCGGGGGCCTGCCGCTCCGCTTGCGTCGCCAGTTGAGCTGGAATGTTATCAATGTCGCTGTCACACAAGGCAGCAACAAGGCGCGGCAGCAGGAACGCCTGAAGGAATTGACCGCCTGCTGCAATTACATTGGCTTCGGCTTGGTGCAAACTGCCGAGAACGGTCTTGAAAGCGTGAATCTCCAATGCCGGAATGGCAACGTTGCGCAGTGGAATGGCTCGGTCGAACGCATTGCGGAAATTTTGAAGCAGCATCAACCGCGCGTGATCTTTTTTCCGCACGACGCCGATTGGAACAGCTCGCACATTGGCACTCACCATCTCGTTGCTGATGCGCTCGCCCGGCTCGGGAATGAATTTTCGTGCTTCGCGATTGAGACCGAGTTCTGGGGTGCGATGGATGCGCCGAACCTGATGGTCGAATCGAGCCAGGAAGATCTCGTCGATCTGATCGCTGCTCTTTCGTTTCACGTCGGCGAAGTGCGGCGCAATCCGTACCATGTTCGTATGCCGGCGTGGATGATCGATAATGTGCGGCGGGGCGGTGAGCTCGTCGGCGGGCAGGGCGGCGCGGCGCCGAATTTTACGTTCGCTACGCTGTATCGGCTGCGACGATGGCAAAATGGAAAACTCGAGAAGGTGCTTGATCAGGGACGTTTCCTGGCGCGCACAGAAGACCCTTCAATCCTCTTTGCGAAGAGTTAGCAGCCCAAGCTTCCAGGGAATTTGTCCGTACGGTTTGCCGGCGCGCTGCTCATCGGAGACGCCTTGAAAAAGAAACACGAGGTTCTCTGGATCGATTTCCAGCTTTTCGTCATAGCCACTGCGAATCATTTCGCCGTGGCTGAATGAGTCAGTCCAGTTCGCGCCTGCTTGTTTAACATTTGCGGTGCTCGCAAATGGCTTTTGTCTGGAATCGGCGAGCGGTTGCCATGTGCCATCCAACCTGTCGGCGAGATACGCTTTATAGTATCGCCGGTCCTTCTCCCCAATCGCCTCTATCACGTTCAGAAACTTGTTCATGCCACGCAGGCGGTAGACGTGATTTGCTTCGAAAATGTCTCCGCGCAAGACGATCTCCGGCTTGTTCCAACCCAGCGGAAACTTGTCGAGAGACGTTTCCGCGCGCCACATAAGCCCGTTGTTCGACGTGAAAAACAGGTGAGCCTTGCCCGCATTGCAAATCACCCAAAAGTCGATCCACGCCTTGATGTTTTCGGGCGTTGCGGGATAGAGAAATGCGGGCCCCATCCACGACTTCGGATCAGCGATGTTCGTGGTGGACGAGTAAACCGGTTGCAGCGATGGTTTGCGAGTCTCTTCACTCGCCTGATAGATCATGTACCATTTGCTGTGGGGCGTGAAATAGAACACTTGCGGCGCGCAAAAGTAATTGTTCGTGAGTTGCAGAATGTGCCGTTGAGCGCTCGCCGCATCCTTCCAATCTTTGAAACTCAGATACTCGATCTGGTGTGTTCGCTTCACGCTGCGAATGGTGCAGAAGAGATGCCATTGCCCTTCATAACGCACAATAGAAGGATCCTTCACTGAGCAGCACGGATCGCTTTGGCGTTCGAGCGGCGCGAGCACCGGCTCGCTGCAATTCCACAAAAACTTGCCTGACGCGAGCGGCTTCTCGGCGCAAAGAATTTGCGTAACGAGACCGCATGCCGCGCAAGCAACCACATGCCATTTCCATCGCATGGAATGTCACTCTGCGAGGTAGATCGATTCGACGGCAAGGCGAAAACCGAACGATGCAACTTGTAAGGAGGCCGGGGATCTCTAAAATGCGTGCTTCCAATGCTGTTAGATTCATTAAATCGCGAGCAGCGGCTGGCGGCTGAGACGATTGAAGGGCCGGTGCTTATTCTCGCGGGGGCGGGCACCGGCAAAACGCGCGTCATTACTTATCGCATTGCCTACATGATCCAAGAGAGAGGTATTTCGCCGGGAAATATTCTTGCGGTCACGTTCACCAACAAAGCAGCGCGAGAGATGAAGGAGCGTGTCGCCACGCTGCTTCCATTCCGGCAAAAGAAACAAGATGGCAAAGCCGATCGTGTCACCATTTCCACGTTTCATTCGCTCGGCGCGCGCATTCTGCGGCAGCACATAGACAAACTCGGTTACAAGAAGAATTTCGTAATATACGACGAGCAAGAACAACTCGGCGCCGTTAAGAAGATTCTCAGCCACATTTCCGCCAAAGGAGAGCAGATCGATGCGAATGCCGTGCTCAACTTCCTGGGTCGCTACAAGAGCGGATCGCTCAAGCCCGGCGCATTCGCGGACGATGCATCTGCGACCCTCGCTCAACACATTCAGGTCCGCTACGAAAGTGCTTTGCGCGCGTGCAATGCGATTGACTTCGACGATCTGCTTTTGCTCACGCTGCGGCTGTTTCGTGATTTCCCTGACGTGCTCGAAAACTGCCGCCGACAATATCGGTACGTGATGGTGGACGAATACCAGGACACGAACGCCGCGCAGTTCGAGATGGTTCACCTGCTCACGAAAGAGAGGGACCATCGCAACCTCTGCGTCGTTGGCGATGATGACCAGAGCATTTACGGCTGGCGGGGCGCGGAAATCGCGAACCTGCTCGATCTTGAGGAACATTTTCCGGAGGTGAAGATCGTCACGCTGCAACAGAATTATCGCTCGACCAGCACCATTCTGAATGTCGCGAACGCGCTGATCACGAAAAACCCACGCCGCCGTCCCAAGCAACTCTGGTCAGAGAAGGGCGACGGCACGAAGATCCTTCTTGAGTCCTTTGAAAGCGATGAGGAAGAGGCGCGCGCTGTTGTCGAACAGATCGAATACGACCGGATTACGAATCGGATCTCATGGGGCAAACAGGCGATTCTCTTCCGCACGAATGTCCAATCGCGACCCTTTGAGATGGCGTTGCGCCATGCGGAGGTGCGTTATCACTTGATCGGCGGGCAAAGCTATTTCGACCGGCGTGAGGTGCGCGATCTGCTCGCCTATCTGAAGATGTTCGTCAACCCGCACGACGACGTGAGCCTGCTGCGCATCGCGAACGTTCCCGCTCGGGGTTTGAGCGACGTCACGATGGAGCGTCTTCTTGCTGCGAGCCAGGAGCGTCACTGTCCCGTTTTTTCCGCGATGCGCCACACCGACGTGCAGCAATCATTCGTGCCGAAAGCCCGTGAGAGCATCGCCGCGTTTGTTGAATTCGTCGAACGCACTCGCAACGCACTGACAAGCGAGCCGCCCGTGCGCCTTGCGCAATGGGCGGAACGGTTTCTTGCCGAAACCGGTTACATCGAGGAATTACGCCGGGGCGACAAGGATCCCGAGACGAGCGAGAACCGCGTTCGCAATCTCCAGGAACTTATCGCTGATTTGGATGCCCACAATTGTGAAAAACCAATGGACGGATTGCATCAGTTTCTTGAAGAGCTTGCTCTCGACAGCGAACGGGAGGAGGAGAAGGAGGCGCGCGGCGATGCGGTCACGCTCATCACGATGCACAGTTGCAAGGGCCTTGAGTTCCCCCATGTCCATATCGTTGGTCTTGAAGAAGGGCTGCTCCCTCACTCGCGTTCGAAGGAGCAGAATTCAGTGGATGAAGAGCGCCGACTCTTCTACGTCGCAATCACGCGCGCGCAGGAAACCCTGCGGATCACCCACTGCGAAGGCCGAAAGAAGTATGGCAAAGTCATGCCCTGCCATCCTTCGCGATTCCTCAGCGAGTTGCCAGCCGACCTCATCGAGTGGGCTGATGAGAAAGCGAAACAGCCTGTGGAGGTATCCGCGGGCAGAGCCAGGTTCGCCGCATTGCGTGAGTCACTGGGTTAACTCCTCAATCGCTTCCATTTCCACTCCAGCACGCGGCGGGTTTCTGGCCGCAACTTGAAGCGCTCAGAGATCCGCAGTCCCTCGACCCAAAAAACTTCGCCCGTCGCAGTTGTCGCAGTCAGACGCTGATGGCGTTCTTCTCTGGGCACCTTCGCGTTGATGAAAAGGTCCTGCAGTTTGACTTCCTTGCTCATCCCAATCGGCTGAAAGCGGTCCCCCTTTCGCCAATGCCGCAGGACGAGTCGATCGCCGATCGCGTCCGCGTCGAATCGCTCGATGCCCGGTTTTCTGACGATAGACGGCTTTACTTTAACCGTAGTTCGCCGCGCGGAAATCTGTAGGTCATCGAAGTGGACGCGTATGGCTGTCTTGAGGTCGACCTCGATTCCATCTTCGCTGAATTGCGGAGAGGCGCGGGTGACAGCAATTTGGCCTGCTTTATCGCGCCGCGCGTGTTTGGCAGTCCCAATCGAGCATGGTTTCTCTGGGTTTCGACGTAACCACTCCACTAGATTGAAATCAGGCGGCACCTCCTGACCGATAAGTTGTAACTGCAGGACACGTCGCTGAACTGCAACGTGAAGTTGGTCGAAACCTGTTCCCCGGTTCGCCAACCATTCAGTCGCCGCCTGACCGCTGCAGTCGGCCTCGGCCGCAAGAACCTCCATCGTGCGCAGAATCACCTCTCGAAGAGCGGGTTGAAAACTCCCCTCCAGCAATGGCAACAATTTGTGCCGAACACGATTACGGAGATAATCGATTGACCTGTTGCTCGCATCCTCGCGGAATTTGATTCGCTCGCGCTGCGCATAATCCTCGATCTCCCCGCGGGTCAATCCGAGCAACGGACGAACGAGCTTGATTTGATCATCCACAGGCGACGTGGAAAGCGGCTGCATTCCCGCCAATCCATCGGCTCCGGCGCCGCGCAGCAATCGCAGAAAAAAGAGTTCAACCTGGTCATCGGCGTGATGGGCCAGCGCAATTGTGCCGATATCGTTTTCCTTTGCCACACGCGCCAGGAACTCATGCCGAACTCGCCGGGCAGCCATCTCAATCGAGCCTTTGCTCCGGGCAGCCATGGCACGGACGTCCGCTCGTTCAGTAACGAGCTCCAGTTTGAGTTGTCGTGCCGTTCGCTCGACCAGGCGCTGGTCCGCGTTGCTGCTTCGTCCGCGTAACTGATGATTCAGGTGCGCAAGCGTGATTTGCCACCGGTGCTTTTCGGCCAGCCGATGCAAAACGTGCAGCAGCACCATCGAGTCCATGCCGCCCGAGACACCGAGAAGCAATCGCTGCTCTCCAGAGAACAACTTCTGCGCAACGATATAGTCTTCCGTTTCCTCAACTAACGCGCCCATGTTCGGAAAGATGTTGGGTTTTACTCGTGTCTGGCAAGACCGTGCCGCTGCGAACGCTAAGCGCGCACGCCAAGCCGTAACCGCGCTATTTCCGTATCAGTCTGAAATATCGTTGCTGTGCAGTAACATCGATTCTCACCGGACTAACTGTAGCTGACGCGTCCTCCCAGTTCGCGGGGGAGAGCGTCGTCGCCGTTTGCAGAACGTAATCAGGTAACACAGGAAACCACGAGATGATCGCGGCACCCGCATCAAAGCCGATGTTTAACCTTGGCATCAGATGATCGGTCACCCAAACGCCGGTTTCATCATACAATTCCTGTCCCTTGATAACAGTGGGACCATTTTCCTGTGTGCTTGCGAGGGAAGTAGAGGGCTTGCGAACAAGGCGTATTAACGCGGTGGCTGCGTTCGGCGGAATTGCATTATCGTAAGCGATTGCAATCAGCAGATTTGTCCCCGTCGTATTATAGAGCGGGACGATCGCAGTCCAGTTCGTGAAGCCGTTGGCAGTCGTTGCCGCCACGGCGTTGACAGTGACTCGACTGATTCCGGATCCCGTATCTTCGGCCAGGCCACTCACCTTTACGACATTGTTTGACGTCACCAAGACGCCTTCCGCCGGTTCTGTGATGGTCACAGAAGGCCGGTCGATGTCCTGCGTCGAGCTGGCAATATTGCTCCAGTCGCTCTCGGATGGATTCTCAGCCGCAAGCCGAAAATCAAGACTCCACTCTGACAAGGCAGGTGTTTGTGCGGGGTCGGAGGTCGCAAAATTCGCCCGCAACCGCAATGCTTTGTTGCCAGCTATCGCTGCTATGCCGCCGAGATCAGTGCCTGTGACGATGTTGGAAGCCAGAAGCGTCCCTGCTTGATCAAGAACGTCAATGGTTAGCTTTGTGTCGGGTGTGGGGATGTTCCCCATGAATTGCAATTCTCCCCAACGTTCCAGGCCCGGCGCCGCAATCAAAACGGTCGACGAGCCGAACGCCGCATAATGCGGCGGATATTCGTGACTTTGAATTGTAATGTCATCGAAAAAGGTACTGTTCGCCAGCACGTTGGCTTGCCCCAACGCGATTCCGCTTAATCCTACATAACCTGGTTTGGCAGTGGCACCATAGACGCTCAGAACATTCGTACCGTTGCCAAGCTTGACCGGTGTTTCATGGAGGACTCCGTCCCTGGCAGTGACCCGCCACAGTTCTGCGATGATCCACGCGCCCCGCACGCTGAAACGAAGGTGATAGTTTTCGTCCAATGTTTCCGTTTCGAATTGACCGTCAGTGAAGAGTGTGAGGTTCTGCAGATACCCACCGTACAAGAGATAAATCTGCAAGTACCGTGGAGGCGATTGGTACATACCCACCGCCGCGACGAAGGCAACCGCCTCGTCGTGGTCGACATGCGGACCAGGATCGCCCCGAAGCAAAACGCCGCCGTCAACAAAGACGGCTGGTCCTTCGGTCATTAGCGCGAGATAAGCATCTACCGTTGTGTCCACAAGCTGACCTGGGGAGTCGTTCGTCGCAAAAGCAAACCAATGTGTTGAACCGGAGCTATGCACGCGTCCCTCCTGATCACCATTCTGATTGATGGGCAGCGGCGGCACCGCATCGGCGGCGCGCGTCGCTGCGGTTAATGGCTGTTTTTCAAACGTCACCGAGTCCCGCGACGGGATTATCGCGGTAAACAGTGTATTCGTCCACGCTGCCGTGGGCTCTTCGAAATCCTCGTGCCAAAGCCGGTTCGTGTTCCCGCTGAGCACGATGTCTCCAGGGCTCGTGAGCACGCTGACGTTTACGTTTTCATTGGCCGCGAATTCTGAGGCAAGCGTCTGTCCCCACGCTGATAAATTTGTGCGGCAATGAACGCGGTAGTGATACGTCCTGCCACCCTGCAGCTCGTGAAACGTATAGTTAGTTCCGTGAAACCAACCACTCGACACAGAATCGCCAAAGTTGAGAGAGGTGCTGGCTTCAACTTCGTATTCATTAGCGCTAGGCACCGGCAGCCAAAATATCGTGTTCGTTGTTCCGCGACTGTACCGCGGTTCGCCAACGAGCTCTGGAGTCGGCAGATGAACAGTGAGGATCAACTGGCGAACTTCGGCGGGCCTCTCTCCGGAGAGATTGCTAAATGTCACGTTTGCTATGTAGCGCCCGACCGCGAACACTCTAGAACCGTTCAGCCGGGCAGCTACTTGCGTCTGCCGACGTGGCAGCAAAAAGCCGTTCATCGCTGACAGTTCGAGCCAGTCCACGTCGACTGATACCCCCCACGCCACCGCGCCGCGGCCGGAGTTTGTAATTGTAAAGATAGTTTCGAGAGCAAACGGTGACCCGCTCAGTGTCGCTGTAAATTGAACGGGCTCGAAAGGACTAATACCAATGTCCGAATTTGGATTGGTCGCGCTCGCGTTTTGGAGGATCAATCCCGTCGCCACAGAGAGGGGAATTAAGCTTCTTCTCAATCCCGCGCCAACACACGAGCCGATATGAGTAAAACGCATCCCATTTTATAACAAGACCGGAGACAAACTGCAAAGGACTATAGGGAAAATCATTCGAAAAACCTCGACTGAACTCCAAATCGAATGTAACCACTGTTTTACCGGTTTTATGAAGATTCTTTGCGCGGCACTCGCCCTGATTTCGCTTGCAGACGTTCAAGCTGCCGAACAGCATTTACTTTACGTCACGATGCCGGGCACCTACTACGGCGGCGGCAAGCCCGGCATCCTTATCTTTGACATTGACGCCGAACACAAGTTCGTACGTCGCGTTGCGACGCCGGACTTTGGCCAGCAAACCAAGGGCTTTTGCGGCAGCGCTGCCACCAGGAAAATCTATGTCAGCTCAACGAAGAAACTTTGGTGCTTCGACCTGAAGACGGAGCAAGTCGTCTGGGAACGTGCTTACGAAAAAGGCTGCGACCGGATGGCGATTACGCCCGACGGTAAATCGATTTACATGCCGTCAATCGACGGCTCGGATTGGAAGGTGATCGATGGAGCCACCGGTGACGTCATCAAAAGCATCGAAGTTCGTGACGGCCCTCACAATACCTTATGCAGTCTCGACGGCGCGCATGCCTATCTTGCCTCGTTGAAATACAACAAACTGACGGTCGTCGATACGCGCACGCATGAAGTTGAGCGCGAAATCGGCCCTTTCGGTTCTGCGATTCGCCCCTTCACGGTCAGCAGCACGCTTTGCTACGTCAACATCAACGGCTTGCGCGGCTTCGAAGTTGGCGATCTGCGCACTGGCGCAAAACTTCACCGCGTCGAAGTGCCCGGCGGCAAAGGTGGCGGCGGCAAACATGGTTGTCCGAGCCACGGTGTCGGACTCACGCCGGACGAACGCGAAGTTTGGGTGACCGATTCGCCGGGCAAAGCCATGCAGGTGTTCGATGCGACCGCTTCACCGCCCAAATACCTCACGGAAATCCCACTGGAGTTCGAGCCCGGTTGGATCAACTTCAGCATTGATGGACGTTATGCTTATCCGTCCACCGGCGACATCATCGACGCGAAGTCACGCAAGATCATTAGTGTGCTTAAGGACGAACACGGCGAACGCTCGATGAGCGAGAAGCTCCTGCAAGTGAATCTTCGCAACGGCGAGGTAACCGCGGTGGGCAACCAATTCGCTATTGGCCGCAAGCACAACAAAACCTAAACGCCCAGGACTTCGCGGGCGGCGCGAATGCCGGATTCAATCGCGCCATGAACTGTTCCCTGGAAACCTCTTTGGCCTGTTGCTTCGCCCGCGAAAAATAGAGTTCGCTTAACCGGTGGGGCAATTGCCTTTTGCGCCTCCAACGCGGTGCCAACCATGCTCGTTTGTCAGGCGGTCCAACTCCAGTGGCTTGCCGTGAATGAACTCAGCGCCCAATTCAATCGGCGCCGCGTCGAATTGCTTCAAAGTATGGATCCGCCCGCCACAGCGCGCCCGCGCTTCGAGGATCAGCGGCTTCACTCCCGACTTCGTTAATTCGCATGCGGCAGCCAGCCCTGCCGCCCCCGCACCGATAATCACCACCCACTTTGCCATCCCTCGCCACATTCGTGCTGAGATGGACAGAGTGCAATTGAGATTGGGCGAAAATCCGGCGTGAATTCTGCCGATACATCATCTAAGTTGACGACAATGGCCAGCGAAAGTGAAGCCGACCTGCTCGCGCGTTGCCGCAAAGGCGACAGTGAGGCGTGGGACGCGCTTTTCGACCGCCATTACGCGGCGGCGGGGCGGTTCATTTTTCAACTTGGCTACGACCTCACCCGGGAGGATGTCGACGAAATCTGCCAGGAAGTGTTTCTGACGGTGATCAAGAATCTCCACAGCTTCCATGGCAATTGCCAATTTCAGACCTGGCTGTTTCGCATTGCGGCGAACAAGACGCGCGATTACCGCCAGCGCCAGAATGCCGCAAAACGAGGAGGCGGTCAGATTGCACTGTCGCTCAACCAAAACAGCGATGACCCCGACGGCTTTGTAATCGATCCGCCCAGCACCGCACCGGGACCGGACATGGTGTTAATGCAGGCGGAGAATGCTACATTAGTTGCGCAGGCCCTGGAACAGCTTGGCGGGCCTTGCCAGGAGATCATTGAGCTGCGTTATTTTGCTGATTTGAGCTATGAAGAGATTGGCCGGTCGCTCGATTTGAATATGAAAACCGTCAGTTCGCGCCTGAGCAAGTGCCTGGACAAGCTGGAGGCCCTCACGCGGGCGTTAATTTTACGGGAGAAAAAATCGCCAACCTCCGTCTAATAAATATGGCTGCTGAGCCCGAAAAGAAGATTGATGAATTGCTGCGGGCCTACGCGCGCAAGCGCCGCGAGGACGCCGGCGAACCGCTCGAGGTGCATCCCGCCACTCGGCGCATCCTGCAGGGCGAAGTGACGAAGCTGCGTGGGGGCAAAGCTCGCGAGTCACGCTCGTGGTGGCAATCGTTGCTCCTTGTCTGGCCACGGTTCGCGGCCGCGTTTGCCATTTTCATGATGCTGGCGCTCGGCGTCTGGGTGTTCGTCCAGAATGAACGCCGACAACCGCAGGCCGTGACGGACATGGCTGCCCGCGGCACGGCTCCGGCCGAACAGCCGGTTCTGGAAGAGTCGATCCAGTTAAAACAGAAAAACAAAGCCGAGCTTGACAGCCTGTCTACTGCCCTCGGACGCGAGGAGGCGTCAGATTCGAAGAAGTTGGCGGAAAAGATGCCTGCGCAGGTCCTCGCCTTTGATGCTAGCGCCAAAGTGCAACTGCGCGATGCCGAGAAGCCCGCCAGCGCACCGGCGTTGACAGGCCCTGCAGCCGAGGCTGGGAAAAGCGTCACCTTGAAACTGGAGCCGCCCGCACAACAGCCAGTCAAAGCTGGCGAGACTCTTCTCAGCGTTGCTCCAACCGACAAACGAAGTGACCTCGATGGCAGCGCTCGCCTCGCGAAGCAAGTCTCCCCGGACAACAATTTCCGGTACTTTCGCCAGCCCGATTCGAGCGGGGTCAAATCGGATTGGCGAAAGTACCGGAAATTGTTGTCCGGGGAGACTTGCTTCGTCACGGCTGGTGTATCGCTGGCACCGAACCAACCGACCGAGGCGTATTTCCAGAACTTTGCCTATGCTGACACGAACGTCGGACTCACGCCTTTGTTCGCAGGGGTTGCCGTAAACGGACAGTCCACAAACGCCGGCGCAACACCCCTGGGCGACTCTTACTCGATTTTGCCAGCCCAATCCCTTGCGGTTGCCACAACTGAATGGGCTGCCACCACCGATCGACAGTCGTTGGTCGAGAACGAAGCGATTCGTTCCCGGGCGCTTAACCGCACGCAGGAGTTCGAGCGCCGCGATGCGAATGGTCCCGCAATATTGCAGAGATTCGCGGTCGAACAGATCAATGATCAAATCCGCATCCGCGACGGGGATGGTTCAGTGTACGAAGGCAAAATTGTTGCGGCTACCGATCCCAGCGGTGAGGTGCTCAAAGAAGCCAAAGATGAACTGCGTGAGAATCGTGGAGTCCAGCTTCGGCGCAGGCTCAACGAAGCGGCTGAACCGATAATGCCAATTCACTTTCGAGCCAGCGGCACGAACAAGGCGCGACAGCTCGTTGTCATCAACGGAGAAATGTGGGGCGAAGAACAGCTCGTCCGCCTCGGCCAAGTAGCTAACGCGCCCGCTGCGCCGGCGCCGAAGCGTGCTCCCGCGCCTACCACGGCTGCGCCACGACCTTCTCAACCTGCCGCAGCCTCAACCGCGACCGGACAAGCTGGCGCGGTGGGTGGCCGTACTTACAGTGGAACTTCGAGTCGCAGCATTACGAGCAGTGTCACCAACGCGGCTTTCAAACCGACCACGATTCGCGCGCGCGTTCAGATCGGCCGCACGAATGAAATTGAATTAAACGCGGTCCGGATGAAATAACTGTCAGCGGAACGCGACTGTTGCCCGACGCAGGGAGAACGAATCGTCGCCCGAGAACACAAGCCACATCTCGCGACCATCGCTGCTCATCCATTTAGTTGGAAGATGCATCGACTCACCCGGGCCGACATCCCACTGGTCCGTTTCAAACGCGACGGTCCACGGTCCCCACGGTTCCGGCGCGTCGTAGATCGCAAATCCACCTGAAAAGCGGGTGTCGTTCCCCTGCCCTGTCTGGCACCAGAGATAACGCTTTGCGCCTGCGCAATAGCCAAGGCTGGAACGATAACAGTTGCCCGGGCTCTCGAAAACAGCGCCGCGTTGCTCAATATTCGTTGACCAAGTCGGATTATTTTTTTCGTCCAGTCGCACAAAAAATTCGTAGGTTGCACGATCTCGAATTCGGTCCTTGGGCACACGAGCCAAAACGAAACGATCCGCTCGCTCATAGGCACTGCCGGAGTCGTGCGAATAGATATAGACGAATTGATCGCGCGCACCGGCGTAGTCCCGCCCGAAGTTGAGGAATGTGGGACATCCAAAACTGTTCGTGAACTTCCAATCGGCCCATGACCAGGTTCGTCCGTGATCCGCCGACCACCCGAGTTGCGAGTTCGTGGCATTGCGTACCCACAGATAAAGGACACCCTCGACGCACAATAGTCCGCTCGCTTTGCGGCCGCGCGCCCCATCGCCTTTGCTGTCGAGCGAGGGGGATGCAATGTTTACCCCTTCGATGCCGGGCGGGATTCCTTCGACGCGTGCCAGCCCAACGCTCAGCTTTTCGCGCCGGAACGGTTCGAAGCCGTTGCCATCGCCATAAGCAGTGTAGAGGCGGTCATCATCAGCCCACGTGATCGGCCAATTATCGCTCCCTTTGGCTTTGCGAATGATTGTCTCCCGTGAAGCCCAGCGGATTTCCTTAATGACAGGACTGGGTTGGTAACGCACTTTCGAGCGAGGGACGGAGGCGGCGATCGGTTCGAGGAACGGCTTCAGCACATCGTAGTGCTCGGCCCCGCTGACGCGCTTCCATGATTTGGCCGGTCCCGCGCGCGCAATCACCAGATCCAAGCTCGGAATGACAACGATCAAACTGTCATATAGTCCCCACGCCCAATGCGCGTCGCGCGGCAATCCGGCTATCGTCGCGTCGGCGTTGTTCCACCAGAGCATGGAATAATGTGATGCCGCCTGGCCCTGGATCGAAGGATCATGCGCAGGTAGTTTGGCCAGTGAAGCGTCAGGTTGCCGCACGGCGCGAACGAAGGTCTGCGGCAGGATTTGTTCTTCGTTCCACCGGCCTTCGCGCAAATAAAGATAGCCAATCCTTGCCATCGCATTGACGTTCGCGCCAAACCCCGAACCAAACTCCCGTCGCGAAATGCCGTCGATCAGTGCGGGCCGATATGCGTGCTTGCGCCAGACGATATCCGAGGTTGTGATGCCGATGTGTGTGAACACCCGCTCGAACATTACCTCATTAAGATCGCGACCGTAGGCGAGCGTCAGGCATTCCGCCAGCCAGTTGGGCCCGCCGTCGCTGTAATGCCATTTCGTGCCCGGCTCGAACAGCAGTGGCTCATATCCGCCCGGTTTCGCGAAACCTGCCGTTTGGTTCGCCAGCATGCGCAGCGTAATTTTGTCGAGCCAGCCGCTCGCCGCGTTGCTCTCAGGCGGAACCCCAAAGGTGGGGTGAAACCGTTTTGCTGGGTCATCGAGCCTCACCTTTCCATCTTTCAGGGCAATCCCAAGCAGCGTCCCTCCTATGGCTTTGGAACTGGACTTCAGGTCATAACGTTGCGTGGGGTCGCCCCAACTCATCACCAACTTTCCCTTGTGAATGATGTAACCCGTCCCTTCGGCCCTGAGTGCGTAATCGCGAGCTTCCTCAAGCCTGGTGACATCCAACCCGAGTTCAGAAGGAGTGGCCTCAGGCCAGGCATTGCCGGGCCACTCCGCAGCGAGCAGATTCGGTGGTAACGCGGGAAGGCACCAGAGGCAGAGAAATAGCCTCCAGCCTGATGAGATCATGCCCAATTGATATTCGTCACGCCTTCCAAATCATGTCCGCCAACGTCTTGCCGGCGGGAATGAAAGGCAGCACGTGCTCGGTGTAGGGCACGATCACATCGAGGACATAAGGCTCGTCCGAATCGAGCATGCGTTGAATCGCCCCGCGGAGGTCTTTCCTGTACATGACTCGTTCCGACGGCACGTTGAAGCTCTTAGCCATGGCGATGTAGTCCGGATAAATCTGCTTGCGGTTTTCGGGATCACCCAGATACGTGTGGCCGCGATTGCCTTCGTAAAATTTGTCTTCCCACTGCACCACCATGCCAAGGTGCTGGTTATTGAGGATCATTGCTTTGGCGGCAATCTTCTCGATGTGCGCCGTGGCCAATTCCTGGATGTTCATCAGGAATGAACCATCGCCATCGATATCAACGACTTGTTTGTCGGGACGCGCCACTTTCGCCCCAAGCGCCGCCGGGTAGCCGTAGCCCATCGCGCCCAGGCCGGCGCTGGTGAGCAGTTGCCGCGGGAATTTGTATTTATAGTATTGTCCGGCCCACATCTGATGCTGGCCGACGCCGGTGGTCAGGATCGCTTCTCCATTGGTCAACTCATAAAGCATCTCGATCGCCATCTGCGGCAAGATCACTTCGCCCTCCTGGCCCTCAAGGTGATCGCGCATGTGCTGCGACTTCATCACTTCCTCTGTGACGCGATAACCGAGCGGCGCCTTGGTCTTCCAATCCTGGATTTGTTTGTGCCACACGGTGAACTTTTTCTCGATGGAGCGCTTCCTTACCATCTCGTTCAACCGCCCAAGCGCATATTTGAGATCGCTCTCGATGGGCAGTTGCACCTTGCGGTTCTTGTTATGCTCCGATGCGTCAATATCGATGTGGACAATCGTACCGTGCTCGCAAAATTTATCGACTTTGCCGGTCACGCGATCGTCGAAGCGCACGCCGAAAGCCAGGAGCAGATCCGCGCCGGGCGTGATCAGTTCCATCGGATCGGTGAAGCTCTTGCGATATTTAAATTCGCCGCTCACGGCCCAATTCGCATAGGCCGTGCCGTGCATGCCAAGCCAGCGCAGCGACAAAGGATGGTTTTCCGGGAAAGCGCCCACGCCCATGATCGTCGTAGTGACCGGAATCTGCGTGGCTTCGGCGAATTCTCGCAATTCATCGCTGGCGTTGCCACTGATGATACCGCCACCGCAATAAAGCACGGGCCGCTCCGCTTTTTCGATCAGTCCAATAATTTCGTTCAACTCCAAATCGCTCGCGCGACGGTCCGGATCGTAGCCGCGCAGCGTGATCTCCTTCGGAAACACCGGTTGCGTCTTTTGCTGCTGAATATTTTTTGGCACGTCAATGACTACAGGACCCGGACGGCCGGTGCGCGCGATATAGAACGCCTCCTTCACGATGCGCGGGATGTCCCCGATCTGCGTGACCAGATAACTGTGCTTCACAAA
>Ga0193697_1000186_pt1 | contig 24677 bp, 18 predicted proteins | sample L3m2metaG_FD_145073 | JGI IMG/M metagenome (GOLD analysis project Ga0193697, IMG submission 145073) | Soil microbial communities from a riparian zone of the East river system, Colorado, United States - L3m2 | ecosystem: Environmental > Terrestrial > Soil > Riparian zone | place: USA: East River...
CTTTGTCGCCGTCGATCGACGGGTCGGCGCTCATCGATCCGGTCTTGAGACTGATGGCGGGGACGCCTTCCTTCACGAACGAGTACTGATCGCTGCGGATGAAGCGCACTTCCTCCGGAAACGGATCGGGGCTGATGATCAGGCCGGCGCTCTCCGCCGCTTCCTTTGCCACCGCGCCGAGCGACGTGTGCTCGCCGCCGAGTGCCACGAGGTCCTTCGCCGGGAAGAGCATCAGGAACATGTCCATGTTGACGTCCGCGACGATCGTGCCGCCGGTCGGCGGATGCGAAGCGAGGTACTCCGAGCCCTGCTCGCCCTTCTCCTCGCCGGTGAGCGCGACGAAGAGCATCGAGCGGCGCGGCGCCTCCGGGAGCGAGGCGAATGCGCGCGCGATCTCCAGCATCGCCGCGATGCCCGAGGCGTTGTCGTACGCGCCGTTGTAGATGCGGTCGGCGCCGCTGCCGTGATCGCCGAGGTGATCGAGGTGGGCGGAGACGACGACGTAATCGTTGCGATCCTGCGGACTGGAGCCGGGAAGCGTGGCGATCACGTTCTCACTCTCCGCCTGGGCGAACGTCGACACTGTGCGGATCGTCGCCGACACATTCAGGGGGAACGAATGCGCGACGTTCTTCTCCGCGTCGGCGAGCACCTGCTCCGGCGTCATCGGCGCGCGGACGAAAAGCAGCTTCGCGCCCGATCGGCTGATCGAGGCGTTGGCGCGCATCTGTTGCAGCGTGTCGGCGGGACGTCCCGCCGCGTCGAGGTAGCGCATCGCCGCCATGTCGCTCTGGCGCACGATCTTTTCGAACGAGTAGCGCGTTTCGTCGGCGTTGCTGCGCAGCGTGATGATGCCGAGCGCGCCGTGCGCCGCCGCGTTCTGTTCCTTCACCAGGCCGCCCGAGTAGTAGGCGCGCTGATCGTTTGCGAACGTCGACGGTGCGCCGCTGATGACAACGACGATCTTGCCCATCGCGCGGATCGAGGCGTAATCGTCATGCTGCAGCTCCGGCGCGGTGACGCCGAAGCCGGCGAAGATCAGTTGCGCGGTGACCTCTTCGTTGTCGCTGACGAGGCCGGGGCGGAGGAGGAAGTCCTTCTTCGCTTCGAGCGTCACGTCGCGCTTGCCGTCGTGCATCACGAACGAGCAGCGCGGCGCGACGATCTTCGAGCTGCGGAAGCGGATGTGCTGGAAGTACGAGCCGTCGTCGCCGGCCGGCTGCAGTCCGAACGACGCGAGCTGCGCGGCGACGTAGCGCGCGCCGAGCTCGAAGCCGCGGCTGCCGGTCTCGCGTCCCTCGAGCAGGTCGTCGGCGAGGAAGCGGATGTGCGAGGCGATGGCGTTGGGGCGGATGGCGGGGATGGCGACAGGCGAGGGCGCCTGTCCCACCACTGGAAATGCGATGAGAAGGAGCAGGGGCAGGGCCGATTTCATTGGCGGTAGAGTGTAGCGCTATCATCGCCCGCGCCTTGGCCCGCCCTCAATCGAACCTCCTCGCCTGGCTTTTCGTCGCCGCATCGGCTCTCGTCGTCAACCTCGGATCGACGCCGCTCTACGACGCCGACGAAGGACGCAACGCCGAAGTCGGCCGCGAGATGGCGGCGACGAACGACTACGTGATGCCGCGCATCGACGGCATGCCGTACCTCGACAAGCCGATCGTCTACTTCGCGGCCGAAGCGGCGGCGATGGAAGTCCTCGGGCCGACGGAGATCGCCGCGCGCCTGCCGGCGGTGCTCTTCACGCTGGCCACCGCGTTCGTCGTCTGGTGGTTCGCGAAGCGTCACTTCGACGAGGAGTCGGCGTTCGTCGCCGCGATCGCGTACCTCACGATGCCGCTGGTACTCGCCTTCGCGCGCACCGTGATCTTCGACAGCGCGCTGACGTTTTTCATGGTGGTGGCGATCGTCGCGTTTTATGAGGCAGTAGCACCCTCACCCGGCCTTCGGCCACCCTCTCCCGCTGTGGCGGGAGAGGGGCTGCCTAACCTCCCTCTCCCGGTGACGGGAGAGGGTGGCGCGCAGCGCCGGGTGAGGGCCCTCGCCTGGGCCGCGATCGCATTCGGCGTCATCACCAAAGGCCCCGTCGCCATCGCGGTTCCGCTCCTCATCGCCATCCCGTTCGCCATCAAACAGAAGAAGCTCCGCTCGCTCTGGTCATGGTGGGGACTCGTTGCCTTTGTGGCGATCATCGCGCCGTGGGTCTGGGCGGTGTCGCAGGTCGTCCCCGATTTTCTGCACTACGTCGTCGTCACCGAGACCGCGCAACGCCTGGCGACGAAGGCGCTCAAGCGCACCGGACCGCCGTGGTACTTCATCCCGTACGTGATCGGCGGCGCGCTGCCGTGGACCATCGTGGCCATCGCGAACGTTCGTGAATGGCGCAGGAAACTCGATCCCGCCACGCTCTACGCGATCCTCTGGGTGCTCATCCCCTTCATCTTTTTCTCGATCTCGCAGTCGAAGCGGCCGCAGTACATCCTCCCTGTGATGCCGGCGATCGCGTTGCTGGTCGCGCGCGCCACGAGAGGTTTCCGCGCCGCGGCGATCGCGTGGATCGCGCTCGGCGTGGCGCTGCTGGCCGCACCGCCGTTCCTGAAGATGCGCCCCGAGTTGCTCGATGCCGCGAAGACATCCGCCATCGGCCTCGGCATCGTCATGCTGGTCGCCGGCATCGTGGTGCTGCTGGTGAAGAAGCGCGAGGTGCTGATCATCGCGCTCTCGATGCCGGTGGTGGCGATCCCGATCCTCGCCAATCCGATCATGAAGGCGATCGGCGAGCGCCGCTCCGCGCACGCGTTCGTCGAGCAGATCCGCCCGCAGCTCGGCCCCGCGACGGAGGTCGTCGGGATCGAGGCCTACACCGGCTCGATGCAGTTCTATCTCCAGAAGCCGATCACCGTCGTCACTCCCGATGCGGAGGAGTTCACCAGCAACTACATCATCCGGCACTACGCGCAGTTCGCCGACGGACAGTGGGCCGTGCGCCGGAACCTGACGCTCGACGGCGATCGCGTGTTCGTCGTTCGGAACGACGATCACGCGAATCGTGTTCTGCTCGAGAGCCGCGGTAAACGCCTCATCGCCACGGCGGCGCATTTCGTGGCATACAAGTAAGCAATGTGCGGAATCTACGGAATGATCTCGGAAGACGGGACCGCGCTGCGGTTTCCCGATGCCGCCGTGCAGATGGGCATCGCGCTCGAGCATCGCGGGCCGGACGGTCACGCCAGGCTCACCAGTCCGCACGCGGTGATCGGCACGGCGCGGCTGCGCATCATCGATCTGCATGAACGCGCCGATCAGCCGTTCTCCGCGCCCGGCTCGCAGGTCTGGCTGGAGTGCAACGGCGAGATCTACAACGCGCCGTCGATCCGCGCGAAGTTTCCCGATTATCCGTTCCGCTCGAACTCCGACGTGGAATCGATTCTCCCGCTCTACCTCGAGCGCGGCACCGACGCGATCGCGATGCTCGACGGCATGTTCGGCCTGGCGATCTGGGACAACCGGACGCGCACGCTGATCCTGGCGCGCGATCGCGCCGGCGAGAAGCCGCTGTTCTACACGCGCGTCGGCCGCGAGATCGTGTTCGCCTCCGAGCTGCAGTGCATCCTCCAGCATCCCGAGATCTCGAAGGAGCTCGACCCGATCGCCGTGGCCGAGTACCTCCGCCTCGGCTACGTCCCCGAGCCGCGGACGATGTTCAAGGCGATCCGCCGCGTCGAGGCCGGAACGTTCATCCGTTTCGGCGAGATCGGTCAGCAGACGGTCCGCTACTGGGATCCGGCGTCGTTCGTCATCGAGCCGCGCTCTCCGCGCGACGCCGTGGCCGAACTGCAGCGGCTCTTCGAGAACGCCGTCACCAAGCAGGTGATGAGCGACGTGCCGGTCGGCGTCTTCATCAGCGGCGGACTCGATTCGTCGCTGCTGGCGACGCTGGCGTCGCGCGCGATCGGCGTCGACAAAGTGCACACGTTTTCGGCGCAGTTCGCCGAGGCGTCGTACGACGAGAGCGAGGACGCGGCGAAGCTCGCGCGGTGGATGCGGACGACGCACATCCCCGTGCGCACCGACGAAGAGACGCTGCTCGAAGCGCTGCAGCACGTGACGAACGGCGTGGCCGAGCCGATCGCCGACGCAGCTGTGCTGCCGACGTTCCTCCTCGCGCGCGAGGCGCGCAAGCACGTGAAGGTGATTCTGAGCGGCGAGGGAGCCGACGAGTTGTTCGGCGGCTATCCGACGTACCTCGGGCACAAGATCGCGCCGAAGTACGACGCGCTGCCGTCGTTCCTGCGCAACGCCGTGCGCAGCGGCATCGCGAAGCTGCCGTCGTCGGGGAAGAAGGTCACGCTCGAGTTCCTGCTCAAGCGCTTCGTCTCCGACGCGGAGAAGCCGTGGGTGGAGCGGCATCTCTCCTGGTTCGGGACCGGACTGCCTGACGACGTCGCGCTGACGAACGAGCTGCCCGAGCTCCCGTCCGCCGGTCCGTATCCGAACGATCCGCTCCTCGGCGCGATGCTGCTCGACTACCGCGGCTATCTCCGCGACAACCTGCTGGTGAAGGTCGACCGCGCGACGATGCTGTCGTCGGTCGAAGCGCGCGCGCCGTATCTCGATCACTACCTCACCGCGTTCGCCCTCTCGCTCCCCGCGCAACTGCGCGTGCGTCGGTTCGAGACGAAGTGGGTGCTGAAGAAGGCGGCGGAGAAGTGGCTCCCGAAGTCGGTGATCTATCGCCGCAAGCGCGGACTCTCCGTGCCGATCGCATCGTGGATCAACCACGGACTACGCGCCGAAGTCGACCGCCTGCTCGCACCCGAGCGCCTGCGCGCGGACGGCCTGATGAACGAGCGCCGCGTGACGGCGCTGCTGCAGGAACATCGCAGCGGCCACGCAAATCACGCGAAAGCGCTATGGGCGATCGTGATGCTGCAGTATTGGATGGAGAAGTGGGCGCGCTAGTTGTTGCGGTTGTCGCCCGTCGGCGGGATGAACGCGCCGTACCGCAACTGCGTCGCCACCTTCCGGATCGCGGAGTCGCGTGATGCCGCGAGGTGGTGCGCGATCTCCTCGTCGAATCCCGTCACGCAGAGGCGGACGATGTTCCCGAGCTCGGCGATCTCGAACGGTTTGCGGATCACGCCGGCCACGATGTTCGGGTCGACCTTCTTGAAGCGCTGATCGGCGTAGGCCGTGATCACCAGCACCACCGGCTTGTTCTCCGGCGGATGGCGGCGCAGGAACTCGATGACGCCGAAGCCGTCGACGCGCGGCATCATCAGATCGAGAAGGATGACGGAGTAGTCGTGCTCGCGAAGGCGGTCGATCGCCTCCTGGCCATCGGCGACGCAGTCGACGTCGAGATGCTCGCGGCGGACGACAGTACAAAGCAGCTGGCGGATCGACTGGTCGTCGTCTGCTACCAGGACCCGAGTATCGTTTTTATTGCTCACTGCCGGATTGATCTGAAATAAGGGTGCCAGCCGGTAAGCCTTTTCCGACCTGTGTTTTGCAACTAGCTCAGCGATTCCTCGATCCGGATTTCCGATGTCAGTGTTTTGTAAACCGGACAGCGCCGGGCGATCGACAGCAGCATCTCGCGCTGCTCCTGCGTCAGGTCGCCAAGCAGCTTCAGCTTTACGTCGAAGCGATGGATGTAGCCGGCCGTGGTGACGCAGTCGGCGCAGTCCTTCGCGTACATCCGGTCGTTCGTGATCACCACCTCGACGCCTTCGAGTGGGATCTTTTCGCGCTTGGCGTAGAAGTGGAGCGTCATCGACGTGCATGCGCCGAGGGCGGCGGCGAGGAGGTCGTAGGGGGTGGGACCTTCATCGTTGCCGCCGGCCGATTTCGGCTCGTCGGCGATGATGCTGTGCAGTCCTGCTTCGATCTCGGTGCGGAAGGTGCCGTGATTGCGGACGATGACCGGTGTGCCCATCGCGCTACTCCTCGTGCAGCTCCATCGGCAGCACCATTCCGATCGCCCACTCGCCGTTCCGCTCGGCCACCGGAATCCAGAACCATTCGGGCGCCTGGCCTCCGACCGACATGCGGGCGAAGAGGCCCGACTCGCCGCGGGAGTACGGATTCGGGAACGGCGTGGAAAGCTCGAGGATGATCCGCTCGTGATCGCGCCGCCGGTCGACCGCGTCGATCGGCTGCCACGTACACGAGCCGGTGGTGGGGATCGTCAGCGGAATCGGCTTCACCACCGCGTTGAGTGCCTCCGACATCATGACGCTGTTGCCGCGCTTGAAAAACGCCTGACCGAGTCCGTCGATGGAGGAGGCGGTGATCAGCGGCTGTGTCATCTTGAGAACCAGGATCTGCGAGTCGCGCGCGACTCCTTCGCCGCGAAGGCGCGCGCAGAACGCGTTCAGGATCGGCGCGGGAACGGTCGTCCAGGTGGGAGCAGCGGAGCGGGGAGGGGGAGCGGTGGCGCAGGCGGCGAGCAGGAGAAGTGCAGGCAGCGTTCTTTTCATCAGAAGAGTCGGATCGACAATTGCGCCGTCGCCTTGGCGTCGAAAAACGCGCGGATCTCCGCGGCCGGTTTTCGCGACACGAGCTCGCGCGGCGATTCATCGTACCAGTCGGCCGGGAAGTAGCGGGCGTATGTTTCCTGCGCGAAGCGCTTGCACATCAGGGCGATGATGCCGACGTCGGTCTCGCTGCGGATCACGCGTCCCGCCGACTGCACGACGCGCGTCATGCCGGGGATCAGATACGCGAACTCGAATCCCGAGCCGTATTGATCGTCGTAATACTGCTTGAGCAGCTCCTGCTCGAAGCTGACCTGCGGCAGCGCCGGACCGACGACCATCACGCCCGACAGCATGTCGCCGGCGTAATCGACCCCTTCGGCGTACATCCCGCCCGACACCGCGAGGATCAGGTTGCCGCGCTTCGGACGATTGCGCAGGATCTCCAGGATCGCGTTGCGCTCGAAGTCGGTCATGTCGTTGCGCTGCACCATCACGCGCTTCTGCAGCGGCGGCATCCGCTCCGAGACCTCGCGCAGAAACGCGTAGCTCGGGAAGAGCGCGAGGAAGTTCCCTTCGGCTGCTTCGGCGATCTGAGCCACGTTCTCCGCGATCCGCTCGTAGTGGTTCGCGCGGTTTTTGTACGTGGTGTCGACCTCCGGGATGATCACGATTTTCCGGTTGTCTCTCGGGAACGGCGAGGGGAGCGAGATCTCGGCGGTGCGATCGCCGGGGAGACCGAGCAGCTTGCGATAGAAGTCGAACGGCTCGAGCGTCGCGGAGAGCGCGACCGTCGCGTGCGCCGAATCGAAGATCTTGCCGAGGAAGCGCGACGGGTCCTTGCAGAAGATCTTCAGCTTGATGCCGTCCTGGGTCTTCTCCACGAGGTGCGCGAACTCGTCCCCTTCCTCGGTCATCAGGTTCGCAAACTTCACCAGCTTGAAGTAGAAGTCGACGACCGGGTCCTCTTCCTCCGCGATGCGGTTCTCGATCTTCCAGCCGATGTACTCCATCACCAGCCGTTCCCACTCGGTGCGCTGTTCGAGGAAGAGCTCGCGGCTCGGCTCGCAGAGCGACTGCTTCTGCTCGTCCTCGAGAACTTCCGCGCACTGGTGCATGTGATCGCGCAGCATCGCGATCAGCTCTTCCCAGCCGTCGAGCCAGCAGTTGCGCGACATCAGGTGCATGCGCACGGCGTCGAGCGTCTTCTCGTGGAGCTCGGGCGAGTAGTAGCCGCGGCCGCGATCGACGAGGTTGTGCGCCTCGTCGACGATCAGCACGCAGTCGCCGTAATCCTCGTCCTGCTTGTAGGTTTTCAGTCCGACATACGGATCGAAGATGTAGTTGTAGTCGCAGATGATGACGTCGGCCTGTTCGATGAGCTCGAGCGACACCTCGAACGGGCAGACCTCAGTCGACTTCGACAGCTCGAACGTGATGTCGGGATCGAAGTAGCTCATCTCCGTGGCGATGCGATCGCGCAGGCCGCTCTTCTCCATTTTTTCGCTGTAGCGCGCCGCGAAGGGACAGAAGTCCTCGTGGCAGATCATCTCGGTGTGCGCGCACATCTTCTGTTTCGCCCGGATGCGCAGCACGCGGAACGAGCCGTCGTTGAGGAGCCGCAGCGCCTCGACCGCCGCATCCTGCTGCAGCGTCTTCGAGGTGAGGTAGAAGAGCTTCTTGCCGAGGCGGAGTGACTGCTTCACCGCCGGATAGAGCGCGGCGATGGTCTTGCCGACGCCGGTCGGCGCGGAGACGAGCAACGCCTCGCGCTGCTCGATGCCGCGCGCGACCGCGGAGATCATCTCCTGCTGATACGGCCGCATCAGGTCGTACGGGAACTGCAGCGACGCGGCGAACGAGCGCTTGGCGACGCGCAGCGCGTGCTGCGACTCGATGTCCTCCATCAGCTGTGCGAGCGAGCGGTCGAGCGCCGACGCCACGCGCGCCACGTCGAAGTCGGTGTCGACGATCTTCGTCTCGCCGGAGACGAGGTCGATGAGCACGAGCTGCGGCACGAAGGTGAAGCCGGCGAAGTCGGGCTGCGCGGCGAGGAAGAGCGAGTAGAGGAGGAGCTGATAGAGGTGGCGCTGCAGTTTCTCGGAGCGCGTGAGCGCCTCGAGCTCGAGGTCGAAGTGGATCGACTTCACTTCCTCGATCACCACTCGTTGCGCGGCCTTGTCGACGGAGAGCCCGTCGATGCGGCCGGTGACGGTGACGCTCCACGGCCCCATGTGCGTGCGGTGCACGACATGGACTTCGGCGCGGTAATGCGGATCCTCCGCGGCGCGGACTTCCGCGCGCTTGGTGTGGATGTCCTGCCCGATCCACATCCGCCGGAAGCCGTCGCCGCGCTCGACGCCGATGCGGCGATATGTCGATTCGTAAACGAGATCGCCTACGGAGCAGACGATCTCGCGCTTGTCGTGATCGACGCGCATTTGGTTATTTTACCTTGCGCGCCCCTCATCCGGCCTTCGGCCACCTTCTCCCGCCGGGAGAAGGAAGCCACTAGCTCCCTCTCCCGGCGGGAGAGGGTCCGCGAAGCGGGGGTGAGGGGCACCCGTGCTACAACTTCTCGACCTCGTCGCCGAGCACGAACGCGTCGTACGCGCCCGCCCGATACTCGGAGAGCGGCAGCGAGGGGCACTCCGTCGCCAGGCGCTCGTAGAGGTCGCGCACGCCCTGCTTCTTCGTCTCCAGCACCTCGTGCGTGAGGAGGCCTTTGTACGAGAGCAGGTGCTTGAGGTCCTCGGTCGGGATGCGGAGCGGGCGGTTGATGTCGTCGGAGCGAGGGTCCCATTCGCCGATCAGGACTTCCTCGAAGCCGGTCGAGTCGTTGGGAACGCAGACCACGAGCTCGCTCGCGATCAGACGCTCGGTCGTGGTGTCGTGTCGCGAGCCGCGTGTGTCTTCGCCGACTTCGATCGGGGCGAAGGGATGCTCCTCGTCGCGATGGAACTCGCTGCGCAGCACGATGACCAGCGGATCGTTGTTCTCGATCGGCGTCGCCTCCGCTTCACCCGGTCCGAAGGGGACGACCTCGCCGACTTCGATGTTGTCGAGCCCTTTGAGCGCGACCATGCCGAGGAGGCGGATGCCGATGTGCTCGACGCCGGGGATCGCGGGATTGAAGCCGATGTACGTGCCGAACTGCGACTTGATGCGGAAGAGCTGCTGCGTCTCGGCCACGAGCTCGTTCGAGAGTTCCTGCAGCAGCGGCAGCGATGCGACCATCCCTTCGTTGATGAGGTTCCCGTTCGCGTTCATGTACGCGTAGAACTCGCGCGCCTGCTGGTCCTTGTCGACGACGTCGACGCCGCGCGAGAGCGGCGCGAAGAACGTCTGCACCTTCGACTGGTCGTAGCCGCGGGCGATGAGGAACGAGGCGATCTCCTCGATCTCCTTGTTCGCCTTGCCGGTGGTCAATCGTGAGAGCTCGACGATGCCGGGGCCGTAGAACTCGGTGATGCGATCGGTGTCGTCGCCGCCGCCGGTCTTCATCGGCAGCAGGCGGTAGTAGCCGTAGTTGAGGGCGATGCGCAGCCCCTTGTTGAAGGCGAAGCCCTTGCGCTTCATGTCGCTGTAGAGGCGCTGGATCTCGACCGCGGCGCGCATGAGTCGCAGCGCGCGACGCGTCGTGTAGAACGCGCCGTCGCCGAGGAACTTCTCGAACATCAGGCGATGTCGCTGCGCGACCGACTCGAGGCGGCGCTGGAACAACAGCATCTGCCGATAGGAGCGGACTTCCTCTTTTTCACCGCCGCGTCGGATCGAGCCGAGGGTCTCGGTGAAGGCGGAGATGTCGTAGATCAAACCGAAGCGATGGACCATCGGGTCGACCACGCCGGGACGTCCGAAATCCATCGGACGCGTGGAGCGGGAGATGTTTCCGGCGGTGCGGCGGTCGGAGACGATCTGTCCCGTCGGCAGCGTGGTGAGCCAGACGATGCCGCGGCGCAATTGATTGAGCACCGCGAATTCGCGGAGACGCCGCGAGATCAGCGCGAACTGCTCGCGGTCCTCGCGCGTGACGGCGTTCTGCACCGACATGTTCTCGTAGAGGAAGGCCTGGAAGCGCGAGTCGATGAGCAGGGCGATGGTGATTCCCTGATCGACGTTCGCGCCGAAGAGCGGCAGCGCGGCGCGGAAGGTGCGGTCCGATTGCAGCAGGTCGCCGGCCACGGAGCGCAGGCGCTCGAAGCCGTCGCGGAACGACTGGAACTCGCGATGGAGATAGCCGGTGACGAAGGACCGCAGCTCGCGCAGGTCGGGCCCGATGAACTCCTCGGTGAGCAGCAGGACGTCTTCCTGCAGCAGGCGGATGAACTGCAGCGCGCGCTGTTCGTCGCCGTCGAGCAGCGGCGCGGACTTCGCCGCGACGTGCGTCATCAGGTCGCGCGTTTCGCTGACCCACTTCTGATAGATGCGGTACTTGAGCGCGTCGCCCTGCAGCCGTCCGGTCTGCGTGTCGACCGTGGTGAGGCGGCGCGGGATGGAGCCGAACTGCCGCGCCAGATCGAACGAATGCGCGAGCCAGAAGACGGCGTGGTAGTCGCTGAGGACGTTCGCCATCATCGCGTTCTCGGCGAGCTTCGTCAGCTGCGAGGTGTAGGAGGCGAAGGCCTGCTGCGTTTTCTCTTTCGAGTTTGCGTCGCGGCGCACCTGCCAGTGGCACTCGTGCGTCAGCCAGTTGTCGAGCCGCGCGTCGAGATCGCGCATGATCGGCGTCTCGGCCACCGGAAATCCGAGGAGCGTCGGCTGCGTCTCGTCAGCGGGGAAGATCTTGTACGGCTGCGGCAGCATCTGCTCCGCGCGCGGGAACAGCTCGTCGATCGTCCTCCCCAGCTCCGACGGCAGGAGAAACGTGGCCGTGTCCGGCCGCTGCACGAGATAAGGAAGGAGTGTGCGGGACATAGGCGAATGGGAAGGGAAAGTATACTTCTGTAAATGTCCTCCCTCGCCCCCGCTGCACCAAAAACCTGCCCCCGCTGCAACGGCTCCGGATGGATTCCACTGGACAACGATTCGCTGCGCGTGGAGCCGTGCGGATGTCAGGGCGACCTGCGGCGGCGGCAGCGGATCACGGCGGCGAGCATCCCGCGCCGCTACTACCACTGCCGCATCGGGAACTTCCACGATCGCGGCACCGCCTCGCTGATCGCGGCGAAGCGGAAGGTGCAGGAGTTCGCCGACGTCTGGCCGCTCCCGCGCGACGGCCGCGGTCTGTTGCTGATGGGTGGATGCGGCGCGGGGAAGACGCATCTCGCGGTCGCCGCGCTGCTCGAGATCATCCAGTGCGCAAAACCGGGACGCCTGCTCTTCTCGAATTTTCAGGATCTGATTCAGGCCATTCAGGCATCGTTCGACGACGATGCCGCGACGTCGAAGGCGGAGATCCTGCGGCCGCTGATCGAGACCGACCTCCTCGTTCTCGACGAGCTCGGATCGCAGAAGCCGACGACGTTCGTGCAGGACATCCTCTATTACGTGATCAACAGCCGTTACAACGAGGAGCGCGTGACGGTCTTCACGACGAACTACGTCGATGAGCTGAGCGAAAGGATCGGCGAGCGCCTGCGCAGCCGGCTGTACGAGATGACCGAGGAAGTGCGGCTGACCGGAGTCGCCGACTACCGCGTCGGCAAGGGTCAGAACACGTTGTGAAGCGCAACGCCGCCGATGTTCTTCGCCGCGGGTTCGAGATCACAGTCGCCAACTGGCCGCTGCTGCTGATCCGCATCACGGAGCACATCCTCTTCGTCATCCTGGCCATCGCCTCGGTCGTGGCGATCGTCGTCCCGATCGCGGTCAGCGCGGGCCTCGGGCACTTCGAGATCGATCCCGACAATCCGAACGGCGCGGCCGGCATCATCGCGCAGGCACTGATCGACCATTGGCCGCTGTTCCTCTTCGTCCTCGTCGTGATCACCGTCGTGCTGATCGTCTTCGTGGCGATTCATGCATTCGTGCAGGCGGGTTCGGCGGAGGTCTACGTGGCCGGTGAATTCACCGCCGACCGTTTCATGGCAGGCGGCAAGCGCGGCTGGCTGCCGGTCTTCTGGATCTACAACATCGCCTGGCTCTACGCGGGCGTGGTGCTGCTCGTTCCGGTGCTGCCGATCCCGTTCATCATTTATCTGATCGGCGAGTCGATGGCCTCGATCGTCGTCGGATGCCTGCTGCTGTTGGTCTGGGGATTCTTCGCCGTCCTCGTCGGACTGGCGACGGTGCTCTGGACGATGAAGGCGGTCGTCATCGCCATGACGCGCAACCTGCCGGCGCGCGAATCGCTGACCGAAGCGAAACGCCTGATCCGGCTCGAGCCGGGAGCACATTTCGCGGTCGCCTTCATCATGATGGTGATCTGGTTCGGCGGCTCGGCGCTCATCGGCATGTTCTCCGGATTCGCCTCGATCGGACACGCCACGCCGTTCGCCGTGCTCACCGCGCCGCTGCATCTCCTTCTCTCGCTGCTCAACGCCGTCTTCTCTGCCGGTGTCGAGAGCTGGTTCCTAGCCTCGTTCATCAGCATGGAGTCGTGATTTGACCGATTACGCATCCTTCTTTTCGCGCGACGCGCGCAACTTCCGCCCCTCGCCGATCCGCGCGTTCGCGAAGCTGATCAACGATCCGACGATCATCTCCTTCGCCGGCGGCGTGCCGAGTCCGGAGACGTTCCCGGCGATCGAGATGGCGGAGATCGCCGCGCGCGTGATCCGCGACAAACGCGAGGTCGCGCTGCAGTACGGCCCGACGCGCGGGCTGCCGCGGCTGTGCGAAGCGATCGCCCGCATCTGCCGCGAGCGAAGCATCGAGTGCAGTGCCGACGAGCCGATCGCGACCACCGGATCGCAGCAGGCGCTCGACCTCATCGCGCACACGCTGCTCGATCCGGGCGACGTGGTGCTGGTCGAGCTGCCGACGTACATCGGCGGATCGGCGTCGTTCTTCGCGCGCAGCGCGGAGCTCGCCGGCGTAGCACAGGATGACGAAGGGATCGTCCCCGAGTCGCTCGACGAAGTGGCGGCGCGAACGAAGCCGAAGCTGCTCTACACCATCCCGAATTTTCAGAATCCGTCGGGTCGCCTGATGACGCAGGCGCGCCGCGATGCGGTGCTCGCGCTCGCGTCGAAGCACGACTTCCTGGTGATCGAAGACGATCCGTACGGCGAGTTGCTCTATGTTGAGGGCGCCGACACGACGCCGATGAAGTCGCGCGACCGCGACAACCGCGTGATCTACCTCGGGTCGTTCTCCAAAGTGCTCGCGCCGGGACTCCGCTGCGGCTGGATGCTCGCGCCGCGCGAAGTCGCTGCGCAGCTGGAGATCGCGAAGCAGGCCGCCGACCTCTGCTCCGGCATGCTCGATCAATCGATCGTCGAGGAGTTCTGCTCCACCGGCGCCCTCGGGCCGCAGATCGCCAAAGTGCGCGCGTTTTACCGCGGCAAGCGCGGCACGATGCTCGAAGCCCTCGCGCAACACTTCGGCGGACGCGCGCACTGGACGAGCGCCGACGGCGGCCTCTTCACGTTCGTGACGTTGCACGATGACGTCGACACCTCGACGCGGGTGACCGATGCCGTCGCCGCCGGCGTCGCGTTCATCCCCGGCGGACCGTTCTTCGTCGACGGCAGCGGGAGGAACACGATGCGGCTGACGTTTGCGAAAGAGAACGACGAGCGCATTCGCGAAGGGATGGCGCGTCTGGCGCGTGTGTTCGCCTAAAACGCTTGCCCGCTCGACACCGACACCAGCAATCCCTTGTGTCCGCGCGCGTCGCGCTGCAGCGCGTACGCGAGATCGAGCCGCAGCAGATTCTTCGGCGTGCGCGGCAGCCCGATGCGGATCCCGATCCCTGCATCCACCTTCAACTTCATCAGCCGCGTGAAGCCGCCGTCGGTCGCGTTGCCGGCATCGACGAACGCCACGATTCCGGGCGACGCGAGCTGCAGGATCTCGCGCCCGAGGTAGAGGCGCTGCTCGAGATTCATCACGATGGCGCGCGGTCCGGCGAACGCGTGCACGCGATAGCCGCGCAGTCCGGTGAGGCCATCGGCGAAGAACTGCAGTTCGGGATCGAGCCGCCAGCCGTAGTTCACGTTGATGCGGCCGACCGTCGCCTGCGGATGCTCGAAACCGTAGCGGCGGACGAAGAAGAGATTGCCTGTGGCGATGCTGTTCCGCGGACCGCCATCGAAGCGGCTCTCGAACGCGGCGAACGGGAGCGCGAAAGAGTTCTCGCCGAAGCGATGTCCGCTCGCCGCCGCGACGCGCGTGTATGCCGTGCGCCGTGCGATCGCCGTCTCGATCGACGTCTGCTCGCCGAGGTTGAAGTCCTCGTAGCGGATGTCCTTGCTCACGAAGTTCAGCTTCACGAACTCGTTCTCCACGTGGTCCCAGCGCGCGAACGCGTAGCGGAAGCGGCGATTCTGCGCGACCGCGGAAAACGTGTCGTCGATGAAGCGGATGCCGCCGGTGAGGCGGTTCGCGCGGACGTCGCTCGGATTGCGCGCGATGCCGTAATCGACCTGCATCAGCTTGTGCTCCTGCTGAAACTTCGCGACCGTCTGGCCGCCGGCGAAGAGGCGGCCGTTCTGCTGGAACGCGACCCACGAAGCGCTCGCCGCCCACGGCGTGGCGAACGAGTAGAACGGGCGCCGCAGGATGAAGCGATGGTCGTAGCCGTCGGAGTTGTGGCCGTAGGCGAGATGCGTCGACCAGAACTGCGAGTTGATCGCCGGGTCCTGGTAGTCGATCGCCAGGCGCGTGCGGTCGATCGTCTTGTCCCAGCTGACGGAGACCTCTTTGCCGAGGCCGAGGAGATTCGAGTCGGTGATGCTCACGCCGTACGTGCTCTCGCCGCCGCGGTTGCCGGCCTGCGTTTCGGGCGCGATCGACCAGGCGTCCTGCGTCGTGACCGTGACGTCGACCACGCCGTCGTGCGGCTCCGACGCCGTCACGCTGGCCGACTTGAGAAAGTGCAGCGCGCGCAGCGCCCGCTCCGTCTCGGCGAGCCGCTCCGGGCGATAGACATCGCCTTCACGGAAGAGCAGGAACTTGCGGATGACCGAGTCGCGCGTCTCGATGTGCAGCGCATCGGCAGCGCGGTAGAAGCGACCCTTCGCGGCTTCTTTGTGGGAGTAGACGTCGACGCTGTCGATGGTGATTTTGCCGATGTGGAGGGGCTCGGCAGCGAGCGCGAGAAAGAGCGCGAGGACGATCACCGGGAGCGAGGCTAGCACGCGGGCGGGATGTTATTCTTGGCCAACTTCACTCGGAGGTCCTTTCATTGGACAGTCATCGCGGCGGCTGGATCGAGATCATTGCCGGCGGCATGTTTTCCGGCAAATCGGAAGAGTTGATTCGGAGATTGCGGCGGGCGGTGATTGCGCGGCAGCGCGTGCAGGTCTTCAAACCGATCATTGACGACCGCTTCGCCACCGACGAAGTCGTCTCCCGCGACGACCGCCGCCTCAAGGCGTTCGCCGTCGCCACCAGCGCGGAGCTGCTGGCGCGCGTGGAGATCGGCGTGCAGGTCGTCGGCATCGATGAAGTGCAGTTCTTCGACGCCGGCGTGGTCGAGGTCTGCATGCAGCTCGCGGACGCCGGCATCCGCGTCGTCGCCGCGGGTCTCGATCAGGACTACATGCGCCGTCCCTTCGGTCCGATGCCGGCGCTGCTGTCGGTGGCCGAGGAAGTCTCGAAGATGCATGCGGTATGCGTTCGATGCCGCGGCGCCGCGCACTACTCGCAGCGCGTGTCGGGCGGAAACGCTCAGGTGGAAGTCGGCGACTCGTCGTACGAAGCGCGATGCCGCGGGTGCTACGAGCGCTACAACGCTGCGCCGGATGAAGAGCCTGCCGTACAGTTGACGATTCCTTCGGCAGCCGCGGTCAGTTGACAATTGTTGTCACCATAGGGGCGGAAACGCGTCATGATCCTTGTGATGCAGGTCACAAGTCATTGATCTAATCTCTGTGTTTTCTTCGATTTAGGTCTCTGTCACCGCTTGGTACCGTCCTTGCCGATCATGGCTTGGGTTCCGGAGGACACTGTGCAGAGAAAACAGAGGGGTTTTTCCCTCGTCGAGCTGTTAATGGTCATCGCCATCATCGGCATCCTCGCGGCGATCGCGATTCCCAACCTGCTCACCGCGATCGCGAAGGCGAAACAGAAGCGGACGCTCCTCGACATCAAGACCATCGCTGTGGCGTGGGAATCACGGGCCACGGACATCAACCGTTACAACGCCGCCGGCGGCATCGAAGGCATCTCCGTTCCGCTCGGCATCAGCGCACTCGCCGGCGCGCTGGAGCCTACGTATTCGAGGCGGATTCCGAAGCTCGACGGATGGGGGAAGACATTCACCTGCCTGATCGACCAGGACTGGGGAGTTACGGCCCCCGCGTCGCGCTACGTGATCATTTCCGGCGGAGCGGACCAGCAGATCTCGACCGGCATCAGCGAAGGGGCGTTCACGAGCTACGACTGCGACATCATCTACACGAATGGTGTCTTCCTGACGTACCCGGAGGGCACGCAGGTCGCGACCGCGGCGCATTAGGCGGCTACGAGCCGCTGCGTGGATCGCTCCGCCTTCGGGCGCGCGCCGTGACGCTTTCGCGGTTCGCGACTTCGAGCGGCGCAACGCGCCTGACGTTCTGGCGCGCGGGCTCCTGGCCGGCCGCGGCGATTCGTTGCCTCCTTGCGCAACTCCTGAAGGAGCCTTGGGCAACCAACGCTGTCGGCCGTGCCGACTATACTCGCGGCGAATGCCGAGTCGCCGCGCGATCGTCGCGCTCACGGTCATCTTCTCGATCATCGCGCCGCTGAACTGCCGCCGCGCGACCGGCGTCCCCGAAGACCCGATGGACCGCGAGGCGCTCGACGCGCTCGCGGCGTACATCCGCATCGACACCTCCAACCCGCCCGGCAACGAGACATCGGGAGCGAAGTACCTTCAACAATTGCTGACCAGGGAAGGGATCCCGTCGCAGCTCGTCGGATCCGATCCGCAACGGCAGTCGCTCTACGCGCGCCTCTCGTCCGGCACGAACGAGAAGGCGCTGCTGCTGCTCCATCACATCGACGTCGTCCCGGTCACGCCGGGCGAATGGACGAAGCCTCCGTTCGGAGGCATCACCCAGGGCGGCTACCTCTTCGGACGCGGCGCGCTCGACATCAAGTCGCTCGGCATCGCGGAGCTGATGTCGGTCATCGAGATCAAGCGCCGCAAGCTGCCGCTGAAGCGCGACATCATCTTCCTCGCCACGGCGGATGAAGAGATGGGCGGCATGCACGGATGCGGCGAGCTGCTGCGCGATCATCCGGAGCTCTTCGCCAATGTCGGCTACGTGCTGAACGAAGGCGGCTACGCCGAGACGATCGTCGACAAAGTCACGTTCTGGGGAATCGAAGTGCAGCAGAAGGTGCCGCTCTGGGTGCGGCTGCATGCGAAGGGAACCGCCGGCCACGGCGCCGCGCCACCCGACAACGGCGGGAGTCTCGCCATGCTCGTGCGCGCATTGGCGGAGGTCGACAAGATCGATACGCCGTATCGCCTGCTGCCGTCGGTGCAGCGGCACTTCCGCGCGGTCGGCAAGACGAAGCCGGACGAGCGCGGCGACGTGATGCGCGCCATCGCCGAGCCGCTCGACCTCGATCGCGTGAAGCGCGTGCTCTCCTCCGGATATCGCTCGCTGCTGCACGACACCATCGCCATCACGCGCATCGACGGCGGCACCTCGGTGAACTCGATTCCCGCGCACGCGACCGCCGACGTCGACGTCCGCCTCCTTCCCGACGAGCGCGCCGACGCGATGCTGGCGCGCATCCGCGACGCGGTGGGGAAGAACGCGGAAGTCGAAGTACTGCTCGCGGGCGAACCGCAGCCGGAGACGCCGAGCAACACCGACCTCTTCCAACTGCTCTCGCGCGACCTGCAGGGAGATGAGCCGGGATCGATCGTCGCGCCGATCGTCGGCGCCGGCACCTCGGACAGCCGTTTCTTTCGCGCCCGCGGCATCGTCGCGTACGGCATCGCGCCGTTCAAAGTGAACTACTACGACGCCGACACCGTGCATGCCAGCGACGAGCGGATCCGCGCGCGCTTCTTCACGCAGGGGACGCGGCTCGTGCGGAGGATCGTGCGCGACTTCTGCGCGCGCGAGCAGTGATGCGGCGGCATGCTGTACCGATCGCCGTGATCGTCCTGCTCGGCTGCGCGCTCTTCGTGCCCGCGATCATCCATCACGACGTCTTCACCTTCCGCGACCACACGGACTACTTCCAGCCGCTCCGCTTCTACACGGCCGAGCATCTCAGCATGTGGAAGCTGCCGCTCTGGAATCCGTACAACGCCTCGGGTGAGCCGTGGCTCGCGAATCCGCAGACCGGCGTCTTCTATCCGCCGACGTGGCTCTTCATGGCCATGCCGTTCGAGACGGCGTACATGTCATACCTCCTCCTGCACTTCGTGATCCTCGGCATCGGCGCGTACGTGCTCTTCGCGCGCGGCTCGACGCCGGGAGCGGCGACCGCCGGCGCGGTGGCGCTGATGCTCTGCGGTCCGACCATCTCGCTGTTCGACGTGAACAACAATCTCGTCACGTTCGCCTGGGTGCCGCTGGCGATCTGGTGTGGACTGGAGCATCGTCCGCGACTCGGCGGCGTCGTCCTGGCCCTGGCGTTCCTCGGCGGCGAGCCGTTCTTTGCGGCGATCGCGGCGCTGCTGTTTGTGATTGCCTGCCGGGAGATCAGGGAGATTGCGATCGCCGCGCTCCTGGCCTTCGGCCTTTCCGCGATCCAACTCCTTCCGTTCATCGAGCTCCTCCGCTCCAGCGATCGCCGCGCCGGACTCGATCCCGCCATGATCTTCCGCGCGTCGATGCCGCTGCGCGACTGGCTGCGCATCGCGGTGCCGCCGCCCGCCTTCGATCTTACGCAGTCGCAGCACTTCATCCCGGTCATCTACATCGGCATCGTCACGGTCATCCTCGCGCTCGTCGCGCTCAGCCTCCCGCGGAAAGCATGGCCTTGGCTCGTGCTGCTCGCCTGCAGCGCGATCGTCGCCGCCGGCAACGAAGTTCCGGTCGGCGAATGGATCGCGCGCGCGCCGGTGACGCTCTTCCGCTACCCCGCGCGCGTCGTGCCGTTCGGCGCGCTCGCCGTCATCGCTCTCGCGGTCATCGGACTGGAGCGCATTCCGAAACGCCGGGTCTGGGTCGACGTCGTGGTCGTGCTCGTTCTGGTCATCGATCTCGTGCCGCGCACCGTCGTCATCCGCAGCGTCGCTCCGCTGCGCCTCGATCGCGTGCCGTATCCGGCGTTCGTCGGCCGCGATCTGAAGATGATTCGCCTCGGTACGGTGTCGCTCAACCGCGGCGCGTGGATCGGCGGCTACCTCAATCTCTACACGCGGCGCTTCGACGCCGGCACCGCCGCGCCGGTCGCGTCGCAGCGGTACATCACCACGCTCACGCACGAGGTCCTGAACGTCGGCATCGATCATCTCGACCAGATGGGAGTGGGCTGGGTGATCACCGATCGCGTGCTGCCGCGCAGCCGTTACATCCTCGCCGCCGACGCCGGCGGAGTGAAAGCGTGGCGCTCGCGGCGGGCGCTGCCGATGGCGCGCGTGATCGAGGGGAACGGCACCATTCGCGGCGTGCAGTCGCTCTCCGTCGACGCCTCACAAGCGCGTGTGCGCGTCGATACGCCTCACGGTGGTACGCTCGTTCTCACACAACAGACCGCGCCCGGTTGGAAAGTCTTCATCGATGGACATGAAGCGAACGCGCGCGTCTACGATTCGTTCTTTCGCGCGGCTACCGTCCCGCCCGGGAAACACGAGATTCTCTGGACTTTTCGGCCGTTTTCGCTCCTGGCAGGAGCATTCGTCACTGCTGTGACGGCCATCGCACTTTTGATCTCAGTAGTGATGAAAACTTCTGCTGTCAAGCGATGAAGCGCACGAAATTCTTTCTTCGTGTCACTCTAAAAAGTTGTGGCATCTTTCGAATCACGCGGTAGTAGAATCGCTCCTCCGCAAACGAGCCCGGACACACCAAAGAGGTTGAATCGATGGTAAGTATCGACGACCGCCTGAATGCAATCATTCGCGAGTTGATCGGCAATGGCATCACCCTGGAGCAGGCAGTCGAGGCGTTCGAGGGGAAGTACATCGTGGCGGCCATGACGGCCAGCCGCGGCAACGTCACTCAGGCGTCGAAGAAGCTTGGCGTTCATCGCAACACGCTGCACAACAAGCTGCGCAGCCAGACCATGCTCAACGGTTTCGCAGAGTCGATCCGTCCCAATCGCCGCCGCGTCTCACACAAGCGTGTGACCGCGCCCTCCACCAGCCGCGCGTTGAAGGGGAACGGGCGCGCGCGCTGATCCCGTGAACGCCAGAGCCTCGGAGCTGCAGCGGTCGATCATCGATCTGCTTCGCTCCAAAGGAAACCGCCTCCTCACAATCAGCGACATCCGCGAGCGGCTCGTCGATCCCGAGCTGACGCGCGAGCAGGTCGAGCGCGCCGTCGAAGAGCTCGAAGCCGACGGAGTGGTCATCGCCGTCCGCGGCAAGCGCTACTCGCTCCTCGAGTTCACGCCCTATCACGCCGGACGCATCCGCGTGCATCCCGACGGCTACGGCACCGTGCTCCATGGTGGCGACGAGCCCGACATCTACATCGACCGCCGCTCGATGAAAGGCGCGATGAACGGCGACCTCGTCGTCGTGCGCGTCGACAAGCGCCGCCCCAGCTATCGCAAGATTCACAACCGCGACTACATCGGCGGCGAGGTCACGGAAGTCCTCCGCCGCGCGCATCGCACCGTCGTCGGACGCTTCCATCAGAACGGAGAAGATCCGTTCGTCGTGCCGTACGACGTGCGCATCGATACCGACATCCTCATCGAGCCCGACGAAACGCTCGAAGCGAAAGACGGACAGATGGTGAACGTGGAGATCGATCGCTATCCCGATCGCTCCTCCCATTTCGCGCAGGGCCGCATCGTCGAAGTCCTCGGATTCATCGGCGAGCCGGGCGTCGACATCGAAGTGGTCATCCGCAAGTTCCATATCCCGCACCACTTCCCTCCGGAGATCCTCCGCTTCGCCGAATCGGTCCCCACGGAAGTGCATCCCGAGGAGCTGGCGAAGCGCGTCGATCTGCGCGAGCGGAACATCGTTACCATCGACGGCGAGACGGCGAAGGATTTCGACGACGCGGTCGAAGTGCGCATGCTGGAGAACGGCAACTACCTCCTCGGCGTGCACATCGCGGACGTGTCGTACTACGTGACCGAAGGGAGCGCGCTCGATGAAGAAGCGTACGAGCGCGGGACGTCGGTCTACTTCCCCGGCAAGGCAGTGCCGATGCTGCCGGAGAACCTGTCGAACGGCATCTGCTCGCTCAACCCGCGCGTGGAGCGGCTCACGTTCTCCGTCGACATGGAGATCGATCCGCGCGGCCGCTTCCTCGATCGCAAGGTCTACAAGTCGGTGATCAGGACGAAGGAGCGGATGACGTACACGGACGTGAACGCCATCATCGTGGCGCTCGGAGCGCGGGCGTCCCGCCCGCAGTCGTCGGACGTCTCGTCCGGCGACCAACCCGGCGATCGGGCGGGACGCCCGACCGCTGCGGACGAGACGTCCGCGCTCCTCGAACGCTACGGCTATCTGATCCCCGAGTTCGAGCGGATGCACGCGCTGTTCGAGGTCCTGCGCAAACGGCGCGAGGGACGCGGCTCCATCGACTTCGACCTTCCCGAGGCGAACGTCGTGTTGGGAGAGATGGGAGAGATCTCGGACATCCTTCCGAGCTCGCGCAACGTCGCGCATCGATTGATCGAAGAGTTCATGCTCGCGGCGAACGAAGCAGTGGCGCAGGAGCTCGTCTTCGCCGGGCAGCCCGGAATCTTCCGCGTGCATCAGCAGCCCGATCCGCAGAAGCTCGAGGACCTGCGCGAGATCCTGAAAGAGTTCAAGCTCGCGCTGCGCGGCGACGTCGAGGAAATGAAGCCGGCGGAGCTGCAGCGCATCCTGACGTCGGTCGCCGGCACGCCGGAAGAGCGCTTCCTGACGAACTTCGTCCTCCGCTCGATGAAGCGCGCCTCCTATCTGGAGAGCGACACCGGCCACTTCGCGCTCGCGCTCCAGCACTACTGCCACTTCACCTCGCCGATCCGGCGCTATCCCGATCTGATCGTGCATCGCATGCTGACGCAATTGCTCGAAAGCGGACCGATGTACGGCGACCGCCGCGTGCAGGTCGAGGCGAAGATGCCGGGCGTCGCGCTGCAGTCGAGCGAGCGCGAGCGCCGCGCGGAAGAGGCGGAGCGCGAAGTGCTGGAGTGGAAGAAGGTCATCTTCATGCGCGACAAGGTGGGGGTGGCGTTCAACGGCATCGTCACCGGCGTCGCGCCGTTCGGACTCTTCGTCGACCTGGAGGAAGTGTTCGTCACCGGGATGGTGCCGGTGGCGACGATCGGCGGCGATTTCTGGATTTTCAAGGAGCGCGCGCACCGGCTGATCGGCCAGGCGTCGGCGCGCGAGCTGCGCCTCGGCGATCGGGTGAAGATCGAGGTGAAGTCGATCGACGAAGACCGCCATCAGATCGAGTTTCGCCTTCTCGAGGCTGGTGGAACCCCGATTGCACGACGTGAACGTCAGGCATGAATCAGGGCAAGTTGAACGATCTCGTCAACCGGCGGGTCGCGCTCGAAGCGCGCCTCCAACACGAAACAGGTGAGCTCTCCGAGACGGCGGCCCGTTCGTACGACCGCGAGTACTCCGGACTGCAGCGCGAACTGGCCTCGCACTTCCGCTCCGCGGGCGACGATCAGGAGCGGATCACGGCGATGCTGGAGATGATCCGCATCCTCGAGAACCGCCTCGTCTACCTGCAGAACTTCACCGTCGATCCGTCATCCGACAACCGGATGCTGGCCCAACTGGTCACGCATTTCATCGACGACCTGGCGCGCACGCGCTCCTCGGTGCTCACCAATCTCGAGGCGACGTACTACCGCGCCGTCGCCGCGTTGTACGCCGGCGACGTGCCGCGCGCGACGGAAGGTTTCCGCGATGCATGCGCCTCGGAAGAATCGGACGAGGCGAACGACATCAAGTACAAGTCGTACGTGATCCTCGGCAATCTCTCGCACGAGGAGCGCGACTACGCGAAAGCGAAGGATCTCCACGATCAGTCGCTGCGCTACTCGGCGAACAACAACGTCACCGCCCAGGCTTTGGCGCTGAAGGCGCTCAATTCGTACGCGCTGGAGAACTACGACGAGGCGCTGCACCTCTTCGAGGAATCGCTGCAGCTCTTCGACGTCAATCAGCCGTTCTTCAACTCGTACTTCTTCCGCAACGCCCTCCTCTTCTGCGGCGCGATCTTCTTCGACCGGAAGGACTACGCGCGCGCCACCGAGTTCTACCAGCGCGTCGTCGACAACGTCGAGCACACGTCATACGACTACTTCGACGCCCTCGCCCACCTCGGCCGCATCCACTACCTGAAGGAGCGCTACGACGAAGCCGTCACGTCGCTCGAGCAGGCCCTCCACAGCCAGAAGCTCAGCGAGAACGAATACATCATCGACACCTGGTTCCTCATCGCCCGCGCGCATCTCAAGCGGAACGACGCGGCGGCGGCGCGGAAGTACCTGGAGAAGATCGCCGCGACGGATGTGCGGTACGACAAGAAGCCGCAGGCGGTGGAGTTGTTGCAGAGGATTGCGTAGGGGGGCGATCGTGGCCGAGGACAGTCTCGTCGACGTTCCTGAGGCGATTCCCGTGAGTGATGCACTTCGCGTGGAGCTCGACCGCCGTCTCGACGCGTGCTATGCCGATCCCACTTCCGCGCGTCCGTGGGACGACATCAAAGAAGAGTTGTTCGGGACGAAGTGAAGCGGCATCGTGTCAACCGTAGCCGTTCATCGATCGGCGCGGTGAAGATGGGCGCGAAGGTCTTCCCATGACACGGTCTTCACCTGCCCGGCGCGATAGGCAGTCATGCGGCGCTTGATCTCGGCGGCCCACGCCGTTTCGATCGCAGGATCGCGAGGTTCCTTCATGCTCTCCAGCAAGAGGCGAACGAGCTCCTCGCGCTCTTCCGGTGCGAGCCGTGAGTTCCTGAACTGCCCGGTTCATGACCTGATTTTACGCCCCGCTACTTCACC
>Ga0193697_1000187_pt1 | contig 24572 bp, 22 predicted proteins | sample L3m2metaG_FD_145073 | JGI IMG/M metagenome (GOLD analysis project Ga0193697, IMG submission 145073) | Soil microbial communities from a riparian zone of the East river system, Colorado, United States - L3m2 | ecosystem: Environmental > Terrestrial > Soil > Riparian zone | place: USA: East River...
CAGGGCTTGGATCCGCTTTGCCGTGGGTGGGTGGGTGCTGAATAGTCCCAGCAATCCCTGCGCACTGAACGGCTTGATGATGAACATGTGCGCTGTGGCCGGATTGGCGTCCATTGGGATCACTCGCGACCGGGCGTCAATTTTCTTCAAGGCATTGACAAGGCCGTGTGGGCCGCCGGCAATCGACGCCCCGCCGGCGTCGGCGTCGTACTCGCGCGAGCGCGAGATCATGGCCTGAATCAGCATCGCGGCGATCGGGGCCAGGATCATCATCGCGATGAGCGCGATCGGGTTGGCACCCTGGCGATCGTTGTCGCGGCTGCCGCCGAAGAACATCGCAAAGCGCGAGATCATCATGATGGCGGCCGCCAGCGTCGCGGCGACGGAGCTGATGAGGATGTCGCGGTGCTTGACGTGCGCGAGCTCATGGGCGAGCACGCCCGCCAGTTCGTCGTCGTTGAGCGTCTGTAGGAGCCCTTCGGTCGCGGCGACCGCGGCGTGCTGCGGGTTGCGGCCCGTCGCAAAGGCGTTGGGCGACGCGTCGGGGATCACATAACAGCGGGGCTGCGGAAGGCCTGCGCGCTGCGCCAGCCGCGCGACGGTGTCGTACAGGCGATGGCCGGGTCCGACCTCCGCGGCGCTGTACATCCGCAGGACGATCTTGTCCGAAAACCAGTACGACGCGAAGTTGGTCGCAACCGCGAACAGGAAGCCGATGATCATGCCCTGTTCGCCGCCGATCGCACCGCCGACGAAAATCAGCGCGGCGCCCAGGACACCAAGCAGGAGCGCCGTTTTCACTGTGTTGGACATATTCAGCTTTCAGCTATCAGCTATCAGCTCTCAGCTCTCGGCCAATATCTCTCAGGCTGATAGCTGATGGCTGATAGCTATTCTATCCTTGCGTCTATTCTTGCGATGAGCCCCGCGACGAGGGCGGCGCGATCGGGCAACGACTCGATATCGACGTGCTCGTGCAGCGCGTGCGCACCGTCGCCGACCGCTCCGAGGCCGTCTAAAGTCGCAACACCCAAGGCGGCGGTGAAATTCCCGTCGGAACCGCCACCGGTGCTTCCCTCGCCAAGCGCCTGGCCGAGCTCGCGCGCAACCTCGAACGCCTGCTCGTACAGACGCGCCACCTGGGCGGTTCGTTCCAGCGGGGGACGATCCATTCCGCCGGTCACGGATACGGCCGTCCGGCTGTCGACCGCCTTCAGCGCGCGGAACGCCGTGTCCACACGCGCCGCGTCGGCCTGCGTCGGCGCGCGCACGTCGATCACCGCACGCGCCTCCTCCGCGACAACGTTCGTGCGCGTGCCGCCCGAAATGATGCCGACGTTGACCGAGACGCCCCGATCGAGGTCCTGAAGCTTCTGCACGAGGACGATCTGGCGCGCCAGTTCGTGAATCGCGCTCGCGCCTTTCGACGGATCGATGCCGGCGTGCGCCGCCACGCCTCGAACGCGCAACTCGTATTCGCCGCAGCCTTTACGCGCGGTCTTCACGGCCCCGCCGGGCAGGGACGGCTCGAGCACTAGCACGGCATCGCTGCGTCGCGCTTCGTCTTCGATCGCCGCTCGCGACGTCGCGCTGCCAACCTCCTCGTCGGTGGTCCAGAGCATGACGATGCGATGGCTGAGGGAGATGCCTGTCTCCAGGAGCGCGCGGGTGGCCAGCATCCCGATCGCGATACCTGCCTTCATGTCGAAGACGCCGGGACCGTGCATGCGACCGTTCGACCGAACCAACGGCATACGCTCGAGCTGGCCGACCGGCCACACGGTGTCGAAGTGTCCGAGCAGCAGGATTTGCGATGTCCCGCAGCCGAATTCCGCGAGCAGGTGATCGCCTCGATCCGCACGGGGAAGCCGGGAGACGCGGCCGCCGATCGCCTCGAGGCGCGCCGCGAGCGCGCGCCCGCACTGGTCCACGGCTGCCTTGTCCGTGGTCGGCGACTCGAGGCTCACGAGCGCCTCGATCGTCTCGAGCAACCACGGCCGTGCGTCGCGGCAGAAATCGCGGAGGCTTATAATCGTGGACATGATCCTCACAAGGACAGCCCTCTGTGTCCTTTGTTCCCTCTGTGTCCTGGTCCGCGTCCCGATTTCCGCGCAGCAGCCGGTGCCGCAACCGTTTCCCGGCGCGCCACGGCCGCCTCAACCCGCGCGCCCCGCACCCGCGCCGCCACCGACGACGACTGCACCGGCACGAACCACGCCGGCAACACCCGCAGGCGCGCCGAGCGAAGCGATGCTGGGCGTGCCGATTTATCCGGGCGCGCAGTTCATCACGTCGTACGACGCCGGACGCGGACAGCGCTACTACATTTTCGGTTCGCCGGCATCGTTTGTCGATCTCGTCGCGTATTACCGCACGGTGCTGAAGGACAAAGGGGAGCTCGTGTTCGACGTGCCGGCAACCCACGAGTTCGACGTCGGCAAGTTCAACGAGAACACGATGGCGTTCCCGCCCGGCGTGACGATCAAGGACTTCCAGTCCGATGTCTCGCAGGGTTACCCGAACCCGAAACCCGGCGGCCAGCCGGCGCGGTTCCCGACCATCATCCAGATCGTTCCGGTTGTCGCGCGTTAGCCACGCCGTTCCGAGACGGACCCACCAATTTCGTATGTGAACGACAGAATTGGTGTCTGAACGTTCACGCTTTGGCAAAAGCGCCGCGTCCCGCGCTACGCGTCGGGGCGAGACTAGGGCTACCAGATCGTCGGCGGGCCGGTCATGACGCCCAGGTTGCCCTGTCCGACGGCGCGCGGAACATGCAAATCGATGCGGCGGAAGCGGCGGTGTGTCACCCGGTTGCCGATCGGGAGCTCCTTGCGGACCCACTCCATGGGATCGGTCAGGGTGATGGTCGCGAGGAAGCGGCCGTCAACGCGGATTTCCACCGGCACTTCTCCCATCAGAGGCCCGGGGATCCCCGAACGTAGCGGGATCATGACGGCCTTGGCGTCGCTGGGGATGAACAGCGACGCACGGCCGGCGGTCCAGCGAAAGACCATCCTGGGATCGCTGTAGTCCCATTCCCTCATCCCCGAAGTCACGTTGCCCAGCCAGGGCGGATCGCGCAGATACGCGAGCGCCGCGACCAGCGCGACGGCTCCGGCGATGATCGCGGTGCTCCGGCGTGTCATCGGAATCGCAGGAACGCGTCGCGGTACTCTTGCCAGGTCGTGTTCGCGATCGGAATCTTTCCGGTCCAGTACTGCACCATCTGCGCAATCGACAGCGCGACGAGCGCGGCCGCGACGCCGGTGACGAACCGGCGGGCCACCACGCGGCCGGCCACCCATTGAAAGCAGGCCGCGAGAAGGACCGCGGCGAAGGGGAGTGCGTCGGTGAACGCGCGGTGACCATAGCTGGCGCCGAATTGCCAGTCCCACCAGCTCGCCGCCAAGTACGTCTGAATCGCAAACACGGCGATGGCAGGGACGACCAGCCGCCGCGCCCATCCATCGGCCACGATCGCGCCGAAGACGGCGAGCAGCAGCAGTGGCGACCAGAAAAACAGTCCTTTCTGGGTGCTGAACAACACTGCGACGAGACGTGGCGATCCGAACGAAAAGCCGCTGTCCAGTGCGCTGTACGGACTGACCAGCCAGGCGGATGTGCTCATTCGGTATATCAGCAGCTGGGGAATGAGGGCCACCAGGCCGACGAGCATTGCCGCGCCCAGCCACTTCCGGCGCTCCCACATCGAGCCGATTCGTGCGCGCAGATCGTTCCATCGCGTCACGCCGTAGAGCGGCAGGACCAGCAGGAAGATCGCGTTGGTGTGGCGGACGAGCACGATCAGCGCGGCACCAGCCCCCAGCGCGAGCGACAGCCGCCACGTCGGACGTTCCTGCTCCCACCACCGCTCGATGATCAGGATCCAGCAGCAGACGAGAAAAAAAGAAAAGACGTGGCTGAACGTGCCGTCGAAGACGCCGTAATGGAACAGGTTCGTGCCCCACGTGATGGCGACCAGCGTCGCCAGCACGACGCCGTCGCTGAAATGGCGCCGGAGGATCCGGCGCAGCACGGCCAGGCCGGCCAACAGGTAGGCGATGCCGGCGGCCCCTGCCGCATGCTCGTAGTACAACGAGAAGCCGTCACGCGGGAGGTTCGACCACATTGAGAGCAGGTCGCCGGCCACGAAGAACGGCGCCATCAGGATGGCGGTGCCGATCGGGTGCAGGTTCACCCACAGGCCAGTCGTCGGCCATCGGACAAGACCGGTGAATCCCGGGTAGGTTCCTCCGTACCAATCGCGCGCGAGGGCTTCCATCGTCACGTCGCGATAGATGACCCACGATGGCAGGTAGACGTAGTAGCTGTAGCCGTCGGAGTGAATCGGCGCGTAGCCGAGCCGCGAGAAAACCCAGAGATACGCGAAGATGGCGATGACGGCGGTCGCCGCCACGAAGTGACGGACGCCGCGTTCGTACATCAGAGTCTCGAGATCCTCACATCCTCACGTCCACGCATTACTAGATCTTGACGTAGATCTCTTTGCTCTTGAGGAACTCGACCGACTTTTCCTCCATCCCCTGCTTCGCATAATCACGAACCTGCTGCGTGAGCTCCATCGAGCAGAACTTCGGTCCGCACATCGAGCAGAAGTGCGCGACTTTGGCGCCGTCGGCGGGCAGCGTTTCGTCGTGGTAGGCGCGCGCGGTCACCGGATCGAGCGCAAGGTTGAACTGATCCTCCCAGCGGAACTCGAAACGCGCTTTCGAGAGCGCGTCGTCCCATTCGCGGGCGCGCGGGTGGCCCTTCGCGAGGTCCGCGGCGTGCGCCGCGATCTTGTACGCGATCACGCCCGTCTTCACATCGTCGCGGTTCGGCAGGCCGAGGTGCTCCTTGGGAGTGACGTAGCAGAGCATCGCCGTGCCGTACCAGCCGATCATCGCCGCGCCAATCGCCGACGTGATGTGGTCATAGCCCGGCGCGATGTCGGTGGTCAGCGGCCCGAGCGTGTAGAACGGCGCTTCGCCGCACCAATCGAGCTGCTTCTCCATGTTCTCTTTGATGAGATGCATGGGGATGTGGCCCGGGCCCTCGTTCATCACCTGGACGTCGTACTCCCACGCGATCCGGTTCAGCTCGCCCTGCGTCTGCAGCTCGGCGAACTGCGCCTCGTCGTTCGCGTCGGCAATCGCCCCCGGACGCAGTCCATCGCCGAGCGAGAACGACACGTCGTAGGCGCGCATGATCTCGCAGATCTCGCGGAAGTGCGTGTAGGTGAAATTCTCCTGATGGTGCGCAAGGCACCACTTGGCCATGATCGAGCCGCCGCGGGAGACGATGCCGGTCACGCGGCGAACGGTCATCGGGATGTATCGCAGCAGGACGCCGGCGTGCACGGTGAAGTAATCGACGCCCTGCTCGCACTGCTCGATGAGGGTGTCGCGGTACACCTCCCAGGTCAGATCTTCCGGGCGTCCGCCGACTTTCTCGAGCGCCTGGTAGATCGGCACCGTGCCGATCGGCACCGCCGAATTCCGGATGATCCACTCGCGGGTTTCGTGGATGTTCTTGCCCGTCGACAGATCCATGACCGTGTCGGCGCCCCACAGCGTCGCCCAGCGCAGCTTCTCGACCTCTTCCTCGATGGAGGAAGACACGGCGGAGTTGCCGATGTTGGCGTTGATCTTCACCAGGAAGTTGCGGCCGATGATCATCGGCTCGAGCTCGAGGTGATTGATGTTCGCCGGGATGATGGCGCGGCCGCGGGCGATCTCGTCGCGGACGAAATCGGCGGGCAGCCCCTCACGAACGGCGACGAACTCCATCTCCGGCGTGATCTCGCCCTTGCGAGCGTAGTGCAATTGGGTGACACACCGCTCGGCTGAAGCCTTCGCAGTCCGGTCGGCGGCCGCCGTCGCATCGCTCATGGAGCGCGAAGGCTTTAGCCGAGCGTTGACCCAAGGCTCGCGCGGTTTCGGCAGCCCGTCTTTGACGTCGTGTCCCTGCGGCCCGCTGGTGTCGTAGACACGAAGCGAGGACGCGCCGTTCTCGAGCGCGATCTCGCGTACCGGGACGCGCACGCCCTGCGGTCCGTCGACGTAGGTTTTCGTGGAGTTGGGATAGGCCGTTGAAAACTCTGACATGTCCGCGCTCCCTCCGCCGGTGTTAACCGGGTCAGGTTCCAAGGGTTTGTCTCAATCCCCTCTGCGGGGATACCCCTGGCGGTTTGATCGGACTATAGCACGCGCCTTGCATCCTGGTTCGCACACACCTCGGTGTCCGGACCCATGCGTCGCGTTTACGTGTCTCTGCCGATTCTTTACACGACGCTCGCCTGCGTCATGACGTATCCGCTCGTGTGGCATCTCTCTTCGGCGATGCCGCACGACCTCGGCGATCCGCTCCTGAGCACCACACTGCTGTGGTGGAACGCCCACACCACGCCGCTGACTGACCGGTGGTGGGACGGCTTGTGGTTCTGGCCGGCGCCGGGCTCTGTCGCGTTCTCCGACCATCGCCTCGGCGAGAGTCTGATGGCGACGCCGCTGCAATGGTTCGGTCTGAATGCGGTGACCGCAGCAAACCTGACACTGCTTGCGACGTTCCCGCTGTCGGCGCTGGCGGCGCACTGGCTTGGGTTCACGGTCACGCGCCGGCATGATGCCGCGATGCTCTGCGGTCTGGCATACGGCTTCTGCCCGTACCGTATCGCGCACCTGCAGCATCTCGAACTGCTGGGCGGGTTCGGCATGCCGGCCGCGCTCGCGGCGCTCCACCGCTATCGCGACACATCCGAGTGGCGGTGGCTTGTCGTCTTCAGCGCCGCCCTGATAGTCCAGGGGTTGTGCACGAGCTATTACCTGCTGTTCTTTTCCGTCCTGCTGGTGTTCTGGGTGTTCTGGTTCATCGGATGGCGCGACACCCAGCGGCTAGCGGCCATCGCCCTCTCGTGCGCGGTTGCGATCGTCGCTCTCCTGCCGCTGCTGAAAGGCTACGAACGAATCCATGCGTGGTACGGTCTGCAGCGCTCCTTCGACGAGATCGTTCAGCTCAGCGCCGACGTCAGCGGCCTCGGCGTCGCGTCGCCGTTGATCGCCCTGTGGGGATGGACGGCGAAATGGGCGCACCCGGAAGGCGAGCTCTTTCCCGGTTTGACGGTCGTCGCCGTCGCGGGCGTCGGCGCGATGCTCGGATGGCTGCGCGAATCGTCAGCGCGCGATCGTCTCGACAGGTGGACGATCTCGCTGACGGCCGCCGCCACTGCGTGCGCGGCGCTCGCCATTCTCGGCTGGACAATCGCCCCGTGGCGAATCGCCTTCGCTGACGTGAGCGTTTCTTCAGACGCGCCATTCAAGCCGTTCTCTCTTGCGGTGCTCGCGCTTGCGGTCTGGATCGGCGCATCGTCGAGGATGCGACGTGCCTACGCGCGCCGCTCGCCGCTGGCGTTCTACAGCATCGCGACGGCGCTGCTGTTTCTGTGCGCCCTCGGTCCCAAGCCGGCGCTGTTCGGCCATCAGATCCTCTACAAACCGGTCTACGCCTGGCTGATGGAGCTGCCGGTCTTCGGCGCGATCCGTGCGCCCGCCCGATTCGCGATGCCGGCGATGCTCGCCCTGTCGGTCGCCGGCGCCGTGGCGTTCAGCCGCCTGACCTCGGATCGCGCATGGCGTCCGGCGTTCACGCTGCTGTTGATGTGCGGTGTCGTGGCAGACAGCTGGGTCTCGACTCTTCCGATGGTGCCGCTCCCCGACCGCTGGCCTGCCACTCGTGCCAATGGCTTCGCCGCCGTCCTGGAGCTGCCGCTCGGCGACGTCTTCGACGACATCGCCGCCATGTATCGCACGACCGATCACCGTCACCCGGTGTTGAACGGCGCCAGCGGATTCGAGGCCACGCATTACTTCACGTTGAAGTCAGCGCTCGAAGAGCACGACCCTGCTGCGCTGGACGGTCTTCCGGCCGACGCCCCGATTCTCGTAGTCGTCGATCGACGGAAGGACCCGTCGGGCCAGTGGCTGCAGTTCCTCGAGTCCGGATCTCGAATCACGCCGCTCGGCGCGGATCGCCACTGGCAGTTTTTCTCCGCGGCATCGCCGCCGCCTCGAGCCCCCGCGTGTGCCGGCGACCACGTGGCGATCGCATCCGCCGTCGACGGCAAGGGGCCGGCGCCACTGCGCGTGCTCACCGACGGCAATCCTCGGACGTGGTGGACGACCGTACACGCGCAGCAGGTCGGCGACACGTTGACGCTGGAGCTCGGGCGCAAGGCGCATCCGTGTGCGGTCGCCGTGTCGGTCGGAGAATTCCGGAGAAGCTATCCGAGGAAGTTGATCGTCGAGACTTCCGAGACCGGCGCCGACTGGACCATCGTCGCCACCGAGCGCACCGCGGGACTGACGATGCGCGGGGCGCTGCGCGATCCGAGGACGGTACCGATTGAAATCGCTCTGACGCGCTCCACGGCACGATTCGTCAGGCTCCGTATCGACGAATCGCACCCATCGGTGCCCTGGATGGTCACCGATGTCGAAGTCAGGGCCGAGCCCGCAGAGGAATGACGAATTTCTCGGCCGTGTGCGTCGCCGAGAAGCTGACCACCTTGACGTCGACCAGGCCGGCGGCCTGGCCGGCTCGCATCACTGCCATTTCGGAGATCTCGGGTCGGCCCTTCGGACGAATCACCCACAACGCGCCATCGGGACGAAGCGAGGCTTTCAGCTTCTCGATCCGGCCGAGTTCAGCCTCTTTGGTCGCGCCGAGGAAGATCGCGTGGCTCCCCTTCGCGACCCGGCCGATCGACAAGTACGCGACCGCGCCTTCGAGCTCCTTCAGAAAGGCGTCGTCGTGCACGCCGAGTGCCGACACGCGCCAGTCGCGTTTGGCTCCGAGCTTTGCCAGCCGGGAAGGCGGATGAAGAATCTTGTCCTGCCACTTCGCGGCCGCCGGACCAAGGTCGAACGTGGCCGTCCCGTCGGGAAACGTCACGCTCAGCGCCCCGTCGCGCGCGACGACCTTCGACATCTGCTTGAACAGGATCGACAGCTTCAATTCGACGCTCCGGAACTGCAGGACCTCCGTCTCCAGGCGCGCCTTGCCTTGTGCCTTCTGACCCTTGAACCGCGCCGTGCACATCGCTTCAGCACCCATCGTCAGTTCCCAGTTCTAAGGTTCTAGGGTTCTAGGGTTCGAGGGTTCTAGGGTTCTAGGGTTCCAGGGTTCTAGGGTCGAGTCGCAAGCAGAAGGTTACGACGCTTTGCTTCCGGAAACCGCTCGATCGCGTATCGCAGGGTCGTTCGCGGAATCGACGCGCCGTTGGCGCGGAGATAGCGCTCCAGCCGGGCGGGATCGGTCTTTCCTGCTTCTCGCAGCGCCCAGCCAACCGCCTTCTGAATGAGATCCTCGCGATCGGCGTGCAGCCGTTTCGCAATCTCGTACACGAGATCGAGAGACTCGCCCTTTCGCGCCCGTGGGATCAGGCCGACAATGGCGGCCCGCCGGACCCACATGTTACGGTCGCGCGACCACACGCGCAGCCGGGGACCAAGCTCAGGATGCGCGACGATCAGCGGACCGATGAGCGCGCCACACATCGCGTCGGTCGTGGCCCAGTTGGCCGAGTGGTTCTGCGCGAGCCAGCGCTTCCAGGCCGGCAGCAGCGCCGGGCGGAACTCGCGCCGGTACCGCGCCAGCACCTCGATACCGACCGACTTCACCTCGAGATGGCGATCCGCGATTAACGTCTCGGCAAACGCGAGCGCGTCGTCCACGGTCCAGACGCCGCGATGCTCGACGTGGATCGACCTGGCCAGCCCGCGCATCGCGCTGGTGCCGACGTTGTAGAACCCCAGATCTCCCGCGCCCCTGAAATAGCGGCTCGCGTCGAAGTCGCCTGCCGGTTGCGCCATCTGTTTCAGCGCGTGCCGTGCGCGCGCCGCCGCTCGAACGACGTCGGGGTTCACGCGATTTTTCTCAGAATGAAGCACTTGAGATAGTACGTCTCCGGGACCCCGAGCAGGACCGGATGATCGCGTCCCTGCATCCGCTTCTCGACAACGGTGACGTGCACCTGTGCGTCGACCGCGGCTTCATAGACGATCTCCGCTAACGCCGCCTCGTTGACGTGATACGAGCAGCTGCACGTGATCAGCGTCCCTCCGGGATTCAGGAGCTTGAGTGCGCGCAGGTTGATTTCCTTGTAGCCCGCGCGAGCGTTCGACACTGCCGCCTTGTTCTTCGCGAAGGCTGGCGGGTCCAGAACGATGGTGTCGAACCGCTCGCCCAGCCGGTCGAGGCCGCGCAGCTCGTCGAACACGTTACCCACCCGCGCATCGACGACGACGCCGTTGCGCGCCGCGTTCTGGCGGATGCGGGTCACCGCATCCTCCGAGACGTCGATGGCGATCGTCTCGTCGCACGAGCGGCCCAGCACCAGCGCGAAGCCGCCGTTGTAGCTGAAGCAGTCGAGCAGCCGGCCGCGCGCGTAGGCGGCGGCCGCGGCGCGGTTTTCCCGCTGGTCGAGAAACAAACCGGTCTTCTGGCCGCGCCGGAGATCGACGTCGTACTCGACGCCGGTTTCCGTCACCGTGACGGACTCCGGCACCTCGCCGGCCACGACCTCGACCCGTTGCTCGAGCCCTTCGAGGACTCGGGCCCGCGGATCGTTGCGCGCCAGAATCCCGCGCGGCTGCAACAGCTCGGCGAGCATCGTTGTCAGCGCCGGCATCAGCCGATCCGTCCCCTGCGAGAGCGTCTGAACGACCAGGTAGTCGCCGTAGCGGTCGACAATCAGCGACGGCAGGAGGTCCGCTTCGCCGTGCACCAGCCGGTACGCGCTGGCGTCAATCGCGAGCGACCGGCGAAACGCGATCGCTGATTCGAGACGCCGGCGGATCAGCGCGATGTCAGCCGGCGCGTCGCCGTACGACAGCAGGCGGAGCGCGATCTGCGAGCGGTCGCTGTACAGCGCGGACCCGAGCGTGCGTCCACGCGGACTGCGAATCTGCACGATGTCACCCGCCTCGGCGCGGACGTTCGCCACGTCGGCACGGTAGATCCACGGATGGCCGCTGTGGAGGCGCTCTTCTCCGCGCGACGAAATCACGACGGTCGGATGCATGACGCTGTCTGGTTTCAGCTTTCAGCTCTCAGCTCTCAGCTCTCAGCTTTCGGCTTTCGGCTTTCAGCTCTCGGCTCTCAGCTCCGTTCGTTTTCTGGCTGACAGCTGATAGCTGAGAAGCGTACTGTACAATCTGCGATGTGCGGATTGCGATCGGTGCCGACCACGCGGGGTTCGCGCTGAAAGAGCACTTCAAGGCGACACTCGCGCGGCTCGGACACACGGTCGACGATCACGGCACGCACAGCGACGCATCGGTCGACTATCCGCCGATCTGCGCCGCGGTCGGGCGCGCGGTGGCGTCCGGCGCCGCCGACCGGGGCATCGTGCTCGGCGGCTCGGGTCAGGGCGAGCAGATCGCCGCCAACAAGGTGATCGGCATCCGCGCCGCGCTCTGCAACGATCTCTACACCGCGCGGCTGTCGCGCGAGCACAACGACGCCAACGTCCTCGCCATCGGCGGGCGCATCGTTGCCTTCGCACTGGCCGACGAGATTCTGACACTCTGGCTCGCCACGGCGTTCGAAGGTGGCCGCCATCAACGGCGCGTCGATCAGATCAGCGAGATTGAGCGGTCGCGGCCCTGAAAGGGCGCGCGACGACCGCATGGAGCGCGACGGCTGTAGCCGAGCGAACAGTATGGCCACACAAACCACGCCCAGTACCTGGCGCTCGCTCGCCGAGACCGATCCTGAGATCGCCGCCGCGATTCGTGACGAACGGCATCGGCAGAACAGCGGACTCGAACTCATCGCGTCCGAGAACTTCGTCAGCCGCGCCGTCCTCGAGGCCGCCGGTTCGGTGCTGACGAACAAGTACGCCGAGGGCTATCCGGGCAAGCGCTATTACGGCGGCTGCGAGTTCGTGGACGTCGTCGAGCGCGCGGCGATTGCGCGTGCCAGGGCGCTCTTCGGTGCCGAACACGCCAACCTGCAGCCGCACTCGGGCGCGCAGGCGAACATGGCGGTCTACCTGACGCTGTTGCAGCCCGGCGACACCGTGCTCGGCATGAATCTGTCGCACGGCGGCCACCTCACCCACGGGCACCCGCTGAATTTTTCGGGAAAGCTCTACACGATCGTCCCGTACGGCGTGCGCAAAGACGACGAACGCATCGATTACGACGAGCTGGACCGCCTCGCCGACGAGCACAAACCGAAGATGATCATCGTCGGCGCGAGCGCGTACCCGCGGGTGATCGATTTCAGCCGCTTCCGCCGCACCGCCGACCGCGTTGGCGCGGTGGTGTTCACCGACATGGCGCACATCGCCGGCCTGGTCGCTGCCGGCGTCCACCCGAGTCCCGTGCCGCACTCCGACTTCGTGACGACGACCACGCACAAGACGCTGCGCGGGCCCCGCGGCGGTCTCGTCCTCTGCCGCGAGCGGTACGCCAAGGATCTCGATCGCACCGTCTTCCCGGGCGTGCAAGGCGGACCGTTGATGCACATCATCGCCGCCAAGGCGGTGTGCCTGAAGGAGGCGGCGGAGCCGTCCTTTGCCGACTATCAACGGCAGATTGTCGCGAACGCGTCGCGGCTTGCCGCCGCGCTCGTCGCCGCCGGATTCCGCCTGGTCAGCGGCGGCACCGACAACCACCTGATGCTCGTCGACGTCTTCTCGAAGGGGATTACCGGCAAGGTGGCCGAGGCGGCCCTCGACAAGGCCGGCATTACCGTCAACAAGAACGCCATTCCGTTCGATCCGAATCCGCCGATGGTGGCGAGCGGGATCCGGATCGGCACGCCGGCGGTGACCACGCGCGGGATGCGCGAAGCGGAGATGGACACGATTGCCGAGCTGATCACGCGCGCGCTGGCGGCGCCAGCCGACGACCGCGCGCTCGCGATGGTACGCACCGAAGTGGAAACCCTGTGCCGGAAGTTCCCCCTGTACCCGGAATAGCAGGCCTGAAGGCCCCTGGCTCGCCGAAGCCCTCGGGTGTAGGCGGCTGCGCGACGAGCGCCGCGGGGCTGAGCGACGCCGTCGAAGCGATCTTCGCGCCGGACGGACCGCTTGCCCGTGCGATGCCGGACTTCGAGCCGCGCGCCGGGCAGATCGAAATGGCCGCCGCGGTGGCGCAGGTCTTCGCGCGCGGCGGCGTCCTGCTCGCCGAGGCCGGGACTGGTACCGGCAAAACGCTCGCCTATCTCGTGCCCGCTATCCTGAGCCGCGAGCGCGTGCTCATCTCCACCGGCACGAAGAATCTTCAGGAGCAGATCTACTTCAAGGACATCCCGGCGCTGCGTGACGCCCTCGGCATTCCCTTCACCGCCACCTGCATGAAGGGACGCGCGAACTACGTGTGCCTGCACAAGCTCGATCAGCTCCACGACGGCGGCGGTCCAGCGGTGCACGATGTGTTTCTGCCGGTCATCCGCGAGTGGTCCACCCGGACCGAGACCGGCGATCGCGCGGAGCTGCGCGATCTACCCGAGGACCTGTCGTTCTGGAACGAGGTCTCGGCAACCGCCGACACCTGTCTCGGCGCCGAGTGTCCACGCCACGACGACTGTTTCGTCACCCGGATGCGGCAGCGCGCCGCGGAATCCGACGTCGTCATCGTCAACCACCACCTTCTGTGCGCGGACGCGTCCGTTCGCCAGAACGCGTACGGCGAGGTCATACCCTCCTGCAGCCGCGCGATCATCGACGAAGCGCATCAGCTCGAGGATGTCGCCACGCAGCATTTCGGCTTCAGCGTGAGCAACTATCGGTTCGAGGAGCTCGCGCGCGACGTCCAGAAGGTCGCCGGCTCGGGGGTCATCGAAGACCCGGACGACAGGGCGGAGATCGACAAAGCGGTCGCCCGTCTACGCAATCACGCCACCGCATTCTTCAACGAGGTCGCCTTCGCGCATCGCGGCGACGGGCGCCTGAAAACGGAAGACCGGGTGCGCGCCACGCCCGAATCGCTCGGGCAGACGCTCGACGCGGCCGCGCACCTCACGGGGGCGCTCGACATCCTCGAATCGACGCTGCAGTTGGTGAACACGGTCCGGCTAAAGCCGGACAACGGCGAGGCGGAGACAGACCTCGACGAGGGGCGCGAGGACGTCCAGGCTCTGGCACGCCGGGCCGGCGAGCTCCGGACCGAGGTGCGTTTCCTGCTCCGCGCGGGTGACGACGACTACGTCTTCTTCGTCGAGTTTCGCGGACGCGGCGTATTCCTGCGCGCGTCGCCGATCGACGTCTCCGCGATCGTCCGCGCGCTCCTGATCGACCGGATGCGCACGACGATCCTGACGTCGGCCACGCTGACCGTCGACGGCGCGTTCGATTACATCCGCACGCGGCTTGGCATTGGCGACGCCGACGAGGTGCGTCTCCCCTCGGAGTTCGACTTCAGTCGCCAGGCGATCCTGTACCTGCCGCAGCGGATGCCGGATCCGCGGGAAGATCGATTCGCGGTCGCGGCCGGACGCGAGGTGATCGAAATCCTGAAGCGGACGCGCGGCCGCGCGTTCGTGCTCTTCACCAGCTATGCGACGATGCGCGCCGTGCAGGCGATTGCGGAGATGGCGCTCGACTATCCGATCCTGGCCCAGGGCAGCGCACCGCGCTCGCAGCTTCTCGATCAGTTCCGCCAGACGGCGCACTCGGTGCTGTTCGCCACGTCGAGCTTCTGGCAGGGTGTCGACGTCGTCGGCGAGGCGCTCAGTTGCGTGATCATCGACAAGCTGCCGTTCGCCTCGCCCAGCGATCCGATCACGGCGGCCCGCATCGACGCCATCCGCGCACGGGGCGGCGACCCGTTCGGCGAGTACCAGGTCCCCCTCGCCATCCTCGCCCTGCAGCAGGGGCTGGGCCGGCTCATCCGCCATCGGCGCGACCGTGGCGTCCTGGCGGTGCTGGATCCGCGCCTCCGGACCAAGGGATACGGCCGGCGGTTCATCACCTCGCTGCCGCCCGCGCCGGTCGTTCACGATCTCGCGCGAATCGACGCGTTTTTTTCTGCCTGATCGCCACTCGTTGTAAACTAATCGGCGCGTTGAAGTTGTTCTCATTCTGCAGGAGGGTTCCATGGTCCGCCCAGTGAACGGCCGGCATCTGTGGCTGGTGGCCTGCGCCGCGCTCGTGGCGATGGCAATGACGCTGCCTGCCGCCGCCCAATCGACCGGGATGGTCCGTGGCGTGGTGAAAGACGCCGCGGGCAAGACGGTTGAAGGCGCGAAGGTCATCGTCGAGGCCGAAGGCAACAACCGGAGGTTCGAAACCAAGTCCGACAAGAAGGGCGAGTTCGTCCAGATCGGGCTGGCGCCGGGTCCCTATAAGGTCTCGGCGGAGAAAGACAAGCAGGTGTCGGCCCCGACGCCGGTCAGCGTCAGAATCTCGCCCGGCGCACCGCTCACGCTCGTGATCGGCGCCGGCGGCGGCGGCGCATCGCCCGAAGTCGCGGCCAAGAACGCCGAGTTGAAAAAGACGTTCGAAGAAGGCGTGACCGCCAGCCGCGCCGGCAATCACGACGATGCGATTGCGAAGTTCCAGCACGCCGCCGAGTTGAACGCGTCGTGCTACGACTGCTACTACAACATCGCCTACTCGCAGACGCAGAAGAAAGACCTCGAAAAGGCGGAGGCGGCCTACAAGAAGGCGATCGAGCTGAAGGCCGACTACAGCGAGGCGTACAGCGGACTCGCCAACATCTACAACATGCAGCGCAAGTTCGACGAGGCGGCGGCCGCCAGCGCGAAGGCGATGGAATTGAGTGGCGGCGGAACCGCCGCGACTGGTGGCAATCCCGACGCGCTCTTCAACCAGGGCGTGATTCTGTGGAACGCCGGGAAAATCGCCGACGCCAAGAAGCAGTTCGAGGCCACGATCGCCGCGAAACCGGATCACGCCGAAGCGCACTATCAACTGGGCATGGCGTTGGTCAACGAGGGCAACCTCGCCGGGGCCGGGGCGGAGTTCGAAAAGTACGTGCAGCTGGCGCCGAACGGACCGAATGCCGCAACCGCCAAGGGGATCCTCGCCACCATCAAGAAGTGATCGATTCGTCAGCGCTCCGCACCCGGCTGGACGACGTCCGCGCGCGCATCGCACGGGCCGCCGGCCGGGTGGGGCGCGACCCCGCCTCGATTCGCCTCATCGCCATCTCGAAAACGTTCCCTGCTGACGACGTTCGCGCCGCCGCCGATCTGGGTCACGTCGACTTCGGCGAGAACAAGGTCCAGGAAGCGCTGCCGAAGATGGACCAGACCGCGGATCTGCCGCTCCGGTGGCACCTCGTCGGTCATCTCCAGTCCAACAAAGCGAAGAAAGCCGGCCGCTTCGACATGATTCACTCCGTCGACAGCGTCGCGCTGGTGTCCCGGCTCGACGAAGCCGCGCGGGCGGCGAACAAGACCGTCGAGCTCCTCGTCCAGGTGGACCTGGCGGGCGAGGCGACCAAGCATGGCGCGCAGGAAGACGAAGTGGCCGGTGTCTTCGAGGCTGCCCGCCCGCTGACGGCGGTGCGGCCGGTCGGCCTGATGCTGCTGCCGCCGTTTTTCGACGATCCTGAAGCGGTGCGGCCGTTTTTCCGCCGTCTCTCGGACCTGCGCCAGCGCCTGCTGGCCCGCGGCATTGAAGGGCCGGCGCTCGAGCACCTGTCGATGGGGATGAGCCATGATTTCGAGGTGGCCGTGGAGGAGGGGGCCACCCTGGTCCGGGTCGGGACGGCTATTTTCGGCGGGCGTTCCGTCCGATAAGGTTACCCGGGAGATCACGCATGAATGTCAGTCCGCTCGACCTCCGGCAGCAGCGTTTTGCGACTTCGCTGCGAGGTTTCGACAAGATCGAGGTGACCTCGTTCCTGCTGGCCGTGGCCGACGACTACGAGACGGCGCTCCGCGAAACCGACCGCCTCCGCCAGGATCTGAGCCGTATGGAAGCGATACTCCACGAGCACCGGGAACAGGAAAAAAGCCTCCAGAGCACGCTGATCACCGCGCAGAAGCTCGCGGACGACATCAGGAAGAACGCCGAACTGGAAGCGCAGCGCATCATCCGTGAGGCCGAGGGACGATCGGACCTCTTGCTCGAGAAGACGTCGGCGCGGCTCGAAGACGTGCAGCGCGAGATCGACGGGATGAAACTGAAACGCAAGTCGGTCGAGACCTCGATCGAGGCAACGATTCAGACGCTGCGAAACACGCTGGAGTACGTCCGCGAGCAGGACGCACGCGAGCGCGAAGAGCGCCTCCTCCTCCATCGCCCGCGCCACCAGGAAGCGCCGGAAAGACGCGACGGAAACGAAACGAGAAAGACGGGATGACAATGATGGGATGATGGGGGGCCATCTCCCCGTCGCCAGATGATTGCCGCCGACTTTCTCATCCGCAACACCTCCGAGGTTCTCACCTGCGCCGGTCCGGCCCCCCGGCGCGGTCCCGCACAGGCCGACGCGCGCAGCATCCCGGGTGCCGCGGTCGCCGCTTACAACGGCCGTATCGTCTTCATCGGTTTCGAGAGCCTGCTTCCCCACGAAGTCACGCTGACGCCGGGTGCGACGATCGTCGACGCGGGCGGCGGCGCTGTGGTCCCCGGGTTCGTCGATGCGCACACCCACGTCATCTTCGCCGGCGACCGGCGCGGCGAGCTTCGCCGGCGGCTCACCGGCGCCAGCTACGAAGAGATCGCCGGCGAGGGCGGCGGCATCCTGAGCACCGTCCTGGCGACGCGCAGCGCCAGCGAGTCGGTGCTCGCCGCCGACACGTCGCGGCGCCTGGCCGAAATGCTCCGCTGCGGCACGACCACCGCCGAAGCCAAGAGCGGCTACGGCCTCACCACCGAGTCAGAGCTGAAGATGCTGCGCGTGATCCGCGACCTTGGCGAAACGCAGCCGGTCGAGCTCTCACCCACCTTCATGGGCGCACACGAGGTGCCGGTCGAGTACCGGACGCGGCGGCAGGCCTACGTCGACTTGATCGTGTCGGACATGATTCCGGCGGTGGCGCGGGAGCGCCTGGCGGAATGGTGCGATGTGTTTTGCGAAAAAGGCGTGTTCACGCCTGACGAATCGCGTGCGATCCTGACGGCGGCGCGAGCCGCGGGCATGAAGCTGCGGCTCCATGCCGACGAGCTCGCCGCCAGCGGCGGATCGCAGCTGGCCGCGGAGATCGGCGCACGGTCGGCGGACCACTTGATCTTCGTCGACGAAGCCGGTGCCCACAAGCTGGCAGCGGCGGGCGTCGCCGCGACGCTGCTGCCGATTGCCTCCTTCTATCTGAAGCTCGGTCGATTCGCACCGGCGCGGATGCTGATTCACCGCAACGTCGCCGTCGCGCTGGCGACCGACGTCAATCCCGGCGGCGGCTACTCGCCGTCGATGCCGTTTGCCATGACGCTTGCCTGCTTCGGCATGGGGCTGACGTTCGAGGAAGCGCTCGTCGGCGCGACGATCAACGCGGCGTACTCGCTCGACCGCCACGATCGGATCGGCAGCCTCGAGCCCGGCAAGCAGATGGACGCCGTCATCGTCGACGGACCGGCAATCGATCTGATCCGCGTCGGAGCGGAAACTATCCGGGCGGTCGTCAAGAAAGGACAGGTCGTCGTCGAACGGAGCTGACGGAGGAAACGGGAACAGAGACGACGGTGCGAACGGGATCACCACAGAGAAACGGAGAAACGGAGGACGTGGTTCGACGGGCGTCGCGAAGCGACGCTGGACGAACAGATCGCATCGTGGAAGCGAACACCGCACGCGGCGACTGGTGCTCGTTTCCACGATGCGATCTGTCCGTCCCTGTCGGCCTGCGTAGCAGGCCGACCCGTCGAACCGCACCTGCTTCTCCGTTGAACCTCCGTTGCTCCGTTGCTCTGTGGTTGACCGTTCGCCCCGTGCTCTCTGTGTCTTGGTGGAGTCATGAAGCTCATCGATCGCACGCTGCGTGATCTGCTCTCCGCGTTCAGCGCTCCCAACCCGACGCCCGGCGGCGGATCGGCCTCGGCCCTCGCCTCGGCGGTCGGCGTCTCCCTGCTGATGATGGTGGCGGGACTGGCGAAGACGCGAAACGGATCGGACGACGACCGCGCGGCGCTCGCCACGGCGTCCAGCGCGCTCGCATCGATCCGGGACGAGCTCGCCGCGGCGATCGACGCCGACGCCGCGGCGTACGATGGTGTGGTTGCGGCCTACAAGCTGCCCAAGGGGACGTCCGACGAGCAGCAGGCGCGGAAGTCGGCCATTCAGGACGCGCTGCGGGCAGCGACGGACGTTCCGCTTTCGGTGATGCGGCTGTCAGCCCGCGGCTGCGACGAGGCGGGGACGATCGCCGCCCATGGTCATCGCGCCGCCGCAAGCGACGTCGGCACAGCGATGACACTCTTGCGGGCGGGACTTCAAGGCGCCGGCCTCAACGTCGAGATCAATCTGGGGAGCGTATCGGACCCGCTGTACGTCCACGCCTCCCGGGAGGAGGCAGCGCGGCTCGCGGAGCAGGCGTCGCGGGCCTCGCAGGAAGCTGACGCGGTGCTTCGAGCTGACTAGCGCCTGGTGGGTAACGCGCCCGGCAAGCTGAGGGTATCGACGTGCCAGTTGAACGTGAACGGCACCGGGAACCCGGGGAAGAGTTCGACGGGGCGCATGTACGATCCGTCGGCGATCGTGTGATCCTCTTCGCGACGCAGGGTGAAGTTCGCGTCGGTGACGGGCACATCGTACTGTGCGGCCAGATCCAGGATCCGCGCGCGCAGTTCCTGTTCGGATTTTCCGCTGTTGAACTGGGTGGTGGACTGGACCGCGTCCTTGAACTTGAAGTGCGCGGAGTAGACGCCCCACAGATGCCACGTCGCGTTGGCCAGAATCGCCACGATCGCGAGCTTGAGCAAAGCCTTCATCAGCGTATCTGGTGGAACATCCGATCCCAGCGCGTGCGCGTGAAGAAGTGCGCAAAGACCGAGATGAACCCGCGCGCGGTGGCTCCCGCGCCTTCCTCCTGATAATCTTCTCGGCCGGCCTCGTACGACCAGTAGATCACCAGCGCTTTTCCCTTGACCAGCTCGCGCGGGAGGAAGCCCCAGTAGCGGCTGTCCTGCGAGTTGTCACGGTTGTCGCCCATGACGAAATACTGATTGGGCGGGACCGTCACCGGACCGTAGCGCTCGCGGACGTCGAACGACGTCACCTCGTTGAAGTCGGTGCCGCCGGTGCGGGGCGGCGCCAGAAAGTGGACGTAAGGCTCGTTCAGCGGCGTACCGTTGATGTAGACCTTCTTTTCCCGCAGCTCGACGGTTTCGCCCGGCAGGCCGATCACGCGCTTGATGAAATCGCGGTCGGGCTCCTCGGGATACTTGAAGACGACGACCTCGCCGCGCTTGAGCGAGGCCATCGGCAGCACGGCGCGCTCCACGGCGGTGGCGCTCGGACCGAAGACGAACTTGTTGACCAGCAGGTGATCGCCGATGAGGAGGTTTTCCTCCATCGATCCGGTCGGAATCTTGAACGCCTGCACGACGAACGTGCGGATGAACAGCGCCAGGATCACGGCGATGACGATCGACTCGAAATACTCCCTCAGCGTCGACTTCTTGAATGTCGCGTCAGCCACAGCGTGCCTTGTCTCTCAGTTCAACTTCTCAGTTTTAACTTCTCAGTTTTAACTTCTCAGTTTTAACTTTCAGTATCCGTCCCCATCTTCAGCACGGCGAGAAACGCTTCCTGCGGGATCTGCACTTTGCCGACCTGCTTCATGCGCTTCTTGCCTTCTTTCTGTTTCTCGAGCAGCTTGCGCTTGCGCGAGATGTCGCCGCCGTAGCACTTCGCCAGCACGTTCTTGCGCATCGCCTTCACTGATTCGCGCGCGATGATGCGCCCGCCGATCGCCGCTTGAATGGCCACCTCGAACATCTGCCGCGGAATCAGCTCGCGCATCTTCGACGCCAGGGCGCGGCCGCGTTCGTAGGCCATGTCGCGGTGAACGATGATCGACAGCGCGTCCACCGGGTCGCCGTTCACCAGGATGTCGAGCTTGACCAGCGGCGACGGCCAGTACCCCGTGACATGATAATCGAGCGACGCGTAGCCCCGCGAGATGGTCTTGAGCTTGTCATAGAAGTCGAGCACGACTTCGTTGAACGGCAGCTCATAGGTGATCAGCACGCGGTCCGACGCCAGGTACTCGAGCGTTTTCTGGACGCCGCGCTTGTCCTGACACAGCTGCAGGATGCCGCCCACGTGCTCGGCGGGCGTCAGCACCATCGCGGTAATCACCGGCTCTTCGATCGTCTGGATCCGGCCAGCATCGGGCAGCTTGGCCGGGCTGTCGATTTCCTGCACCACGCCGTCGGTCGTCGTGACGCGGTACAGCACGCCCGGCGCCGTCGTCACGAGGTCCATGTCGAATTCGCGCTCGAGACGCTCCTGGACGATCTCCATGTGCAACAGGCCGAGAAACCCGCAGCGGAAACCGAACCCGAGCGCCATCGACGTCTCCGGCTCGTAGAAGAAGGACGCGTCGTTCAGGCGCAGTTTTTCCAGCGCGTCGCGGAGCTCCGGGTACTCATGACCCTCTACCGGGTAGAAGCCGGCGAACACCATCGGCTTGAGCGGCTTGAAGCCCGGAAACGGCTCGAGCGCTGGACGGCCGCTCTCGGTGATGGTGTCGCCAATCTTGGCGTCGCTGATCTTCTTGATGTTGGCGACGAGGAAACCGACTTCGCCGACGCCGAGCTCGTCCGCTGCAACGGCCTTTGGCGTGAAGATCCCGACCTGGAGCGATTCGTAGTCCTGTCCCTCGGCCATCAGGCGGATCTTCATGCCGGGCCGCAGCACGCCGTCGATGACGCGTACGACGATCACGACGCCGCGATACGGGTCGTACCACGAGTCGAAGATCAGCGCCTTCAGCGGATCGTCGGCTTTGCCGGCAGGCGGCGGCAGACGATGCACGATCGCTTCGAGCACTTCGTGGACGCCGGTGCCCACCTTGGCGCTGGCGAGCAGCGCATGGTCGCCGTCGAGGCCGATGATGTCGGTGATCTGCCGCCGCGCTTCTTCCGGCTGCGCGCCGGGCAGGTCGATCTTGTTGATGACCGGTATGATCTCCAGGCTGTTGTCGACCGCGAGATACGCGTTCGCCAGCGTCTGCGCCTCGACGCCCTGTGAGGCGTCCACCAGGAGGAGCGCACCCTCGCACGCCGCCAGCGAGCGCGTCACCTCGTACGAGAAGTCGACGTGCCCCGGCGTGTCGATCAGGTTCAGGACATACGTCTCGCCGTCGTCCGCCTTGTATGTCAGCCGGACCGGGTGCGCCTTGATCGTGATCCCGCGCTCGCGCTCGAGATCCATCGCGTCGAGGACCTGGGCTTCCATTTCCCGCGCCTGCAGCGCGCCGGTCTGCTCGAGGAAGCGGTCGGCCAGCGTCGACTTGCCATGATCGATGTGGGCGATCACGGAGAAGTTGCGGATGAAGCGGGCGTCCATGTCTCAGAATGGGTGCTAGGTGCTAAGTGCTACGGTGCTAGGTGCTGTGGTGCTGGGTGCTACGGTGCTGAAACCACGGCACCTGGCACTGTGGCACCTGGCACGATCGCACCTAGCACCGTAGCACCTAGCACCTAGCACCACAGCGTTCACTATCACCGCGCTTCTACCGGCACGTACCGCTGCGGATACTCGGGACCGATATATTCGGCGCGTGGGCGGATCAGGCGGTTGTTCGCGTACTGCTCGAGCACGTGCGCCGTCCAGCCTGACACGCGGCTGACCGCGAAGATCGGCGTGAAGAGCTCGATGTCGATGCCGAGCGCGTGGTAGGTCGACGCCGAATAGAAATCGACGTTCGCATTCAGCTTCTTCTCGCTCTTGACGAGCGCCTCGATCCGCTGCGACATGTCGTACCAGATCGGCTGTCCGGCGCGCTGACCGAGATCGCGCGACATCTGCCGCAGGTGCGTCGCGCGCGGATCCTCGGTGTGATACACGCGATGGCCGAAGCCCGGGATCTTTTCCTTGCGCGCCAGCTTGGCGCGGACGACCTCTTCCGCCCTCTCGAGCGGGGCGTCCGGACCGATCTCGAGCAGCAGGCGCATGACGTCGGCGTTCGCGCCGCCGTGCAGCGGTCCCTTCAGCGTGCCAATGGCGGCGACGATGGCCGAGTAGATGTCGGTGAGCGTGGCCGCGGCGACGCGCGCGGCAAACGTCGACGCGTTGAGCTCGTGGTCGGCGTGGAGAATCAGCGCCACGTCGAAGGCCCTCGTCGCCAGTCCGCTCGGCCGCTCGCCCGTGAGCATGTACAGGAAATTCGCCGCGTGTCCGAGAACCGGATCCGGCTGAATGGGACCGCCGCCGGCCTTCATCCGGCCGAGCGTCGCGACGAGCGAGCTGATTTGCGCCGTCAGACGGACGGCCTTGCGGTAGTTCGCCTGCGGCGACTGATCGGCGGCGTCGGGATCGTAGTGGCCGAGCGCGGACGTGAGTGTTCGCAGCGCGTCCATCGTGTTGCCTTCCGGCAGCGCCCGCATCAGGCGAAGGACCGGCTCGGGGAGCGCTCGCGCAGCGGTCAGCTGCGACTGAAGGTCCCCCAGCTCGGCCCGCGTCGGCAGCCGACGGTGCCACAGGAGATAACAGACTTCTTCGAAGGTCGCGTGCCGGGCGAGGTCGTGAATGTCGTAACCGCAGTACGCAAGCACGCCGCGGTCGCCGTCGAGGTAACAGATGGCGGACGACGTCGCGACGGTATCTTCAAGCCCTGCTTTGGGCTTGGCGGCCGTGGACATGATCCTCAATCATACCGCGGCGCATACAGCTAGCGCTTCGACGAGGTGCCCGGCTGGTACACGAGGCCGATGACGGTGCCGACAATCAGGAACTCGAAGAATCCGGCTGTGGCCAGCATCAGCGCGAGCTTCTTGTTGATGATCAGCACGCCGTAGTTCACGCTGCCGTAGAACACGCCGCCGAAGAATCCGAACAACAGGCCGAATCGGACACCTTCCGACAGCCCGCTCCCGCCTTCGTAGCCCTTCGCGTAGATGGCCGCGACGGCGATCATGGCGACGAAGATCCCTGCAAACATCACCGGCAGATAGCCCGGTCCGTCCACGGCGGAGCGGTAGACGTTGGGATACTTCTCGAACTCGCTCCCGAGCAGCAGGCCGTACACGCAGAATCCGTACACCACGTCCGCAACGGTCGCGCCAACAGCGGCTGAAACGAGACGGCCGACATTCATACGAGCTCCTTTCGCTGGCGCCCGGCTAAAGCCGTTGCGCTCCACTGGCGGGCGGAAGCAGTCTAGTGGATTCGGGTGGAGGCGGGGACGGTCGTCTCGCGCTGCGGGGCGGCGGCAAGCGCGTCGCCTTGCGGCCCCATCTGCGCGTAGCGAAGGAACATCTGACCCCACTCCGTGGTCTCGCACCAGCGCTCGAACACGCGCCGATCGACCAGGGGCCATCGATAGAAGTCGTGGTAGACGTCGCTCGACAGGATGAACCCGTTGACGAGCGGGGTGTGGAAGAACAGCTTTTGGAAGCGCTTGAGCGGACCGAACCAGATCAGATC
>Ga0193697_1000188_pt1 | contig 24466 bp, 13 predicted proteins | sample L3m2metaG_FD_145073 | JGI IMG/M metagenome (GOLD analysis project Ga0193697, IMG submission 145073) | Soil microbial communities from a riparian zone of the East river system, Colorado, United States - L3m2 | ecosystem: Environmental > Terrestrial > Soil > Riparian zone | place: USA: East River...
GACTCCGGGAAGAGCAGGGTTTGATTGCGGGCCAGCCCAGCGCGATGATTCACGCTTTCATCCGACGCATAAGTTCTTTAATCATTCACCTGATGACAGAGTTTTCACACAGTCTCGCGCTGCAGCGCCCCCTATGAGGAGCGGTCAGATTAAACCCCCTTCAACTTCCTCTGCACAACCGATCTCGGCTTGCTCGCAATCAGATACCGACACGCATCGGCGGCATCATCACCGCAATTGCCCCCTCAGCCGCAAAACGCTACTATCCCAAATGCGACGCTCAGAAACAGGTTAGACACAAATATGAAAACACATCGCAATCTAGGGTTGGCGGCACTTGTGGTCTTTATCATCTCCTTCTTTCTGCCTGCTTTTGAGGGCATGTCAGGATTCGCTTCTTTTGCGTTTTGCTGGGATACGCTTTTAGGACGTGAACCCACCGGTAATGTCCGTATTCTTAGCGGAGGCTGGTTTTATTATTCTGGGTTTGTCATGTCCAATATCCTGTTCGTTGGATTGGTAGCGGCTCTGTTTCTAACAAGGAAGATAGGCAGACTTAGGTCAGTCTTTTCACTTGTTTGCTTTTTGCAGGCACTGTCATGGTTAGTCCTGTTCGCTATTTCTGGAAAACCGTCTCAGATCACGGCCATCAAAGTGGGTTATTATGTGTGGCTTATCGCGTATGGCCTGTTGGTTACCGCGTATCCATGGAAGAGGATGTCTAACCAGTGCGTTGCAGCGAACCCCCGTCCGGCTATGCCGTTGGACGGTTCGGATAATTTGTCGGCGTTTGTAGCAGCCGACCCAGCGTAACCATTCGGTCGCGCTTCTTCCTAAACCCCACTCAACTTCCTCTGCCCAACCGTCCTCGCCTTGGTTGCCACCAAATACCTCATCGCATCCGCCGCATCATCGCCGCCAATGTCATCGCTTCCTTCGCGGCCTTCTGTAAGAAAAAATTCCTCACGCCGTCCCCAAACCCCGACGCCAAAGGGCAAGCCCTCTGGACTCCTATTTGCTAATGACAGCGTGTCCTCGCGACCCGCATGGTGGTACTCGCAAGATGCTCCCGTGCCAACGGATGCTGAATAAGTTACCGCTGCGTTACTGCAGAGCAGGCGGGCAATTCGTGCACCGCAACCGATAATACTTGCTGCGGTTGGTCGCTGCGGTTGCTTCCTCGGCAAGATAGTAATAATCAAACAACACCTTTGGACTTCCATTCACCGCCGACCAATTTGGCGATTCCAGGTCGGCTGAACTCTCAAGCATGAATCCCGTTGCGTTTGTCGCCCAACGCAAGAACGTATTCGTTGCGCATCGATATATCGCCAGATGCTGCGTTGTCCCGCTCGATGGCCGCAACACCGGCGACTGGATCATCGACAACGAGTAGCCGAACGTCTGATCGAAATTGTCGTCCCACACGATCGCCAGGTAAGTCCCCGTCTGCCCCACGCATGGGATCCTGGCCTTCGCCCCCGCGTTTGATGAATATGGCCCCTGCGCCGTGCCGTCTGGCAGCACCACGCTCACCCTTGGGTTCTCGCCAACCCCTGAAGTCCGTTGCAGTTGCAGCTCTATCGTGTCCCCAGCCAGCGCGTAAAACGAATATGCATCGAAATCCCCCAACGTAATTTCACCGCTTGCCGCCTGTCCGTGTGCCAGCACATTGGTCGCATCACCTTCATCTGTGGAATTCGCTCCCGGACTCTTCACCAGGCACAGCTTGTAGTTGAATTCGCGGTTGAAAGCATCTTCTGTCACCGCCACCACGTACGTGCCACTGTTTGTCAGCCGGTAATTGTAAATGAACGCATAGGTTTGATTCTCATAGTAGCCCAGGATCCATTGCCCTGTCGGATCGTACAGATACAAATACGGAATCCGCGCCCCGCCTTCGTTCATCACACTCAGGAAAATCACATCGTTCGACGACGCATCGAACGTGTAGATATCACAATCCCCCAGGTTGATATGCCCGCTGCTCACCCGTCCTGGCGTAATGGTTTCCGCCGCATCCCCCTCCTCGCGCATGTTCTCCCCTGCTTTCACCACGTTCACGCTCATGTCATAACTGAAGTCCTGGTTTGAACCGTCATCCGAAACCGCCAGCGTGTAAGTGTCGTCTTTCGTAAATCGATAATCCCTGATCGCTGCGTAGGTTGGGCCGTTCCAAATTGCGTACACCACTGCGCCCGATGAATCCCGCAGGTGCAGGTAAGGTATCGCCCCGGGCGCTCCACCCGCCTTTCCCAACCCCACAAACAGCACATGGTTCGACGTTCCCGCGAATACGTAATAATTCGTCTCTCCAGGCCCGGCGATGACTCCGTTCGTTATCTGCCCGTAGCACATCAGGTTCGTCGTCGCTCCCATTAAGACCATTCCTGAAAACAAGAACACCAGGAGCCCAACCGATAATCCCGCCGAATGCCTCATAAGACGCCCAAACCTTCCCGCAGAACGACACCGCATCTCAAGGAACACGTGTCGACCGCAAATGAAAGCACCTTCGCGAGGACACGGCCAGCGAAAAGGACCGCAAATCTGCCCTTATGGGTCTTCACACCTCCTACACTCCCATCAGCTTCCGCTGCACTCCGTTCGCGGTTTGCTCGCAATCAAATACCGACACGCGTCCGCCGCATCGTCGCCACCAACGCCATCTTCGTCGGCATCAACTTTGAGCACGTCCTCAGGCCGGTTCGGATTAGGGGCCGGTTCTGAAGGGCGTCTTGCTCAAAAGCCATGGGAGCGGTAGGGCGCGGTGTCCACTCGCCGGCTGGGGTTATGACTCGCCGCAATTTCTTGAACACAATTGGTGCTGGAGCCCGGTTTTAGCCAGTTAAGTCCAGTAACTTCCATTCGTAAAATTCGTAAAATTCGCTCAACACAAAAATAATTCAGCGCTAAAAAAGATAAAGATTCGTTAGGGTGCGCGGCCCGGCTGGTCGCGTGTCGTTTCGAAGAGCGGCCGCTGAAGCCGATGACAGCCAAATTCACACACATCGGACGCGGACTATTCCCTCTCCCTCGGGGAGAGGGTCAGGGTGAGGGACAGACTGGTACTTCGGTGTTCACGGTTCTAACGGAGAGAAGGAAACAGGAGCTAACGGAGTACTGCGCCAACCCCCCTCTGCTACTCGTACCTTCCGAATCGCCACAACCGAATGCAAAAACAACGCAAAACTAACACATTTCTAACACAGACCCCCCGGGGGGGCCCCTTACTCCTGGTCTCTATCCCTCCACCGCGTCAACGTCATCGATCCGCCGACTTCAGGAAACCGATTCCGGACCGCGTACGCGGAGAATGCGATGGGCACGCGAATGGTTCCAACGAGAATGGCCGCCTCCCTACGTCGGCAGCTACAACCGAGCTCAAGGCGGCGCGGTGGGGACACCACGCCCTACCGCATGGAGTCGCACACTCGACATGTGCGATACTATCCGGAAAATCGGGGTCGCGGGCACAAAAGAGCTCCCCCAATTCGGCTCTTGTGGCTGCTTCGAGTCGGATGTACTTGCATTGCAGAGGACGCTGATTCTGCGAGTATAGTTAGCTGAGAAACGAATGAAGAGACCCGGAACATTTGGCAGTGGCGCGATGGCGATGGCCTGCGTTGCCTTTGCGTTGTCAATGTCCCTGCGTTGCACAGCGGAGCCGGCGGACGACGCGGATTTCGCCGCGCAGCAGGCCGACGCCAGGAAGTCCTTCAAAGAGGTGGTGACCCCATTCGTCGACACCTACTGCACGCGTTGTCACGGGCAAAATAAACAGAAGGGTGGAATCAACTTCGGTCCGGCCCTCAAGAACCCCAGCGAAACTGCGTCCAGCAAACGGTGGAAGCAGGCAGTTGCCATGGTGAAATCCCATGACATGCCGCCGGATGAAGCGGACAAGCAGCCAACGGAGGAGGAGCGTCACAAATTTCTGGACGGGATCGGCAAGATCAAGTTTCTCAGCTCGAAGGATCCAGGGCCGTTTGTGATTCGGCGTTTGACCAAGGTGGAGTATGGCAACACGCTGCATGATCTTCTGGGTGTGGATGCGTCGATTGCGGATGAGCTGCCGGACGAGGTGTTTGGAGCAGGGTATTTGAACACGCTGTCAGCGCTGCAATCGGAGCAGTTTCTTGCGATTGCCAACGAGGCGCTGGACCGGGTTCTTGTGCCGAAGGGCCAATCGCCTGCCAGGATGCAAAAGCAGCTTTTCGGGAAAACGCCGGGTCCCGGCATTGACGAGCGGACGGCGGCGAGAAAGGTCGCCCGTTCCCTGGCGCGAAACGGGTATCGCCGGCCTCCCACTGACCCGGAACTCGATGTTTTGGTGCGGGTGTTTGATCTGGCGCGCGAAAACAAGCTCGCTTACCCGGAGGCACTACGGTTGATGCTCAAAGCGGTCCTCGTGTCGCCGCAGTTTTTGTTCATCACGCCGGCGATGGAGACTGAATCGGGCCGCTCGATTGTTCCGCTGGATGATTATCAGCTCGCGTCTCGCTTATCTTATTTTCTGTGGGCAACCATGCCCGATGTTGAATTGTCAGCGCTGGCCGATCGCGGGACACTCCACGAACCGGCCGTGTTGAGGGCGCAGGTGAAGCGCATGCTGGAGGATTCGCGTTCCCGGGCGTTGTTTGATGGTTTTGGCGCGCAGTGGCTCGGGCTGGGAAGCCTGGAAAGCAAAACGTTCGACACCGACAAATTTCCGCAAATGAACAACGCGATGCGCTCGGCGATGTATGAAGAGGCGCGTCTCTTCTTTGAAAGCATCGTGCGCGAAAACCGGAACGTCGCCAGTTTTGTGGATTGTGATTACACGTTTCTCAACGGGACTGTGGCCGCGCTTTACGGCCTGGACAAAAAAGTCACCGGATCACGGTGGCGCAAGGTGAAGCTGACCGATGCCAATCGCGGGGGCATTCTGGGAATGCCCGGGATTCTGGCGGTGACCTCGTTTCCCGACCGCAGCAGCCCGGTCAAACGCGGCGTCTGGGTGCTCGAACAGGTGCTGGGCGAACATGTGCCGCCTCCGCCGCCGGACGTTCCGGCCCTGGAAAAGCAGGACAAGCAAACCATCGCGAATTTGACGCTGCGTCAACGCACCGAACTGCACCGGAAGGATCCCGCTTGCGCTAATTGCCACAAGGTTCTTGATCCCATCGGATTTGGTCTGGAGAATTTTGACGCCGTCGGACGGTGGCGCGACAAGGACGATTCCGGAGGGGCGATTGATGCTGGGGGCGAACTTCCGGGTGGAAAACGCTTTTCGTCTCCCAAAGAACTGAAAACGATTATTGCCTCGCGTAGGGATGACCTTGCCCGTAATCTGACGGAGAAATTCCTGGCCTATGCGTTGTGCCGCCAGCTTGAAGGTTACGACGAAATCGTGGTGGATCGCCTGATTGAAACCATCGCCACAGACGGTTATCGTATGCAGACTCTCATCACGGAAATTGTGAGCAGCTATCCTTTCACTCATCGACGGGTCCGGGAACAAAACATCGCATCAGCCTATGAAAAGTGACTTCGGAATGAATCGTCGCAGCTGCCTGAAAGCAATTGGAGCCTCACTCGCGCTGCCATTTTTGGAATCCGTGAGTTGGGCGGACGCTGGCAAAGGAAAGTCTTACAAGCCGCCCGTTCGCCTCGGATTCATGTACATGCCGCACGGGGTCATCATGGATCAATTCTGGCCGAAGGATGCGGAGAGTTTCCTGTCGTCGCCGCCGCCGGCCCTGGAATCGCTGCGTCCGATCATCGATCAATGTTTGTTGATAAAGGGGATTTCCGGTGTTGCGATCGCTCCATTCAACGGCGCTCCGCATGCGCTTGAGTTGTCGACGTGGCTTACAGCGATGTTGCCGGATGCGAACACGCGCGACCGCGTCAACATTGGGATTTCAGCGGACCAGATCGCGGCGAATTACGTGGGTGGTTTCACACCGCTGCCGTCCCTGGAGCTGGCGACGATGCCGCAGACGCACAAGGAAAACCAGGAGGGACTCAACGAGGCGTACTATTCACACTGCAGCTTTCGTTCAGCAACTCAGGCCGTCCCGGCCGAGATCAATCCGCGCGCCGTCCTGAATCGGCTCTTCGGAAAGATCGATCGACCCGGACACATCGCGCAGCCGAACTCGCTGGATCGGCAGATGCTCGACCTCGTGATTGGAGGCGCCAAAGACCTTCGTCGGAAACTCTCCCGCGACGATCAACACAAACTGGATGAATATCTGGACAGCGTGCGCGCGGTGGAACGCCGCATTGCCGCCATCGAATTCCGCCAGAAGGAGGCGGCGCTGGAGAAGGCGGGAGTCAGCGTGAGCAAACGCAACGCCTCCGATTCCCCGCCGATCGAGATCAAGATTCCGGAAGGTGACAAACGCAGCGAGTACATGCAGGTGATGTGCGACCTCAACGTGCTGGCGTTCCAAACCGACACGACCCGCGTCAGCACTTACATTGGCTCGACGCCGAACGGTGTTTCCTATCCGGAACTGGGGTTCAGGAACGAGCATCACTCCCAAACCCATCACAACAACGAATCCGAGAAGGTCAGGAAGGTCGCCGCGATCACCGCTTTCAACATCGCCCAGTTCGCCTACATGGTGAAAAAGATGCACGGCCTGCGCGAAGGAGACGGCACCCTGCTCGACAATTGCATCATGATGTGGGGCTCCGGCCTTGAAGACGGCAACAAACACGAACGCAAAAACCTCCCCTTCATCATCGCGGGCAAGGGCGGTGACTCCATCAACACGGGACGTTTTCTGCCGGACACCAAAGGCAATCAAGGCGACTTGCTCACCACGCTCCTCGTGTGCGCCGGCATTCCAGTGGACCGTCCCGTTGGCATCGCAACAAAGCAGCTAAAGGAGATGACTAACAGTCTCTAGGCCGGGCGGTTAACCACGAAGCGATACCAATCAACACGAATTCCGGATCAGAAGGGACAAACGCCTTGCCCGCGTCCCGCGCCTGCGCCCCGTGCGCCTGATTTGGTTTGCGCACGCTGATAGGCGTGTTTACGGTCTCGGCACCGGCGACGGATGCCAGGCGCACCGCCCGGGGGAGTGTATGATGAAACAACCGCTTTCGGCCGGTGAGTTAACGGACATGATCGTGGGACTCAACCGGCTCGCCCGCAATCTGTGGTGGACATGGAACCAGGAAGCGCAGGAACTTTTCCAGGAGCTTTCACCGCGCGGCTGGCAAAATCTTTATCATAACGCCGTCGCGGTTCTCCACGAGGTATCGGATTACGAGTTGCGCGTGCGGCTGCAGGACCCGGAATTCGCCGAGCGGGTGCGCTTTGTCCTCGCCGCCTTCGATTCATATCTAAAGGAGAAGAACACCTGGGCTCGTGCCAACGCCCCTGCCCTCGTGGACCGGCCGGTCGCTTATTTCACGGCAGAATTCGGCTTCCACGAAACCCTGCCGATCGCAGCCGGCGGCCTTGGGATTCTGGCGGGTGATCACGCCAAATCGGCGAGCGATCTCGGCCTCGGATTCGTCGGCGTGAGCCTGTTTTACCGCGAAGGCTACTTCCAACAAGCGATCAACCACGACAACTGGCAAATCGACTATTACACGCTGCTGAATCCGAAGAACCTGCCGATTGAGCCTGTGCTCGACGCGCGCGGCGAGCCGCTGATGTGCGATGTCGAAGTGGCCATGAGCCGGATTTATTTCAAGGCGTGGCGGGTGAATGTGGGTCGATGCCCGGCGTACTTGCTCGACACGAATCTGCCCCAAAATGAGCAGCATTACCGCGATCTGACACTGCGGGTTTATGGTGGAGACAGCACGACGCGCATCATGCAGGAGGTTTTGCTGGGCATTGGTGGTGTGCGATTGCTTCGCGCCCTGGGGCTGCAACCGGCCGTGTTTCACATGAACGAAGGGCACGCGGCCTTCCTGGCGCTGGAACTGATGCGGGAGAATCAGTCGACCGGCACTACGTTTCAGCAAGCGCTCGGTGCTGCACGCAAGGTCTGTCACTTCACAACGCATACGCCGGTCGAAGCGGGACATGATCGCTTCAGCCCGGACCTCATGAAGTATACGTTGACCCGCTTCCGCTCACATCTCAAGTGCACTGACAAAGAGTTCATGGGCCTGGGGCGCTGCGATCCCGCCAACGAAGAGGAGCCGTTCTGCATGACAGTGCTCGCGTTAAAGGCTTCGCGCTCGGCAAACGCGGTCAGTGAATTGCACGGCCAGGTAAGCCGCGAAATGTGGAAAGGGTTGTATCCGGGCAAGATAGAAGTCCCGATCGGCCACATCACCAACGGAATTCATCTCCTGGGCTGGATGAAAGGTCCTGTGCGCCGGTTTTGGCGGCGCAAGCTGCGCGGTACCGGTGTCGCGGAGCGTCCGGCAGCGCCTGGTGAAACAACGAGTTTCTGGCAACGCCGGGTCGCTGTCGGTTGGGAAGACGAGGTGAATTCAAAAGAATTCTGGGAGCGCGCCGCTGATCCCAATTTCGTTTCCGACGAGGAGATTTGGGCGTTGCGCTACAAACTGCGCCGCGAATTGATTGAGTTTGCGCGCCGCCGACTTCTCATCCAGGGCCAACGGTTGAGTCAGGGCGATTTTATTGCGTTCGATCAGTTACTCAATCCCGACGCGCTCACGATCGGCTTTGCACGCCGCTTCGCGACATACAAACGGGCGCCGTTGATTTTCCAACAGTTTGACAACATTGTCCGGCTGGTTCAGGACAAGGAACGGCCCATTCAATTTATCTTCGCAGGCAAGGCGCACCCGCGCGACGACGATGGCAAGCGCTACATCCAGCACATCATCCACCTGAGCACGTACAGCGAACTAAAAGGGCATTTGGTTTTCATCGAGAATTATGACGTGCATGTCGCCCGCCAAATGGTCTCGGGGTGTGACGTGTGGCTGAACAATCCGCGCCGCCCGCTCGAAGCCTCCGGCACGAGCGGCCAAAAGGCCGGCTGCCACGGCTGTCTCAATCTCAGCATTCTCGATGGCTGGTGGCGCGAAGGTTACGACGGCACAAACGGCTTCGCCATTGGCAAGGACGACCACCCGGATGCGATCGAGGAGCAGGACAAAATCGACAGTGAAAATCTCTACCGCGTACTGACTGAGGATGTGATCCCATGCTTCTTCGAACGGGATGCGACCGGAATTCCGCGCAAATGGATCAAGCTGATTCGCCGCGCGATGGTCACACTCGTGCCGGAGTTCAATACCTGGCGCATGGTGCAGGACTACACGCGCAAGTACTACCTGCCAACCTAGTCACCTTACGGCGGGAGCTACAACCGAGCTCAAGGCGGCGCGGTGGGGACACCTTAGACAAAACCCGAAGTCCGAATACCGAAGCTCGAAAGAATTCCGAAGCCAGAAGTCCGAAACCCCCACCGCGTAAACGCGGGACTCCGACGGGTTACCTGAAATGCGCACGTTCTTTTGGTTCATTGGCTTGAAGCCCAGTCGGGCGGGGGTTACAACCGAGAAGACGGCGTGGTGAGCTTCGACTTCGGTGCGTTTTCGGAGTACACTTTTGGCATGGCACCGGATGCCAAATCTCTGACCCGCGACGAACTGGCAGCGCAGTTCGAACGATCGGGCCAACCGGCCTATCGCATCGATCAGGTCCTCGAGTGGATTTACCAGCGGCGCGCAGCGACGTGGGATACGATGACGAATCTGCCGAAATCGCTGCGCGAGCAGTTAAAGCAGAGTTACACGCTGACCGCGCTGGAACTGATCCGCAAACAAGGCTCGCGTGACACGACCGAAAAGTTCCTGTGGCGGCTTGCAGATCATTCGCTGATCGAGAGCGTGTTAATTCCTGCAAATCCGGCGCTATACGGCGAAGCCAGTGATCGCCACACGTTGTGCGTCTCCACGCAAGTCGGTTGCGCATACGGCTGCAAATTCTGCGCCAGCGGGCTCGAAGGCTGGAAGCGCAATCTGGAGCCCGGCGAGATCGTTGATCAGGTTCTCGCGGTGGAACGGTGGCACAGCAGTGAAGTGCAGAATTCAGAATTCAGAATTCAGAATTCAAACGGCGCAGGACAGACAGGAGGACCAGGATCGACAGCAGGGCGTTTGGTAAACAATTTGGTCATCATGGGAATGGGCGAACCGCTGGCTAATTACGACAACTTGCTCAAAGCGCTTCGGATTTTGAATGCGCCCTGGGGTGGCGGCATTGGCGCGCGGAAGATCACAATTTCCACCAGCGGACTCGTGCCGCAGATTCGCCGTTTGGCAGACGAGCCGCTGCAATTTCGGCTGGCGATTTCGTTGCACGGGGCGACGGACGAAGTGCGCGAGAAGATCATGCCCGTCAATCGCAAGTATCCGCTCAAGGCATTGACGGGAGCATGCGAGTATTATCAGCAGAAGAAAGAGCGGATGATCACGCTGGAATACATCCTGATCGCGGGCGTGAATGATAATCCCGAACAAGTGCCGCCGTTGGCGAAACTCGCGCAGCGACTGCACGCGAAAGTTAATCTGATCCCTTACAACAAAGTCGAAGGCTTGCCCTGGGAACGGCCCTCCGAAGAGGCACAAGAGAAATTCCTGGCTGCGCTGGAACGCAAAGGGGCCACCGCAACGTTGAGGCGCGAAAAAGGCCACGACATCGATGCTGCCTGCGGCCAACTGCGCTTGAGAACAGAGCGAGAATTGGCAGCGACTTAGACAAGACGCCGCTACTTGCCAATACGACCGTTTGAATGCAAAGTTTTGTAGCCATGAGAAAGAGAGCCGACGGCAAGACTGCGCGTATCGAACTCGGTGAGCACATCGTTGCTGATCCACTCATTTGCCATGGTAAGCCAACGTTCAAAGGAACGCGGATTATGGTCTGGCAGATTCTCGATGAATTGGCTGAAGGTATGTCGCCGCAAGAAATTGTTAAGGCCTGGGGTGGGCGAGTATCTCTCGAAGCGATTGCCGAAACGGTAGCTCTTGCCCGCCGCTCGCTACTTGATAAGCATGGCCGACTTCGACGCGTGCCCGAATTGCGTTCGGCGGCATGAATCTGCTGGATGAAAACATCCGACAAGATCAAGCTGAACAGTTGCGAAAGCGCCGGCTCCCGTTTCGCTATCTAACCGCAGAGTTAGCCCGCACAGGCGTACAAGATACCGATGTGATCCCGTGGCTTCACCGAACAAACCAACCTACGTTTTTCACTCATGACCAAGACTTTTTTAAACGTGAGTTGATACACCCAAGATATTGTATCGCATGGCTCGACGTTTTCGACGGCAAAGCCGCGCAATTCATTCGCGCTTTCTTGGTCATCCAGCTTTCAATACGAGTGCGAAGCGCATGGGAATTGTCGCTCGCGTAACCACCGAGAGAATTCAATACTGGCGCAAAAAGGTCGGGCGGACAAAACATCTGTGGACTGGCCGACCGCTTAAGACTTGCTGCGCGGGCTTGTGAGGTCCGCCTGGGTTCTGCGGCGGATGCGTTCCCAGCGGAGGTCCCAATCTTTCCAACTGTCCTTCCAACGCTCGCCGCTGAATTTCAGGCGGGCGGCGCGCATCTGCGGTTCTGCGTCAGGGACAGCGCTGCGCGCGTTTTTGAGGTCGCCCGAGGAGATGTAAAACTCAATCAATGAAATCTGGTTGTCTGGATAATCGGGCGCAAGCTCCACGGCTTTCAGCAGGTGCTGTTTGGCTTTGGAGCGGCTGCCGATGCTCATGGGCCAGCCGGGCGCGTCGGAATAAAGGAGACCCAGCGTGCGATGCGGCCCGGCGTAGTCAAATTTCGAGTCGAGCTCGACGGCTCGTTTGAGGGCGTTCTCCATTTGATCGACGAGTTTCAGGGCGCCGAGTTTTTTGGTGCGCGCCAGTTGTCCGAGATTGAGGGAGCAATAGTAATAAATGGCAGCATTTGTATACCGCTGGAGCGCACTGCGGCACGCATTGATCCCTTCCTCAGCAACTTTGGCCCGATTGGATTCGTCGAGGTCGGCAAGGTCGAAGCAGGCGCGGGCGAACTGCCATGCCGCGTCGGGGTCCTCGGCGTTTTTCTGCAAGACTTCACGGGTCTGCGCGTAGGCGCGCGTTAGATTTGAGGGGATTTCCTTTGGGCCCGGGTCCGCGACAGAAGAACGCTGAGGACCTATCGACAGCACCACTGCGAGGAGAAGGCCAAAAAGCGGCCTAAACCGCCCTTTTTTGACGAAACATAGGGTAGAAATTGGTGTTGCTATCATGTTGTCGGCACCTATAGTGGCCCGCGTGAAACGGAAATGGCAAACATTTCGGCTGGCGCTGGTAGCGCTGCTGGTCGTGCTTGGCGCGGGCTGCAGCGGCATTCGCGCTTCGCACAGCATTTCACCCGCGACGTTCTTCCTGCCCGGACTGGGCAAAGCTGAACCCGCAAATCAAGCCCCCACCCAAAATCCCATCGAGAAAACCGATCAGATTCAAGCGTCCGTACCAATAGTAGCACAAGCTCGATAAACTTATGCGATTTCCATTGGCGCTGACGGCGAAAATCGCCCGGCACATCATTAAACACAAACTGCTGCGCACGCCCAAATTTGCGGTGGTCCTGCAGCTCGAACCGCTTCACACGTGCAATTTGACGTGCACGGGGTGCGGGCGCATTCGCGAATACTCGACCAGCCTCAAGGACGTCATGTCTCTGGAGGACTGCCTCGCCTCGGCGTCGGAATGCGACGCGCCGATGGTGTCGATTTGCGGGGGTGAACCGCTCATTTACCCGAAAATTGAGGAGTTGGTCGCGGGTCTTCTGGAACAGGGACGGATCGTCTATGTGTGCACGAACGGGATGTTCATGCGCAAGAAGATGAAGGACTACCTTGCGTCCATCTATTCGGCCGGCATCGAACCGACGTTGTCCGAGTTATTGGAGGAGAAACTTATCTCCGAAAAAGATGCCGAGACAATTCGCAAAGGGAAATCCGATGGCCGGCCCACGATCAAGCCGACGAAATGGATGTATTGGAACGTCCACATCGACGGCCTGGAATACACGCACGACCTGATCGTTGAGCGCGAAGGCGTGTTCAAGGAATGCGTCGATGCGATCCGCATGGCCAAGATCCTCGGGTACCAGGTGGCGACGAACACAACCGTGTATAAGGAAACGGAGGTGCGGGAAATTGAGCAAATGTTCGAGTTCTTTTCGTCGTTGGAAGTCGATGGCCATACGATTTCGCCGGGCTACGAATATGACGCCGCGAAGAAAGACATGATCAAGCGGCTGAGCAAACACCCGGAGGATTTCTTTCTCACGCGCAAGATGACGCGGCAAAAGTTCGCAAAGATCGAAGAGTGGGGCCGACGGTTTACGATTTTTGGGACGCCGGTTTACCAGGAATTTTTGGCCGGCAAGCGCGAACTGACGTGTACCGCGTGGGCGATCCCTACACGGAACGTGCGCGGCTGGAAGGCCCCTTGTTATCTAATGACCGACGGCCACTACACGGGCTACGCCGAGATGCTGCAAAAGGTCGATTGGAACAAATACGGTGTGGTCAATGGTAAAGCGCGCGACCCGCGATGCGAGAATTGCATGGTGCACTGCGGCTATGAACAAAGCGGGGCATTGGGCACGAATTACCAACGGGGCGATAATTGGAAGAATATCGTCTATAACTTTGGCCCGAAACCGAAGCCGTATTACGCCGGCGCGGCAGTGAAGGCCTTCAATGGCTATTCGATAGGCAAGGGTCACTTGAGCGAAGCCAAAGCGGCAATTAACGCGGCGCGAAGAGTGAACGGCGCAAAGTCGCCATTCCGCCATGGCGACACGCACCATGAGGAGGAGCTCGTAGGCGCTACCAACGGGTGCGGCAATGGGGACACTTCGCAGCGCGATGATCTTTTGGCAAAGATGGCCTCGCGCAAGGAGAGTTAGATTTTCATGCGAACGTTGTTTCTGAGCCCGCCGTCTTATGACGGATTTGATGGGGGCGCGGGGTCGCGATACCAGGCGAAGCGGGAAGTGACCAGCTTTTGGTATCCGACATGGCTGGCCCAACCCGCGGCGCTCGTGCCCGAGGGCAAGCTGCTCGACTGCCCGCCGCACAACATCAACATTCAGGAATGTCTGGCTGAAGCAAAGAGCTTCGACCACGTCATCATTCACACCTCGACGCCCTCTCTAAGAAATGATTCCAAGGTAGCTGAGGCCATCAAGCAGCAACGGCCGGAGACCAAGATTGGTTTTGTCGGCGCTCACGCCGCGGTGTTGCCGGTCGAGACCTTGAAAGCGTCATGGGCGATTGATTGGGTGGGACGCAAGGAATTTGATTTCACCTGCAAAGAGGTCGCGGAAGGCCGGCCACTTGAGACCATTCACGGACTTTCTTTCCGGAACAAAGACGGAAAAATCGTCCATAATCCCGAGCGCGAGTTGATCCCGAATATGGATGCGCTTCCGTGGGTGATCGACACTTACAAACGCGACCTGCAGATCGAAAAGTATTTCATCGGCTATCTACTACACCCATACGTGAGCCTCTATACGGGCCGCGGGTGTCCTGCCCAGTGCACGTTCTGTTTGTGGCCGCAAACGATTGGCGGACATAAGTATCGCGTGCGTTCTGCCGAGAACGTCGCCGCCGAAATGGCGTACGCGAAAAAGCTCTTCCCGCAGGTGAAGGAATTCTTCTTTGACGACGATACCTTCACCGCCAACCTGCCGCGGGCACGAGAGATTGCGAAAAAACTCTCGCCGCTGGGATTGACGTGGTCGTGCAATAGCCGAGCGAACCTCGATTACGACACGATCAGGTTCTTCAAAGACTCGGGCTTGAGACTGTTTTTGGTTGGGTACGAAAGCGGGAACGATGAGACGTTGAAACGGATCAAGAAAGGTGTGACCACCGATGAAATGCGGCGATTTACGAAGGCTTGTCATAAAGCCGGCGTCGTGATTCATGGCACGTTCATTCTTGGCTTGCCGGTGGAGACTCGCGAAACGATCGAGGAAACGGTGCGCTTCGCACAGGAATTGGACGTGTTCAGCATTCAAGTGAGTCTCGCCGCGCCTTACCCCGGCACCGAACTGTTCGAGCAGGCGCGCCTCAACGGTTGGTTCGTGAAGAAAGACAAAACGGATCTGGTCGAGCAGGACGGTTTCCAACAAAGCGCCCTGGAATATCCTGGATTGAACAAGGATGAGATTTTCGAGGAGGTGGAGCGCTTCTACCGCGCCTATTATCTTCGGCCGAAGCCAATCCTTCGCATCATCAAGACGATGCTCGAAGACAAGGACGTTTGTGTTCGGCGTCTGCGCGAGGGCTACGAATTCTTCAAGAGCATGGCCCAGCGGCGCACTGATCTCGAGGCGCGCAAGGCGATTGCCAATCCCCGACCGATAGCTGTGGCGACTTAAAGGACTTGTCAGTCAGCAGCGTCTGCGTCCGAACTATCTTTCGGTCAGGATTCGCTCCTCGGCCGCGCCAAGGTCAAAAAGCAGGATTTCTCCATCTCGATACAGGATTTGGCTGGTTGCGGAAATTCTCAGCAGCGCGGCCCGGAGATACAGGTTGTAACCCCCCTATTTTTCTGTGGACTGGATATTTAAACCTGAGCCAACTCCTGAGTTCGGCATCGTGCACAAGTCCAGGGCCGTCGAATTGAAACAAGACGTATCGAACGCGGTGGGCGCGCAGGTATTGACGCAGTCCTACGTCGTCTATTCCGGCGGGAAAACGCAGCCAAGGGTTGATAAGGCCCGGGTTGCAGACATTCAGCACCTTATTTCTGGCGTAATCCAAACGGAATGGCTGCGCCACCCATGCGAAGAGAGTTTCGCCAGAGTTGATTCTCCGTTGCAGGGGATACGCGCGAAGGCCGCCCTGAGCCAACGCGTATAGATTGTATTTCGACATCATGTTGTTTAACTGGAAAAGAAATTATCGTCCGCGCATTCAGCGCCACCTCGAAACGATTGAGCGCTGTCGGCGCAAAAATACTGACAACTGCAATCTGGAAAACTACTGGAATAATTTTTGCCAGAAAAGAAGCAGGCGTAATGTTCGTCTGGACTGATGAAGGCCCGATCACCAGCAGCCGGCTGATTACGAGGCCGGCCAGGGGAACCAGCGGCAGAAGGAACGGGCACGAATATCGTGTAGCGCTTTCTGTATCGTTAAGATCTGCATTGAGGATGTAAGCGATGAACGCGGCAACGCTCAGCGGCACAAACGAAAGAATGGCCGGCGCGTTTCTTCAATGTGGGAACTCCTCCACGTCCGCGCCAGTAACAGCGCCGCACCGGCACAAACAACCATGGAAAGAGCGAGGAGGTTGTACGTGAGCTGGTTCCCGCCGTAAAACAGTTCGCCCACACGAAAGAGGCCTTTTATGTCGTGAGCAGCGAGCGACGGATATTTGGCCGCGAGGGGGGCCAATTCAGGCGGGGTAGAGTTACCGGGAAAGCCGTAAGTGCTTAGAGTGATCGCCACCCACGGGACAAGGGCGACAGCGATCGTCACCAACGCCGAGACCGTTGATAGAATCGCGGGCTGCCGGGAGGTCCTGCTCGAAAGCAGCCAGGCGAGGAATAACGGCAACTGTATAACGATGAGCAGCGCGAACGTATTTTTTAGCGCAAGGAGGGCGGCTACAAACAACCCCAGCGGTATTGCAGCCTTCCATCTACGGGAACCGTTATCGGAGTGGAAGTCGTCGACAAGTTTCCAGCCGGCGATGAATAGACCCAGGATCATAACGCTGCCGGAGTAGATTGAAGAAATGTTCACCACTTGCGGATGAATGGAGATGAACGTGATGATCGCCAATATTGAGAACTTCCAAGAGAGCTCGAGTTTCTGCGCGATCCCGACGATCAGGAACCCGCAAATGCCAAAACAGAAAACCGCGTCGAAGCCGTTGATCCAGGTTGCAGGCGCACGAAGAAGAATGAATGACTGAAAAAACGATTGCGCCCCGAGACTGTCCAGCCCGAGCGTGTCGAAGGGATTTCCACCAACCGTGCCGGTCGCCAGCATTCGGAACGGGCGCACGAGATAGGTATGCATGTCGTCGGCGAAATTGAAGGCCGCCGTCGGCATGAGGGTCAGGCAAAGGAAGCCACCGGCCAAACCCGCGACGGCATACGGCGCAGCTTTGGCAAGTTCGGGCCAGCCTATCCGTTGCTCAGATAGCGTAGCGCGCAATGAACGGGCGTAAACAGGCAAAATCTTTCGTGCCGAATTCAGCCAAAGGGCGGCGCCAATCGCACAGAGCGTGTAAAGAGCCGGAGCTTTGGCGAGCCCAAACGCGTTGAGCCATCCGCCAACGGCGCTGAGAGCTGCCAGCCCCAGAGCGGCTTCAAAAGCGAAGCCGTTCTTCTGTCTGTGTCTGTAGCAGATGACGCTGACACATCGCCCTCAGCCGTGACAGACCAGTCCGAAAGCAAGAAGCAATAGCAGAGCCAAGGCGCCTCCGATTGATTAAGGCGTTACAACGGCCATATGGACGGAGGTTGCCCCGTCTTTAGTAGAACGGCGCAGGCAGCGGTCGACACGGGGGCCGTGGGAGCAAAAGGCTTGCCAGACGTGGAACCAAAACCTGCAGCCAAGCTTGCCAGACTGCGGGTTCGTCGGTCATGATTTGCCGCGCCAAATGTCATTGGTAATCGATAATGAACAACGGGTAAACGCCAGGACCGGCGCATCACAGCCACAACCGGCTGCCGGTCCCGACTTTAATCAACCGGTGCGCCGCCCATCGAAGAGTGCTTTTCAATTATTTCGCGACGTTCTGAATCACGGCGGGCCGGGTTATTTGCAATTTGCCATCACCAATATTTGTAATGCGAAATGTGACTTTTGCGGGTTCGCGGTGGATCGATTTGATCCGAAGCAACGGCGGAGTGTGACGTTGAAGGAAGCGCGCGATGTGATCGACATCGCGAAGCGCAATCACATTGGGTATCTGCTTTTTGTCGGAGGGGAACCGCTGGTTCACAAGGACCTTCGCGCGATGGTGCGTTACGCAGCGGAGGCGGGCATTCATCCGATGATCTGCACCAACGGCTCGCTCTGGACCGATCAAAACATGCGCGATCTGGCGAATGACGGCTTGAGCAGTGTGATCATGTCGATCGATGCGCATGACGTCGCCCGGCACGAGAAGAACCGTGGCTTGCCCGAGGTGTGCAGGAAAATTAAGCACGCCAACGAAGTTTTTGAGGAGCTTGGGATTCAAACCACCGCGAGCGTGACCGCGAGCAAGCTGATCGAAGATTATCACAAGTTGCCCGCCTTTCTGACGGAGTTGGGATTCCGCAGTTGCACGTTTAGTTACCCGTTGACCAGCCTGGCTTCGAGCTACCTGAGTTTCAGCGACTCGAGTCTGGTAAGCTACAAAACAGAAGAACTGATCCAGGTCTTTGAGAAGATCAAACAGATGAAGCACAAGAGCGGCTTTCCGGTTGTGAATCCGACGGAGTCGCTGACTGAAATGCAACGGCATCTGCGCAAAGAGCCGGAGAAATTTGGGTGCCTTGGCGGGCACAAATACTTTTATCTGGATTGGCACCTCAATCTGTATCGCTGTCATTTCTGGGAGACGCCGATGTGCAACATTTACGAGTTTGATCAGTCGAAGCTCATCCGCGACGGCTGCACCCGTTGCATGATCGACTGCTATCGTGATCCGAGTGTGCTGCAATTTGTCGCGGTGAACGCGAGCGACGCGTACAACGATTTGAAGAAAGGCCGCATCTTCGCGGCGGCAAAGCGCGTTTTTGATTCGCGCAATCTCACCTCCCTGAAGGCCGTGTGGGAAGATCGAAAGTGGATCGGTAAGGTTTGATTGTGATCTATGGTGACACCGGTGGCAGGCCTCGAGCGAGTGCTTCGGCCAGTGTCTGCCGATAAGTTGCTGAGGCAATCCGTTGCGCTTCCGCCGGATTTGAGAGATAGCCACCTTCGATCAAAACCGCGGGGCGGTTCTGTCCGCGTAAAACCGTCATAAAGCGGGCGCGCTTCACGCCGCGGTCCGACGCGCCGGAAGATTTGACAAGCACGCGGTGCAACCCAACAGCGGCCTGGAAATTTTGTTCGTCGAAAGCGTTGTTTGGAAACACCTGGCGCACGTCGTCCTCGTACGATCGCGTCAGATGCGACGGCATTCCGGTCGGAGTCAGGCAATAAGTTTCGATGCCAGCCAGGTCGCGATTCGAACCACCTGAGTTAAAATGCAGGCTCACGAAAAAATCGGCCTTCGCGCGATCGGCGATGGCAACGCGGTCGCCAAGTTCCAGTTCGACGTCCGCGGCGCGCGTCATGACGACATTCCATCCGTTGTTCTTGAGCAGCCGTTGCAATCGCACCGCCCAATCCAGCGTGTAATCCTTTTCGTGACTCCCGTTGGCGACGGACTGCGCGCCGGCATCGCGACCGCCGTGTCCGGCGTCAATCACGATCGTCGGTTTCGATTTGTCGCAGCAGTAATTGGCGGCGCGCATCAGCGGTTGCAAATTCTTTTGCGCGTCGAGGCCATGAACATAGGGGACGTCGGCGATCATCTGTGGCGCAAATCCAAGCCAGCATTCGAGGCCGTCATAATGAGCGACGCGAGTTCCGATCTTCACCGAGAATGTTCCATTGGCTGTCTGCCAGCGATACGTCGGCTGCGCGGGATCTCCGCTTTGTGTCAGGGCGCTCAAATCGTTGTGTTTCCTCCAGTTTTCGAGCGACACCCAGGTGTTACCCCAATTCGCGGGCCGCTTTACCGCCGGCCGAGTTTGCGCCGGTGGCGGCGGCAGGACCGTCGAACTTGAGATGGTGGGGGTCGAAGCGATCGAGGCTATCTGGACGACAGTTTCGTGCGCGGGATTTTCAAGGGCAGCGGGCGATGCAATTTCCGGCTCGGGCGCAACGGCCTGAATCGGGACCGGTCGCTGGAGTTGCACCTGGCAGCCCGAAAGAAGGCACACGCCTAGACTGAGCGTCAGGCAATTGGACAGTCGGTGCACAAACGCAATCTTGCGAATCGGGCGTCTGATCACAAGCTGTTAACACAGCAAGCTGCGTTCCCATTTGAAGGGCCTGCTGTCGCGATATTCCAAAGCGGCACGGGAGTGCCGCGCTCCACGACGCTACCGCGCGTTTGCGAAGGGCCTCACGAATTCGGCCCACGTCATGGACTGCGCCTGTCCTCTGGCGCTTTGGAATTAACGCCACGCCACGTACGGCGAGACACTCAGATTACTAACGGCCGCCAACCTAGCTCGAGGCGTTAATTAGTCTGGAGCACGCGATAGAACTGACGGGTGTTCGCGCCCACATTATCAGTGGTGGTTGTAGTGGTGCTCGTTGCGTTGATCGTTCCGCCGGCATTAGCCCATGTATCGTTGAGGTCTGTCTTCCGCTGGAGGCGATAGGTTTTGCCAGGCACTGAACTCCACGTCAGCGTGACAACTCCGCCGGCCACATCGATATCCGTAACTTTCAATTCACGAGTGACCACAATCGTAAACGAGCGCGCGTGCGACAGCGCCGGAGAACCATTGTCGGTCACGCGGACCGTGATCACGTTCGTCGTGCCTGCGTCCGCCGAACCGGGCGTCCAGGAGAACGCGCCGCTGGAAGGATTAATCGACGCGCCGGACGGCGCTCCGGCATCGAGGGAATACGCGAGGGTCTGCCCGGGAAGGTCGGCGTCGGTTGCGGAGGCCGTGAAGGTGATCGCAGTGCCCGGCGCGTTTGTTTGATTCGCGATCGGCGCAAGGACCGGCGCCGTATTCGCTTCGTTGACGACCACAGTGAAGGTTTTCGCGTCGCTGAGCGGGGGCTCACCGTCGTCAGTCACGCGCACGGTGATAAAATACGTTCCCGGCCCCTGCGCCTCGGTTGGTGTCCAGGTAACGGCGCCGGTGTTGGTGTTGATGAGGACACCGGCGGGAGGAGTTGGATCGAGACTAAACGTAAGTGTTTGGGCGGGAGTGTCAGAATCAGTTGCGCCCGGACTGACGGTCAGCAAATTGCCTTCGGTGATGGTGCGGTCCGGAAGACCGCCAAGCACCGGCTGGGCGTTGACTTCGCTGACATGCACGTTGAATGAGCGAGTCGCGCTCAAATTGGGTGAACCGTTGTCGGTGACGCGAACTGTGATCGTATAATTGCCCGGCCCTTGAGCCTCGGACGGAACCCAACTGAAAACCCCGTTGGTCGCGTTAATGAGCGCACCGGAAGGCGCTCCCGGCTCCAGGCTGAAGGCGAGTGATTGTCCGGCATCCGGGTCCGTTGCCGCCACGGTAAACGTCAGCAAACTGCCTTCATTGGCATTTTTGTCCGTGATCGCGCCGATGGAAGGCGGCGAATTCGACGTTGACGCCACGAAATTGGCGATACGCGGCGTGGGCGCCATGAACTCGATTCGTGACTGCCCGTCGGGGAAGCGACCCTGGCTGATGCCGTTAGTCTGTGGACCAAAAGTCACGGCATCGATCAGAACGCCGCCCGCGCCATACAGACCGATCGCTTCGCCATTCTTGCTCAGGCTGAAATTGGCGTGCGGCTCGAACGGCTGGAGCGGAGGATCATTCTGGCCAGTTTCGCCGTCAGCCCAGACAAGCAAGTAGCCATGGGCAGGAATGGTTGTGCCTTCAGGAAATTCCCACGCGGTCGAGTTCGTCAGCACATCGGTGAGGAAATAACCCGACAGATCGACCGGATCATTGTCCGGATTATAAAGTTCAATCCAGTCTTCGTAATCGCCATCCGCCGGATCAGGCAAAGTAGTGGTGTTGTCCGCCATCCATTCATTGATGAAAACATTGATAACTGCTCCCGCGGCATTGTTGGTCGCTCCCGGCGTGAGAATCGAAAACGTCTTGCGCCCGCTGACGTTGCCATCCGGATAATCGCCATAGGAGCGCCCCGCGCTGCCGACATTGTAATTAATATGATCGACGATCATCGGCGACGGAACACCTTTGACGAGCGCGACAGAACCCGTCGTCGAGTTAATGCGGAAATTGGCGTGCAGTTCGCTGGAAATCGATTCCCCCGGTTCGCCGTCCAGCCAGACAAGGAGAAATTGACCGGGAGTGATTGACGCAGTCGAGGGGAACGGCCACTGGGTCAGATTGGAGTATTGATTTGCCAGGTAATAGCCGTTGAGGCTGATGTTCGTGGTGCCGCCGTTGTAAAGTTCGACCCACGGATCGCGATCACCAAACCGGTCGGTCAATCCCATCGTGTTATTCGGCAAAACCTCGTTCAGCCAAAGCCTTGGAAACGCCGGCATTGGTGCGCGAACGGAATTCGCCGTCGTCGGTGTGTACATCGGAGACGTGCCGAGTGGAACAGCACGAACCGCTGAGCCAAAGACGATATCACTACTATTTGTGGTCGTCTGGTGGACTTCGACCGCAAGGGTATTAGAGCCTTGAATCAGGTTATTTGGTTGGATCACCAACACGTCGTAGGTCGTCGCGTCGGTCACACTCCGTCCGGAAAACGTACTATACGTCAGCGGGCCAAGGTTCATGCCGACGCGGCCAATTTCGGAGCCGTTCAGATAGAAGACCGCGCCATCATCGATGAGGTTCGAGAAGACGAGGCTGACGCCTGCGAGTGAACCCGTGTAATTAAAATAAGTACGGAAGTAATACGTTAACCTTTGCGGCTGCCCGAGTGTAAGAAGTGTGTTTTTCGGCTCGGGCAATGCGGCGCTTTCGACGTAGAGCAGAGCCGGACCGAACGGCCACGCGGAGTCGTTATAGCCCGGAGCCATCCAATTCACTCCATCGAGGTTCGCCGTCTGGTTGTAGCGCCACGAAGCGGTCATATCCAGAAGCTGTTGCGGCGGATTGGTCTGCCCTGCAACGAACGAGACTGCCCAATTCGCGACGCGATTGTTGTCCTGCAACGCGTCGATCAACTGCAGCGAAGGTCCACCGCCATCCGCCGCTCCCGGCCACGGCGGATCGTCATCGTAAGTCACTTGATCCACGATCAAATCCTGATCCGGTGTCGCGCCCGGCTTAATGAGTTTTATCGTTTCACCGCCATTATCGAGGCTTCCGTCGAAGGTGCCTGCGATTGGCAAAGACGTTCCGTAAGTAGTTCCAAAAATTTGGCGATCTTTGACGAAAACGATGTACGCGCCCGGCTCGATGATGGTTCCATCCGGGATGTCGCAGTCTATGCCGGAGATTCGCCAGCGCGAGAGATCGAACGCGTTCGCCGCCGAAGTGTTGTAGATTTCGACGTAGCTCGCATCGGGAATCGTTGGATTGTACATAATCTCATTGATCACGAGCTTGTCCTGCGGAAGTTCATTCGCGCCGGTGTAAGTGATGCTGAGATTGATCGTGCCGCCGCTGACCGGGACTCCCTGGCCGTTGAGCCCTTGAATGACGAGGTTATTCGCGCCAGCCGTAAGCGCGAGACGCAACGTCCAACCGGTGACAGTGTTCCACACCGGCCTGAACTCAACGCCGTTAACGGTAATCGCTTTAACACCCACCGGCGCCGTGCCGCTGATAGTGATCAAATTACGGTTGGTGCTGAATGTCGTTGAGCCGTTCACCGCAAAACTGGCCGCGACGGTTGCGAGTTGAGACAAAATGTAATTGCGCCGCTGTGTAATCCAATCTGTCATCGCGGTAATCGTCTCGGCGCCAATGCCGTTAGCAATCAAGGCATTGTACTTCGCGGTGAGAATCGGCGTTATATTTGCCGACACCATCGGCCCATTGCAGGCTTCTTCCAGCTTGCGCCAGAAGATGCGTTGGAAGGGCGGATGGCTTTTCATCGTGTTCACCAACGGCTCGTTTCCGCCGAACAAGCTCGTGGTCGGTCCGTCAGCGCCGTAGTTAAACACGAAATCAATGTCCCATGGCATCAGCACCCAGCCGCTGTTCCTTGGCTTGTAGGCGTACATGTTTTTGCCGCGACTGTAGCCGTAGCTATCCCAGTTGCCCGAGATGCGCTCGTAAGCCAGCGCACCCATCCAGCGTTCCATATCGACCAGGTTCTCAACGAGGCTGGTATATGGCTCGTAACCGCCAGTGGTGTTGACGGCATCGACGAGCGCGAAAAGATTCGTGAAGTTGTTGGCGGTTTCTTCGGCAGCACGCGGACGGTAGCACCAACGATAGCGCGCGGTTTTCTTGATTCCGCCGGTTGTGACAAAGTTCTGGAGCGTCGCATCGACGTTGCCGAGCTTGTCGTCGCCGGAGTCACCGAATTCAAACCAATCTTCGATCTTGTGTAACACGCCGTCGTTGTCATTAGGGAAGTGCTGATCGAGCATGTCGGAATTTGGTTGCTGCGTATCTTCGTAAATTACACCGCGCCGATTGCCGTTGATGTAGAGGTGCACAAAGCGGCGATAATTGTGGATGGCGCCAATTTCCCTGCCTATCCAGTAAATGGCCTGCTCCGCCTGTTGCGAGCCGTCGCGAATCGGCCAATCGAGCACGAAATCATTTGCGCCAAGGAAAGGATCATCAT
>Ga0193697_1000190_pt1 | contig 24397 bp, 20 predicted proteins | sample L3m2metaG_FD_145073 | JGI IMG/M metagenome (GOLD analysis project Ga0193697, IMG submission 145073) | Soil microbial communities from a riparian zone of the East river system, Colorado, United States - L3m2 | ecosystem: Environmental > Terrestrial > Soil > Riparian zone | place: USA: East River...
CATCTTCGTCCTGAACACCGTGGCCATTGTCCGCAAGGAACTCCGAAATGACCACGTTGGGTTTCGGCGCCGAACTTGGGTCCAGCGTGTAACTCCAACTCCCCCCCGCGAAGGCAGTTCCCGCCCCGTTGGTGATGCTGTGGCCCGCCGCCCATGCCACTTGTACGGCCCCCGTTGGCGGCTGTGGGAACGAGAATGTGTAATCGTTCGGGTTGTTCGTCGTAACACTGGCGACTGCAGTGCCGTTGACGAGAAGATCCGACGCGTCTACCCCGCCGACGCCTTCGTTGAAAATCACGCTGATGAACGTTAACTGCAGCACCGTCGAGCCGGGCTGTGGCGACACGTTGGCGCTGATTGCGCTCTGGCCGTAGCTTCCGGCCAAGGTTGAAAGGAGAAGAACAAACGTAAGAAACGACATTCTTGCCTGCATAAAAGGTAAACGGTTAATTGCGCCGCTAAACGGAATGGCCCTACTATGCGCCAATTCCCTGCCGAATGCTACATTTTTGTTGATCCCGCGATAAACTCGGATTTGCGCTGAGCCTCCTTAATTTCAAGTCATTTCACCGCGACGTTGATGCTCATCGCCCCCCCGACCAAATTGATCACGCGGACATCGCGACAGCCCCGCTCGTGCATGTGAGCGGCGACGCCTTCCTGCGCTGGATAGTGTTGAAGCGATTCGAGGATATACGCGTAGGCGGGCGCATTTTTGCAAAACAGTCTTCCGAAGAGCGGCACTCCCCAACGCAAATACGCGAAGTACATTGCCCGCCACACGCCATTTGATGGCTTGCCAAAATCCAGCACGACCAGCCGGCCGCCCCGCTTTGCCACCCGCCACATCTCTTCCAGTCCACGCTCCCAACTCCCAAGATTGCGCAGGCCATAGCCGACGGTCACTGCATCAAACGTGTCGTTGGCGAATGGAAGCTTTTGCGTGTCGCCCTGAAGGAGCGTAATTCCAGTCTGCGAGCCGGTCTGACGCTGCAGAGCGACGCGCAGCATCGCAAGACTGAAATCCAGACCTGCGACAGTTGCACCGCATTTGTGCAGCGCGAACGCCAGGTCGCCTGTTCCGCAGCAGACGTCGAGCGCGCACATGCCCGGCCCAACTCGCGCCAGTTCGACGACTTTCCGCTTCCAGACGCGGTGAAAACCAAAACTCTGAAGATCATTAATGAGGTCGTAACGGGGCGCAATTTCCCCGAACAAATCCTGGACACGCTCGGCGCGTTGTTCCCCGGGGCGATAGTACGAGTCGTGCATTGGCGTGTCGCGGCACGCCGTGGCGACCTACTGCGGCTCAGTTACGTCGAGGATTGAATTCTGCTTCAATCCTTCCGAGATTTGCTGCACAACCCCGGACGGCCATTTGACTTCGATCCGCTCTGGTCGCGCATCGGCGAGGCCGAAGTATAAAGGCATCGAGCTCTGCGACAAGTAGCCAGATTTCCCGTCCACCCATCGCGTTTGCCGATTGCCTCCTGCGAAAAGCGTGACAATTGCGCCCAATCCGTCGCGATTTGACTTCGTGCCTCTCAATCGAACAGCGACCCAATTGACTTTCCGTTTGTCTGACAGATCACTGACCAAAATCTGCGGAAAATCATTGATCTCGTTCGTCACGAGATCGAGATCACCATCGCCGTCGAGGTCAAAAATCACCGCCGACCGGGAACTCAGCGTTCCTTGTATGGCGACTTTGCCGGTCTCCCCTTTGCACTCCGGATGCCCCTTGTCCTCGCCGGAGCAATCCAGGACAAAATAGTTCTTCACCACGCGGGCGCGGGCGCGGGGCTCCACTCCCACCAGGAACTCTGCGTCGAAGAAGCGTGTGCCGCCTTCATTCAGCAAAACAGAATTGACTGCATACCCAAACGGGTAACCCATGCCTGCGCTCACAAAAACGTCTTCGTAGCCGTCCGCGTTCAAGTCGCCCACACTCGGGCCCCACGGCCAATACGTCTCGGCATTGACCTGATCGGAGACTTCGATGAATTTGGAGGGACCTGTGCCCTGGTAAAATGCGTTCCCGAAAATATTGTTCGCTGAGCCTTGCAAATACTCTTCGGTCCACTGGATCGCGCAAAACGCTTCAGACTTCACCTTCTCGATCGCCCGGCTGAAATTCCGTTGCAGATAAATCTGCTGGTCCGTCATATCCGAGTGCATATCGGTGACATATAGATCGAGCAGGCCGTCATTGTTATAATCGAACACTTTCGCGCCCATCGCGCCCCATGGAGTTTTTGGAAAATAGGCGGCCGTTCGTTCGACAAACTTCTGCCCCTGCTGGTTCTCATAAAGTTTGTCGTCTCCCTGCATGTTCAAGACGTAAAGGTCGGGAAAGCCATCTTGGTTCACATCGCAAAACACCGCTTCACCGCTCCAACCGGTGTGCTGCAGCACTTCAGGCACCGCTTTGAATTTATTGTTGCCGAGGTTGTGATAAAGAATACTCGCCTCGCTCAAAGCTGGACTTAAATGCCCGGCGAACGCGTTGCTGATCCCAACATAATAGCCGCCCCGGCCGCGTTGGTCGGACGTGTACTTACCGACGTTGGCGACGAACAAGTCGAGCTTGCCATCCCGGTCGTAATCAAAAAACACCGCGCCGGAGGAATGGCCCACGTAATCCACACCCGCGTCCTTCGAAATGTCCTTGAATCGCCCGCCTCCAAGGTTCTCAAATAACACATTACCCATGCGCACGGTCGTCACAAACAGATCCGGATCGCCATCATTGTCGACGTCCGCGAAGGCCGCGGCCACGCAAACGCGGTTCGTCAATCCGACCCCTGCCGTTGCCGTGATATTTTGAAATTTCCCGCTGCTTGCGTTTTTCCAAAGCTGGTTCCCCCCGAGTTGGCTGACAAAGTAGATGTCGAGCAATCCATCGCCATCAACATCCGCGACAACGATCCCAGTCCCGTGATCATAGTGAATAGGTTTGTTGTACTTGCCCACGTCGTCCACGATGTGGCTCTCGAATCGAATCTGGCTTTCCTGGATCCGGTCGGTGAACTGGAAATCATGAAAGGCCTTGTAAAGGCTGCCCGCCCTCACCTGCTGCTCCTTGCGCTCTTGCAGCAGACGCCGCGTTAAATTCGGGTCCATGCCCTGCATGGCGTCCCAGCTGATACTCGCAGGTGAACCGCACACATTTGCTGTCACGAGGCCTATGAGACCGAGGGATCGCTGCCAAAGATTTGTTCGCACAACCCGTTTAGGCTGCGAATCTCCTATTCACTAGTCAACAATACCTTGGGTGTTCAATTTAGAGTTGCACCGCTACAGAGCCCCGCGTATGCTTAAGACCTCTCAGCCGACTTGCCCGGTCACACTCGTATGAAAACGAAGCGAATTACAGTTTTGCTGGCGGAAGATCACACCGTCGTGCGACAAGGCCTCCGTTTGGTGCTCAATACTTGCGAGGATATCAAAGTCGTCGGCGAAGCCGAAAATGGCCGGCAAGCCGTTGCTCTCGCGAAGAATCTTAAGCCGGACATCGCCCTCCTGGATGTAGCGATGCCGATGCTCAACGGCCTCGAAGCCATTAAACAACTTCGCCGCGATAGCCCCGACACACGCGTGCTGATTCTTTCCTCCTACGATGACGAGCGTTTCATCGAGCAATCGGTCGTCGGTGGTGCCTCGGGCTATCTTTTGAAGCATTCCGCGGCGAACGACCTCATCAAGGCCATTCATGAAGTCCATCAGGGGCGCACTTTTTACAGCCCGGCCATTCAAAAACGCATCGCGACCCGGCGTCCTGCATCGAACGGCACGCCAAAAATCGTGGACAAGCTCAGCCGCCGCGAAGCCGAAGTGCTCCAGTTGATCGCCGAGGGTTTCGCCAACAAACAAATTGCCGACGAGCTCAAGATCAGCGTCAAAACGGTCGAGAAACATCGGCAGTCGATGATGAACAAGCTGAATATCCACGAAGTGGCCGGGTTGACCCGCTATGCGGTCTCGCGCGGCATGGTGGGCCAGCCGGCGCCCGCAGTTGAATAGCCTCTCCTGGCGCTCCGCCTATTTTTCCAGAAACGCAAACAGGTCGGCCAATTCCTGATCCGACAGTCGGTTCAAGAGCTTCTCGGGCATCAACGAATTTTTTTGCGGTGTCATCGATTCAATCTCGATGCGCGCGAGTTGCCGCACCTGGTCGCGCTCGACGAAAGTTACTCCGCTGCCGTTTTGTTCGGTCACAAATCCGGTTAAGGTCGCGCCACTCTTGAGCGTCACTTCAAAGCCCTTGAAGCGATCCGGCACCTGTTTCGAAGGATAGACCAACGAGTCGGCCAGTTCGATGCGGCTTAATCGTCGGGTCACGCCCACAAGATCAGGACCGAAGATCCTGCCTTCTCGGCCCGGCGTGGTCCCTCCACCGTGGCACGTATTGCACTGCAACGTTTCGTAAATCCGGCCGCCACGCCCCGAATCACCGCGCGGCCCTCGTTGCCCGACGATTTGCCGGTGAACTTCCTCGTCGCTCTTCTCCGGGTTCTGTGGTGCGGCCGAGGCAATCGCATGTCCAAACGTCGCTTCAAACCAACTGCGCCAAAATGCGAATGCCTGCTCGCGATCCCCGGAGTCAATGCGTCCTTCCACCATTTTCATCGCGTAATTGGTGCCGGAAATCCTGGCGAGCAAAGTGGCCATTGACTGGAAAAGCGAACGGTGTGCGTTCATATAACCGATCGCTGCTTGAGCGAGCTCTTCGCGCCGATTGCCGTTCTTGCGTGCGAGGAACTCGGCCAGCGCCCGGGCGATCTCCGGTTCGGCGCTCCCAAGAAAAGCATTTTCAATGATCCGCGCGTGTTCCGTCGAAGAAGGTCCATCGAACTGAGCGAGGCGACGGGCAATTTTTGATCGGGTCGCCGCTCGCGATGATTGTTCGTGCAACCGGATAAGCGCTTCGCTGCCATTGCGGTCGGTAGCGAGGACATCGATGTAGGCGCTTCCAAGGAGACCATCCAGATCAATACGGGGGGCCTTCGCCAACACAGCGCTGCAGTGATGTCGCGCAAATTCGTTTAGCACCGTTGCCCAAAACTGTGGAAACTCGACTCCTTTGCCGCTGAACTCCGCGAACCAGTCTTGCTGCTGCTTGATGAACCAGCCGACCAGCCGCTGCTCTTCACTATCAGTCCAGCCACCGTCCAGTTTCGCAATCGCCTGCGCGATATGAAATTGCCGAACACGGTCCGGCTCGCTTTCCAATGCTTCCAGCAACTTTGCAAAACTCTTGTTGACCCGATGTTCTCCCAGAAGACGGACCTGCTCGAAACTGATGTCGCGGTCGCTCTCGGGAAAACGACTTAGCAGGAATTCGCTGGCCCTTTGCCTTTCTGGCTCTGTGAGTTGTTCTCGAAAAATTCCGAGCACTCGTAAGAAATCGAGATGATCCTCGCGTACCAGTTCCTTTTGTTCCAGCAACGATCGAATCATCTTGCGAACGGCTTCGGCCGGCGGCAACTCGCGTCGCATCTTTGCGGCAATCAGCGCGCGCATGCGCGCCTGGAGAGAAGACGTCGCTGTAGCTCGCTCAAACCAGGACGCCGTTGGCTGGTGCGCCAACGCTGCCATCGCCGCATGACGAACCAGCCGCTCTGGATCATTCATCGCGGCGATCAGCGCATCTGCCGGCGCATCGGGCAAACGCGTGAACGCCTCTGCCGCCCGCCGGCGCACAAAAGGATCAATATCGCGCAAGAGTGTTCGCAGCCCGCTCACCGCCTCGCGATCTGCACGAAGACCCATCAGCCAGGCCGCCTGTCCGCGCAATTCGGGAGAGTTATCTTTCCCAAGCCGCGCGACAAACTCCGCCGATAACGAAGCGAAATTACTCGCCAGGAGTCGCACCGCCCGAAGTCGCTCGGATAGTTGGCGCTTTGAATCCAGGACTGCGTTCTCCAATCGCTCTCTCCAATTCTGCCCGATTTGATTCTTTAACTCTTCCTCGGCAAGTCGGCTCCACTCCGAGGCCGGTTGTGGCAGCGTCAACAATTGATCGAGCGGCGAAGCAAGGGGTAGCGTGGAGATTTTTGAGAAGTGTTGTTGTCGATGACCGTAAACAATTCGCCAGATGCCCTGGTTGTGATCGGAAACCAAGACACTTCCATCGGGCGCCACTTCAATGTCCACCAACGCAAAACTGATCGGCTTCCCTGCTGCGTCACGCCCGTCAGGCTTCGGCCTCGCCAGCGTTTCCATCACCGCCTTCCAGCCCGCGCCCTGCCGCTTCAAAAAGAATGCGACGAGGCGCCCGCTGGTTGCGTATTGATCGTTCGATTCGCGCTTCCACCGGTAGTCACAAACCAGGTACGCATCGCGATATTTTGCAGGGAACTGATTGTGCTCGTAAAACACTCCCCACGTCGGTGAACCGCGCCCGACGTCAAGAATTCCAGGCAGACAATCAATATAATACGGTGGGTAGGCCCCAACCTCCTGCCATCCCTGGTCTCCTCCAAGCAACCAATGATTCAACCGCACCGGCCGCCACCACGGCAGGCCGACGTGCCATTCCATGTCACTGTCAAAACTGAATAAGTCACCGAGATAATTCTGGCCAAGGTTCGGCGGGTTGCGGCCGCCCGCGCTCACACATTCCCAGTGCTTGCCGTCCGGCGAAATGCGAAACACCGACGCTGACCGTTCAAACAAGACCGGCGAATTGCTCTCCGTAATGTGCAAGCGGTCTCGCGTGCCGCCGCCATCTCCCGACACAAAATACAAATACCCATCATGCCCGCGCAGAATCGTGTGCGCGTCATGATCGCCGCCCGTCCTGAACGGCCGTCCGATTCGCCCCTTGTTGACCAAACCTGCCGCGGAACCGTATCCCTCAAAGAGTTGGATCCCGTCACCGCCAACGGCATACAACTGATCGCCATACACCAGTAACCCTTGTGGCCCGCGCGACCCCAGGCCTGTCGCGATTATTTCGTACGAATCGAAGACCCCGTCACCATCCACATCATTGAGCCGTCGCACTGCGTTGCCGTCGCCCACGAGTAATCTGCCTTGACCATCAAATGCCAAATCATAACTGCCGCCCGACAACTCCGGCCCCGCTGCCCGGTAGATGCGGAATCCCTCCGGCAATTCGAATTGCTCGTCCAGAAAAACTGGAGCCGCGAACAACGAGATCGGAAGCAGAAAGACAAAAAGAATTCGCAATCGCGTGCTCATAGCTTGCACGGAATGTTATCAGGCGCGCCTTGCGATGCACGGAGGAAAATGGCAGCCGAGGAATGAGGATTAGCGCACGCTATTCGTCGCCAGTGCCGGCGATTGGACTTTGATCGGCGGCACAGCACCCGAAAGGCCTGGTGGCATCGGCGGCAGAGGAATGGCTTTACGGTTGACCAATGTTCGCCAGACGGCGCGATCTTTCTCGCTCAACGCGCGCCAACGTTCGGCATTTCTTAAAAAGTCCCCGCGCTCTTGTTCCGACAGCTCGCTGAATTTCTCAAACCCCGCGATGCAGAGTTCCCGGTCCAGCGGCGTCAACTTTTCAAAAGTGCGCAGCGTCCGTTCCATTTGCTTGCGGTCGTTCTCGCTGAAATTGTCCAGGGTTTTGGCGCGCTCTCCTTGCGACAATTCACTAATTTTTTCAAACGTTTGAAAAACCTGCCGGCGCTTTTCCGGCGTCAATCGGTTCAGGTAATCCATGCTCTTTCTGATTTTCTCCTGCTGCTGCGCAGAGATTGTGGAAGGGGCACGATGAGGCACCACGAAATTCTCGGGCCGCGAAATAAGGCCGATCGCCAATTCGGACTCCAGCATGTCCTGCTTCACGTCAGCAGGCAGCTCGTCCCAGTATTTTAGTCGCGCCTCGACCAGCTTGCGGTCGCGCGGCGGAATCACCTGTAGCTGCACGACGCGATTCGTTGGCGATGTCCTCATAAGCGGTGGCAAATACCACCGTAGCTCAAGTGTTCGCAGCCGGTTCTCCCGCTCATCCGGCGGCAGCGCCTCGAACTGCTTAACCTTGACTTGCACAACTTCACGTGTCCTGGGCTCCTGCACCCGCAGCGCAAGCGCCTTCTCCCGCTCCTCGGGTTTCATCGCCAGAAGCTGCCGGAAAAACTCGATCGGCGGCGGCGGCAGTGGCGGAGGTTGCGACCGCGTATCGGCCGGCTCGGCGGATTTCGCGGCCACGCACGCAACAGCACTTACAACTAAAACAATCCAGCGCATAATCTATTGTAAAGCAGCGAGCAATTCCGCGTCAGAGACAGCCGGCACATGCCGCAACTGCTGGATCGCGTCAAAATCCTTCAGTATTTCCGGCCGAAGCACCGAAGCAACCGGGGTGACGTTTGCAACGCTCTCCACGATGCGCTGGTGTTCGCGATGGCGGACCACGCCGAATCCCGCCAGGACGGCAACCGCAATGACCGCCACGTACCTCGGCGCCAGGCGCCACCACATCGACCATGGCCGCCGTGTTTGCTCTCGTTCTTCGCGGGCCAAATCCAGCTCGAGCTTTCCCATGACTTGCGCCGTGAAATTCGACGCCAGCGGCGCATTCGGCACGCGTTCGAGTTGTTGCGTGAGCAGCGCTTCCTCATCCCAATCGGCCTGCGCCTCTGGATGGGCCACCAGCCACGCGCGCAACTGCGCTTCCTCCTCCGCCGTCAGCTTGCGCCGCCAGCTTGCTTCCAGGAGTTCATTGTAGAGTTCGTCATTCATCGAGTTGCCATTTGTTAAAAACCATTTTCGGGCCAAAGTTTCTAAGATTCGGGGGCATTCCACGCCCCGGTTTTCAGATAGGGTTTAATCTGTTCCTTGAGTGTCTCGCGCGCGCGGTGGATCAGCGATTTCGTCGCGGACACAGAGCATCCGAGCACTTTCGCGATATCTTCGTACGAGAATTCCTCCTGCCGGCAAAGCAACAACGCCGTGCGCTGCTTCTCGGGCAACGCATTTACGGCATCGTCAATTTTCTGTTCCAGTTCGCGCTGAAGCACCGCATCAGGCGGGGAAAACGCCGTCACATCCTCAATCTGCCGCGCCGGGTGATCCTCCTCGCCATGGAACTCGGCGTCCATCGAGTCGGCGGGATGCCGGGAACGTCGCCGGATTTCATTCAGGCAGAGATTGCGCGCGATCGTGAAAATCCATGTCGAGAATTTCGCCGTCACCTCATACCGCTGCGCCGATTTGAACACCTGCAGGAAGACGTGCTGCGCGAGATCTTCCGCCTCAGTGGCATCGCGCAATGTCCGGTAAACCAGATTCATCACCGGCTGTTTGTACTTATCGACCAGCGCCTCAAAAGCATCGCGATCACCCTCACGCACTCGCAGCATAAGGGCGGCATCTATGTCGATATGGTCGGACATTACATCCAACAATCTACCAAACACCGGCTTTCCGCAAAAGTTGTCTATGAAATGGAATTCGCAGGCCCGATCGCGGCGCGGGCCTTTGCTAAAGGGTATCCGGTCTATGCCGCTGTTCTGGATATGGAAATTTCAGGCCACCCGCCGTTTGTGGCTTCAAGCTGTCGGCGCTGCTCGCGTAACAATGCGCAACGCAAGTGGCCACTCAGCACAACAATCGGTATCTCGCCCCAGGTCGGACGGTCATGTAGCCAGCGAATCAGGTCCGTACCACGCGAGTTCCTCAGCATGCGATCGACGAGAATCATGGCAGGGATCCGCCCGGCAGTGCTTGTGACATAGTCTTTGGCCGCATCGATTCCGATTTCCGTGTGAAGCTCAAAGCCAGCTTCACTTCGTGTCACGGCTCGCTCAAAAAAGGAACAGATCGTCCGTGCTATCGCGCCCCATCCTTCACTCGACCCCTTTCCGTGGGGCTGATCCCCGTTAAAACTTCATAATCGCTGGCAATACCTTCGATGCGCCACGGGGGCCTTTTCAACGGAGATCTATTCTGTTACGACACTGCCAACGGTTACGAGGCAATTCTCCGTCACACACCTCGAACCTCTCCAGTCGGTACATGATAGCCGAAACTAATCTCGCCGTGCGTAGCACGAGCGACGTTTCTCACCAATGTTCAAAATTGGTGGAGGCGGCGGGAGTTGAAGCCGAATGTTCTTTCGGTGACATTCGGCGAAGGCCCGTCACTATTCGGTCAAATTGATGTCGCTCCGAATGTCACCACCTGACATTTCGCTCAAAACGAAATTTTGGTGTCAGTAATTGTCAGTAAAGCTGTCGCCGTCGCCAGCGTCCGTCGCCTGTCGCCGTACTTGACCAAGGCTTAAATCGTGCGATACTCTCTTTTCGCGATCAGACATTCTCGGAAGGGGGACTTTTGTTGCCAAGAGAAGCACGATTTGTTGTGATTAGATGCAATATAATTAGGATTCTGGTACTCGCCACCGTCCATTGTTTGGCTTGGCTTTCTGGCCAGACCATAGGAGCTGCCCCCAGCAGCGTGGACCATTTCCTTTGGGACCAGATACCTTCGGTTCAGCCACCTGACGCTTGCCATTGCCGAGCGGATATGTGAGTTGAAACCCAAGAGACGCGAAGCCGTTACCATGATTCGCCGATTCCGACTTGGGGAGCGCCAGTCCACGAAGAAGCGGAAATAACCCCTCCATGTTTTCGGTGTGGCAGGTTTTTACTCCTGAAGGGGCTTCCACGCCTGAACGTTCTCGACATGAGAACCGTCACTGGCGTTACACCAAACGCCGGAAGGGTCAGGGAACCCAAGACATTGAACCGAGGGACTTTTCACCATGACCCACTGACCATAACGGGGCAGTTTGTCGTTGACCGAGAATGGTGCTTCCATGCTTTCCGTTTTCATAGCGCCATGATGTTCGGGTGTTGAAGGATGAGCGGTTAATACTTCCTCAAAATAATTCCCATAGTTTGGAGCTATGGCCGTAAAAATCTGTTGTGTCAGCGCGTGGCCCTTGTCTAGGGTCAGTCCATGATCTCGCGTGTAGTCGTAGCAGCAGGGTCACTGGCAGCCATCGTGTACGCCGTTTACAGGGCGATTCGCTGGCTGCTACGGTACCTCGACAGAGAAGACGATAATTCCTAACGCGCGGACTGCTGCGACGAGTCGGCTTCGTGACCCGCACGACACGAAATAGTTCTTCCCGGATGCGTGATTCTCCGTTTGACGTGCAAGTTTGTCTGCAGAATATCAGATTAAAGAAAAAATCTTAACAAAATTATCTTTCTGAATTCGAGAGAAATGCTTCTGAAGGTGCCTGTGAAATTCGCGATAATGTTCGAGCCACCAAAAGCTCGGCCAGGTAAAGACAATCATAGTGGCGCCGGTTTTGCGCAGGCGCTGGAGTTCGCGAATCGCGGTTTGATCGTCCGCGGGGGGTCCCCAGTACTGGCCGTTCCGTTCGAGGAACGGAATCGCGCCACGATGCGGTAGGTTGCTGCGAAACTGTTCCTCATCCACGAGGATGAATCGCTGGTTGAGCGGAATAGCCTCGACAAGTGCTCGGCGGGTAGCTTCGAGACGGCCAGCCGTCGACGGCGCGATGGTGCCGCGTTTAGAACTGAGCTTTCTTGCGTCAGCGGCTATCGCCGGATGTGGAATAAGCACCAGGAGCGTATCGCGGTCGATGGTTTTGATTATTGAGCCCTTGAACTTTCTGAAGTTCTCTGCGGACCAGAGACTGCGGTGGCGTTCGAGTTCGTTGCCGCAGAGGTCGGGCTGATGAGTTTCAAATTTCGGGGTCGTGATTACGGTTGCCTTGCGAGCTTTGGCAATGCAATCGCGAAGAAGGTCTTGGCCCGTATTCTTGTCGAGATGCTCGATGATATCGCCGAGGAAAATGAAATCATATGAAGGCAATTTGCGGACGAGTTTCGTCGCGTCGCCGATGTGGATCGTGTCATACAGGTAACGGTGCATCGGCGTGAGGTAAGCCGCATGGCCTTCGATACCGTCGATCTTAACGCGCCAGTTTTTTTTGCGGTACCGTTTTGGGTCGTACTCGGCAGCGAGGATGTCGGTGTACTCGCGGAAGAGGTGGCCCCATTTCCCAAAGCCCACACCAATATCAAGGATCGAGGAAGGTTGAAGGTGCCGAAGAATACGAATGACCACAGGGATAGTGTTCGGACGGCTGCTCGGCATATCACGGCATCAACTCGAAAATAATGACACCATCGTTGGCGAGCAGGCATTTGCACAAGTCGCGCAGATAACGATCGAAGCCAGCAAAGTGCTCGAGCCACCAAAAGCAATGCCACGGAAAAGCGATGTGCGTCGCGCCGGCCTGCTGCATGCGTATCAACTCTCCAATTGCCCCGGCATCATCTGAAGGAGCTCCCCAATATCGACCGTCGCGTTCCAGAAAATGTTTGATCTGGCGCGGTCGCAACTCATTTTCGGCTGCCCCCCACTGATCGTCATTCACCAGGATCAGGGAAGCATTTTCCGGAACGAATAAACGAAGATCCGCAGTCGCATGATGCAATTGTGTATACCAACCGACCATGGGTGGCGGCGACTGGGAGCCAGGAGCCTCTTCCTGTGGCAGCGCACGAACTGAATCCGGGAGACTGCGCGCGGCGAAGAACAGACGCTGTTGCAAACCGTTGACACGTTCCGGGAGTCGCAACCCGACACTTTCCAGTCCAAGAGTGCGGTAAAGAACAGAATAATCGTGAATCCAGACATGCTCGGGGCGCGGCCACGGCCAATCCTCGCTCCAATCAATATTCACGATGTACTGGCACGCCGCGGTAATGCGCTGGAGGAATTGCTGAAGAAAGGATGCAGGATGATGGAGGAATACTTCGACAGCTACGGCCAGGTCATGGCTCCCACCGGGCAACGGGAAGACCGAGTAGAAGTCGTACGGCGCGAAGACGATGTTGGAACGACCTTCGCAATAACGACGAGCATTCTCCAGTTGCTCGCCGCTTAAATCGACCGCAGTGATAGTTGCGTCGGGAAAATGATCGGCAAGCACACGGGTGATTCGGCCAAACCCGCAACCCAGGTCGAGGATGCGTTGAAACGAAACGCCGGTGGCTTTTAATGTATCGATGAGGAAGCGCTCCTGAAGCCGATGATACTCGGCGGGGAAGTCTTCGGCGATGTACTGGCCCCCGCGCTCGATCCAGTACTGATTGACGTTGAACGTGCTGCTCATCGGCGTGGGAAATCGCGAATGACACGACGATAGAGTCCCTCCAGTTTTTCAGTCAAACGACGGATGTTGAAATTCTGGTCCACAAAAGCACGGCCTTTGCGGCCCATTGTAGGCCAGATTTCGGGATGTTCGATCAAATAACGGAGGCGCTCGGCAGCGGAAACCGGGTCACGCTCAGGCACCAAAAAGGCAGATTCACCGTCGAGAACTCCCTCGGTAAACGCGCCATGGCGTGTTGCGACAACGGGCAGCCCGGCAGCCTGCGCTTCCTGAAGCACAAGTCCCTGGCCTTCCTGATCCCCATCGATGGTGACGCTAAGATGAAGAAAGAGGTGTGCAGCATCCATAAGACGTTGCAATGGTTCGCCGCTGAGAGCACCGTGGAAATGTACGATGCCCTCGAGTGCGAGTTTGCGTGCAAGGTGTTCGAGTTCCGAACGGAGAGGCCCATCGCCGACGATGTCGAGCTGAATTTGAGAGCAGGAGTCTTTGACTTTGGCGATCGTTTCGAGGGCGAAGGCGACACCTTTGATGGGGACAAGCCGAGCGATGACAAGGATCCGGACCGGCTGATTTGAAGTATGTCTGCGTTCGCGAAATGGAAACTCAGCAGGATCGAGGCCCATCGGCACGCAATGTAGCTTGCTTTGCGGGCAACCTAATTCGATGAGACGTTGCGTCGTAAACTGACTATTGGCGGTGACGGCATCGGCGGTTGCGAACAGTTTCGTGTAAACAGTACGCCCTTCCTTGCGGGGAATTGTCGTGAAATCATAACCATGAAAACTGGCAATGAACGGGGCGCGCCATAGTTCGCGCGCAAACCGAAAGCTCTCCGCAACAGGTCCAAAATGCGCGTGGAGCACATCGTATCTGTGGCCCGTTTTGAGCAAACGGGCCATGCGATAGATTTGCGAGAAACTCTGCGCGCGATAGCCGTGTTCACGTTTCCGCACGAGGTTGAACGCGAGCCGAGGCGACGCCGCAAAGCAACGAAGGAATTTTGGGAGTGCGCGAGCGAATCGAACGGAGTTGTGCACTGGTTTGCTGGCGCCGGGCGGCCAGGTGCGCGCGGTAAGCGGCCAAAGCGGCATCTCCCACGGCGCGGTCTCCGGCGGCGTCTCCATATAAGTAACGCGTTCGAGCAACGCACTTGTGTGCGAATCGACAGGAGTGTTCGCATCACCCCGCATATCAGCGAAGATGTCCACCGCATGTCCGCGCTCGATCAACGCGTTGATTTGACGAACGACGAACGTCTCCGACACGGCCGGGAAGGTTCCCGTGAAGACCGCGATGCGGAGCGATTCAGATGTGAGGACGGAAGTCGCCATGCAATGAGAAAACTTCGGCGAATAGGGTACGAGAGGCGATTGCGCCGCGATAAGCGTTGAGACCCTCTGTGGCGCGCGCGTAGTCGATCTCGTGGAGCTGTGAGGTGTGCGCGCGAATGGCTTGGAGCTTTCGCGGCATCACTGAGGTGATGTCAGCGACGACATCGTATTGGGCGAGAGGTGTCCAGACCTCGTAGGCGCGAATTTCTGACGCCAAAATGTCTGCGATAGAACACGCGCGACGGAGAACAGCGCCAGCGGCTTTATGATCCGGATGCCATTCATCGGAGTGCGGCAGATAAATGAGGCCGAATCGTTCCGAGGAAAGAATGGCCGCGAGCGCAGCAGCGGTCGGTTCGATGGCATCGCCAAGAGTCCAATCCGGTTGCCGAAGGAAATGGGTTTCAACAATGCCGAGGATTTTCGCGGCGGCGTGCGCTTCGGCTTCGCGAATCTGCCAGGCGGCTTCGCGCGAGAGTTTTTTGAGGCCGAGTTCGCCGGAGGTGAGGAAAACTGAAACGACACGATGCCCCGCATCAGCGTGCTGGCAAATGGAACCCCCGCACCCGATCGATTCGTCGTCGGGATGTGGCGCAATGACGAGAACATTCATCGGCCCGCGACTTTCTGATAAAGTTGCAGATAGTCCGATGCCATACGCTCAACGGAGAAGCGAGCTTGCGCATGTTGCCGAATCGGAAGGCGCGGCAGCTCGAACGATTTGGGGATGAACCGGCGGAAGTCATCGAGCGTTGCGGCACAGAAACCGGTGACACCATGCTCGACGATTTCGGAGACAGCGCCGATGTTCATCGCGACGACGGGTGTTCCGCAAAGCATCGCTTCGACGAGGACAAGGCCGAATGCTTCAGGATACTGAATGGGATAGAGCAAAGCGCGAGCGCGACCAAGGAGTTCGGCTTTGCGCTGACCAGTGACGTAGCCGGCGTATTCGACGAAATTGTCATCAATACGCGGCCTTATAGCCTCGCGGAAGTACGCATTACCGGGTCCCGCCAGAATAAGTCGCATGCCGAGTTCGCGCGCGATATTAATGGCATGAAGCGGTCCCTTGCCTGAAACGAAGCGACCCAGATACAGGAGGTAGTCATCCGGCTTGTCGCAGAAGGGAAAATCGGCAGCGTCGAGGCCGTGGGGAATGATCGCGGCAGGCCGAAAGTGAGGAAAGCCGCTCCATTGATGTTGTGAGACCCCGGTGATAGCGGCCTGGGGATACAGCGACCATAAACGCGCGGAGGTTTCGTCCGGCACGATGTGCAGGGTGTGGACCATGGGTGATTTGGAGAAAGGTTCGAGAGGCAATCCCCACAAATAGGCGTGCGTGTGCACGAGATCGAAGTCACCGGATTTGCGGACGGCGTTGGTGAGGTTGAGCCACTCGCACAGATGCCAATCATCGAGAGAGCCCGGGGAACCGTAAGACGCCGGGAGAACAGCTTCCAGGTTCGCACCCCCATCTGAATCACCGGTTGCGAACACGGTCACATCGTGGCCGAGGCGCTGCAACTCGCGCGTCAGCAGCCACACGAGCGACTCCACGCTGCCGCTCGAGTCCTTTCGGACCGGAGCAGAAAGTGTGGCAACCTGGGCGATACGCATGCGTCAGCTAAAGATATCGGCGAGTAATCTGGGCAGGACCTTGTCAGTGGAAAAGAACTCTTCAGCGAGGCGGCGGGCGGCGGAACAGTGGGCCAGATAGTCGCGATTTACGTTATCGATAGCAGTGATTGCCGAATCGATGTTATCAAACGTAAGGAGGCCGTTGCCGACGGGAACTGTCTTGGCAAGATCAGTGTCCTCAATAACTACGGGACGACCAGAAGCGAGGTAACAAACTGAACGGTCGCTGATCCAACCACCACGCATTTTGACATAGCCATGTTTCGGGATGCCGAATTCGGCACGCGATTGTTGGATGAATTCGCGGTAGGTCTGTGGTGTTTTCGAAATGAGTTCGCCGGGTACAACTTCCCAACCGTGTCGCTCGAGGCTTTTCGGATCAACACCCATCTGCGCCAGACGAAGGGGTTGTTTTGTTCGCCGCGGAAGGTCCTGGAATTTTGGAAATTCGGCGTCGCGCTGTCCGTAGCTTACGCCAGCATGAGTGACTTCTTTGAAACCCTGCCAGCGGACGATGGAGGTGAAATGCGTGGGCTCGACGGAACTCGCCCCCCCGGCAAAAGGCCATTCTGGAAGAAAAATCGGCGGGAGTATTTTGAGCCACGGTCCGCCCGCAGTTGGTATCGGGCAATCAGGTTCGCCGACATTCTGCCCGACAGTAAAACGGCGTTCGCAACGCACTATCGCTTCAGCAAGGCCTTTGTCGCCATTCGCGATGCTAATCTGAGTGAATCCGGGATCGACATCGACGAAGGCGCGGCGGCGTGGCCATGAATATTCCTTGCGCCACACCCATAGCGGGACGCCGCGCATGAGCAGCAGATCGGCGCCTTTGCAAAAGTCGAGGAACTCTTCGAGCGACGCGCCGAGTGAACCTTCATCGGTCCGGTAAAGCCATTGTAATTCAAACGGCGCCAGACACGCTCCGACGTAAGCAGCCGGATAATCGATGTCTGTGGTCCACTCGTTCTCGTCCCAATTGTAAACCCACGAAGACTGGCCGCAGTCCTCGAGATAAAAGACTTCGTGGCCAAGCGCGCGAAAACCGAGCAGGTATTGGAGCGAGGCCCAGGCCTGCCCCCCAAGTCCTGACCTGCCGATGGTTCCCGCGACGATTATCCTCATAACCCGGCGCGTTCCATGAGACTGCGAAGCACCTTTTCGGCAGCAAAGTATTCATGGGCAATTTCACGCGCAGTGCGACAGTTGCCCGTGTAGTCGGACTCGATTGCATCGATCGCGCGAAGAATATCCTCCATGCCGCTGAATCCGAAAACCCCCTTCCCCGAAGGCAAGTGACGGCTAAACCCTGTCTCTTGCGTGATCACCGGCCGGCCGGCGGCAAGGTAGCAGGCGCTGCGATCGCTGAACCACCCGGTGCGCGGGCGCACATATTGATCGCGTGCGACAGTGAATTCGCCTCGTGAAGCCTGGATGTAGTGGCGGTAAGAATCCGGATTTCGCGAAAGCTCAACGGAATCTGTCGTCAACCAGCCGTGTTTACGCAGGGCGTCCTCGACTTCCGGAGGAACGGTCGCGGCAAGTTCGAGCTGAACGGGGCGCTGGCGGGCCAGCTTGAGAAATTTTTCGAACTCGCGATCCTTGGTCCAGTACCAGGTGTCGCCACGATACTCGATGTCTTTGCCCTTGTTATGCCACGTCGTGATAGTTGTGTATTTTTCTCCGCCCGTCGGGGCGCATTGGCGCCAGAGCTCGAGTGCGATGGGTTGACGGGTGGGAAGCCACCTGAACTGTTCGACGGGCACGTCACAATCTGACAAACCGACACATTCGCCGAACGTGAACAACGTGTCGTGTTGCTGGAGGGTGCGAATCATGTCCCGGTCGCCCTTTGCCACTTTGACCTGGGAAGCGAACGGATCGGATTCGACGTAGATGCGGCGCGGGATTTGCAGGTGTTCATCACGCAATTCCTGGGCGCCTGTAACATTGAGAAAGGCCTCGGCCGTTTCGTAGAGATCGCGCAAAGCGGTTTCACTCATGCCGTAAGAACGGCCATCTGGATAGGCGCCGCGAAAGATCCATCGGTCATCAAGCCCATGCGCTTTGAGAATGGGCGCAACGGCTTGGACATTGGCGGTGGCGTCGGGCGAAAGATCGTTCAGGTGCGGATCGTAGATCCAGCGGCCAGAGTCCTCGACGTAATAAACATCGTAGCCAAGCCGACGGAGCCCGAGCAGGTAATGCAAGAACTGAAACGTAACCCCCGCGAGCGGATACCAGAAAAGGATTCCGAAGACGACAATTCTGCCTTTGCTACGCGGCATGGCTCTTCATTTCCTCTGCGGTTAAGGGCCGGACAATGCGCGCGGGATTGCCCGCGGCAATTGTGAAAGGTGGCACATTCGTCGTAACGACTGAACGCGCGCCGATAACTGAACCTTCACCGATGGTCACGCCCGGCAGCACACAAGTCTCAAACCCGATCCAGACATTCGGCCCAATATGAATCGGACGCGCAGGTACGTCCGCCGCCGCGATACGCAGCTCACGCTGAGGCATAAGTTCGAGTTCGTGTCGTCGCCCGGCTGAATTGGCGGGCAAGCGATAGGTGTCCATGAGCACGACATTCCAGGAAATCAGTGCATGATTGCCGATCAGGATTTCGTTATCGCAGATAATTCGCGCGCCGTGGACAAGTGCGTAATCGCCGAGCTTCACACGCCCCCTTGGACCGACATCGAACATTGTGCCCAAATATGTGGAGGCACCGCGGCCATATTCGACCCCGCCCGGGACTTCACTGCGGAAAAAGCGAAAGCTATAGCTGGTCTCGATATACGCAGTACTGTCGACGGCGACATTCTTCGGGATTTCTCCCTCATACCAGTCCCAGGGCAATTGGCGCGCAGAGCGACTCATGCAACCTCCCCAATGATTTCAGCGGGATTACCCATGACGCGGGCGCGGGGCGGCACATCGCGAGTGATGAGACTGCCCGGCTCAACGAGCGCGCCGGTGCCGATACGGACACCCTTCAGTATGGTAGCGTTTGGACCGATCCAAACATCGTCTTCAATTATCACGGCCTGCTTTACGACCGGAGGTCGTGGGCGCCCTTTGCCCAGCGGTGAACAGGCAACTGCGTCCGCAATCCGCTCTGCCGGCGCAATCGGATGAAAATCGCTATCGGCGACGGTGGTGTTCCAACCAATCACGACGTAGTTGCCAATGCAGATCTCCAGTTCGCACAGAAGCACCGCGTTCGTGAAATAGCAGTAATCGCCGATAATCATCCGCCCTGCTTCGCCAAGATCGAAATGCACGCCGTCCATCGTACAATGCGCGCCAATGCACAAGGCATCTGGTTCGTGGCAATGAAAGCGTTTGAAAGCGAGGTCCCCAGTGATGATCGTGTTTTGTCCCAGGCGCACATTCGGCGGTAGCGTGCCGTCGACCCAGCGTCCGGGCTGCGATGGTTCACTTTGTTTGTCGCGGTTCATTTTGTGCCGGTCTGCATCTCGTAAAGCCGCGCATAATGTCCGCGCGCAGCGAGCAATTGCTCGTGTGTGCCGCGCTCAACAATGCGGCCCTCGTCCAGGACGACAATTTCATCGGCGTGCCGCACCGTGGAGAGCCGATGAGCGATGACGAGGGTGGTGCGGCCCGCACTGAGCTCGCGCAACGTCGCAAGCAACGCTGCTTCGGTTTCCGCATCGAGCGCGCTCGTCGGTTCGTCGAGAATGAGGATCGGCGCGTTCTTCAGAAGCGCGCGGGCAATGGACAGCCGTTGTCTTTCTCCGCCCGAAAGCGTGGCGCCGCGCTCGCCAACCACGGTTTGGTAGCCACGCGGCAGGCGCATGATAAAATCGTGCGCACCAGCGGCACGAGCGGCGGCTTCGATTTGCCCCATGGTGGCATTGGATTGTCCATAAGCAATGTTCTCCGCGATCGTGAGCGGGAACAAAAACGGCTCCTGCAAAACCAGCGCAACATTTTGGCGAAGGCCTTTCAATTGCACGTCCCGAACGTCATGCCCATCAACCAGCACACGCCCTTCCCAGGGATCGAAGAATCTTGGAATAAGCCCAGCGACGGTCGTTTTACCTGCACCAGTGGGCCCGACGAGAGCGACAGTCTTACCCGGCGTGATTTCGAGCGAGACACCACCGAGCACGGTGCGGCCAACTTCATAACCAAAAGTGACGTTCTCAATGGCGACATGCCCCTTGACTCTGCCCAAAGCGACTGCACCGGGTTTGTCATGCACCTCGGTTTCCATGTCGAGAATCTCCCAGACGCGCTTCGCACTTCCGGCTGCGGCCTGAGCTGTGGAAGAAGTGTACATGACCGACTCGATCGGGGCATAAAGCGCGCCAAGATACGACAGGAACAACAGGATGACGCCTACCGTGACTTCATCAAGCATCGCCTGACGCGCGCCAATCCAAAGAATGCCAGCCGTACCCAGGGCCGTTGCGAGCCCCATCAGCACCTTGAATCGCAATTGAACGTTGGTGAGATCGAGCGTCGCCGCGAGCGCGGCACTGGTGGATTGTTTGAAGCGGCGGTCATTCCAATCTTCACGACCAAAGGCCTGCACAATCGCGATGGCGGAAAAAGTTTGCTCGACCATCGAATAGATTCGTCCCTCGATTTCCTGCTGCCTGTAACTCAGGTCGAGCATCCGCCGCGCGTACGCCCGAAAGACGAAAACCATGAACGGTACAACGGCGACGGCCAAAAGTGTAAGCGTTTGATTGATCCGCCACATGACAAGAAACATTGCCACGAGAGTGACAATCGCAGACGCGATTGGCAGCAAAGCATCTTTCACGATTGTCGAAACGCACGTGCAATCGGCCGTTACCCGGCGGATGTTGTCGCCTACAGATTTGCGCGCGTGAAAACGCAACGAGAGTTGTTGCAGACGCGCAAACAAGTCCGCAGCGAGATCATAGACCATTCGCTGTCCAAGACTGATTCCGGTGTAGGTGAGGGCCAGGCCAACCGCCCAGCTCAGGAGAAACAACAACATGATGGCGGCGATGCTCCAGCCGATGAGATATTCAGGCGTGGTCGGTCCGGGCAGGCTTTGCGCCAGGCGCTCGACCCACGATGGCATCGCCCGCGCCTGAAGAACGTGATCGACGAGGAAGACCATCGGCCAGGGCTTGAGAACATCCAAACCGGTTTTCACCAGCATTGCTACGATCACGGCAACCAAAGCGCCCCAACGGCGCACTGCATAAGTCATCGCCCACGCGGATACTCCAAAGAAATTGGCGCGATGCTTCATGGGTTGGAAGCGATCGCCTCGGCGCGACGATGCGGTTCGAATTGAATGTTGTGAAAACGCGCATACAGTTCGCCGCGGGCAATCAGTTCATCATGCGTGCCAACTTCCTCGATACGACCCGCTTTGAGGACCACTACCTGGTCGGCGCCGCGCACGGTCGAAAGGCGGTGAGCGATGACCAGGGTGGTTCGCCCCTCTTTCAATCGATCCAGGGCACGCAGAATGAGATGTTCGGTTTCCGCGTCGAGCGCACTGGTGGGTTCGTCCAAAATCAGAATGGGGGCATTCTTCAAGAGGGCGCGCGCAATCGAGATTCGCTGACGTTCGCCACCCGAAAGCGTTGCGCCGCGTTCGGCGAGGACGGTTTCATAGCCCTCCGGCAATTTCGAAATGAACTCATGCGCATGCGCCGCGTGCGCGGCGGCTTCGATTTCTTCGCCAGTCGCATCGGGCCGCCCATAGGCTATATTCCCGGCAATCGAGACCGGAAATAAGACCGGGTCCTGGAGCACCAACGCAATTTGATCGCGCAGGGTTCGCAATCTGACTTCGCGCACGTCGCGCCCATCGATCAAGATGTGACCCTCCCACGGATCGAAGAATCGCGGGATGAGATTGACCAGCGTTGTTTTGCCGGCGCCAGTGGGGCCGACAATCGCAATGGTCTGCCCAGGCGCCATTTCGAGCGACGCTTGATGCAGCACGGGTTGGCCCGGCTCATAGCCAAACGTGACTCGCTGGATTTGGATGTGTCCTTGCACGGATGGCAAAGTCACTGCGGTCGGCGACTCCGCAATTTCAGGGGCGCTTTGCAACACTTCGACTACACGATCAACGCTCGCGCTGATCGTCTGCAGGCCGGTGTAAGTGTTCGCCAAAATTTTCATCTGCGCCTGCAATGATCCCAGATAAACAAGAAAAACAAGAATATCGCCGACGGTAAGCGTGCCTGCCAGCACCATTCGCGCGCCCAACCACAACACCACCGCGGTGCCCGCCGTAGTCACCAGCCCGGAGCTGAGGCTGTTGATACTGCCGACGAGTGCGGTGCGTTGCTGCGCAGCAATCGCGACCGCGGCATATTGCTGAAGCCGCTCGTGTTCACGCTGTTCCTGGGTAAACGCCTGCACGACCGAAATGCCCGTGAGCGTTTGTTGAACGTGCGATTGAAGGCGGATTTCGACCTCCCGTTTCGCGCGCGCAGCCGCGCGCAGCGGTTTTCCAGCCAGCAATGATGCCGCAACAATCAGCGGCGCGATTCCGAGGGAAACCCACGTCAGCATCGAGCTGAATTGGGCCATCACAAAGATCATCGCGCCAATCGCCAGCAGCGCGTGCAGCGGTGACACGACCAGCGTTTCGAGCATCTGGTAAACACTCCAACTATCGGTGGTGACGCGGCCCATCGTATCGCCGACCGAAGAGCGTTGATGATAAAGCAAAGAACGCCGCTGCAAACGGGCAAAGAGGTCCTCGGCCAGATCGAAAACCATCCGTCTTCCGGCTCGTGTCCACGTCCATGCCAGGACGGCATCGAGGGCGGCATTCAGGGCGAATAAGGCGAGGCCCAGTGCCACAATCACCGCGAGCAACGCAAATCCGCCCTGCGGAAATCCAGTCGATTGGAGCGCAGCAGGCAATGGTTGCGAGCCCAGGAGGTGATCGACCAGCAGCTTCATGGGCCACGGTTGCGCCGCGACGAGTGCCGAGGTCGCCAGCGTCAGCGCAAAGATCAAAATCAGTGCCCCGCGCTGGTTTCGCGCGTACTGAAGAAGGAGGCGATACTTTTGCATTCAGCGGCTATCACGGGTTTAGCACCTTCGCGCAGCCGAAACAACCTAAGGAACTCGCACCCGGTAAAACCGTTGCGCGAGTGTCACATCCGGGTCCGTGACCGTCGCTTCGTTGCCGTCGCCCACAACAGTGGTCAGAGTCTGCCAATCGGCTGAGGGCAACTCCGAAGCGTATTGCACGGTGTAAGTCTTGCCGGATTCCGTTTGAAAATTGAACACCAGGGAGTTACTGACGCGCCGTGGATTCAAGATGCGCAGGGGAGGAGGTGGCGCCGCGCCCACCAGAGTTGCCGCTTGCAGCGTAACGTTGCCATAATCCATGTCGTAAAGCCGCGTCGAGCGATACCGCACGATCAGACTTTTGCCCGTGGACGCCGCGCTATAGTCGATCGTATAAACTGCCGACAGATCGGAAAAAGTACTGTCGAGTGAAGTGTCGACGTACATAAGCGCGCTGCCATCGCTCAGAAATGCCTGCAAATTGCCCGCTGCCCCATAAAGACCCACATAAACTCTTAGCTGGCGCGGCGTGGTGTCGGCCAGCGCTGTAATTTGGAACCCATTGGTAATACCGGTCAGATACACACCGGTCGGTGTCCCGGCTTGCGCTGCTACAGGTGCGCCATCGGTCCACGCAAACGATGTATAATTGTCCGATAGACGCACCAGCGGATGCGTCCCCAGGACCACCAAGGCACCGAGTTGCGGTTCCACGCCGGCCTTTCGATTGAAGCTGTTGGACGCCACCAATCCCCAATGCGTCCAGTCCGCGGTGCCTTCGCTCGTCAAATTCACGAATGCTGCTGGAAGTGCCACACTCCCATTCAAATTCCCACCACTGCCATAAACAAACACCTCCACAGGTGCGGAAAGCCGGCTCCCGCCCTGGTTATCGACAGCTCGCGCCGTCAAAATGTGCAATCCTGCTGGCGCGCCATTCCAATCAAAGGTGTACGGGCTTGTCGCGTCTTCCCCAATTTTCTGACCGCCGTCGAGAAACTCCACAAGCGTCACTTCCCCGCCTAAATCTCTTGCTGAGGCAGCCAGAAAAATCGTCGAACCCGTGCTGAAGTTTTGGTTTTGCCCAGGCTCGGTCAAGGCGACGATCGGAGGATTGTCGGCGCCGGGCGCCGTTAATGCAGCGGCTTGCAATGTCACATTGGCCGTTGCATCTCGTGGAGAAACGAGAATCCAGCGGATGATCAGGTGTTGGCTCGGTGAATCGGCCAATGTGACATTG
>Ga0193697_1000191_pt1 | contig 24351 bp, 27 predicted proteins | sample L3m2metaG_FD_145073 | JGI IMG/M metagenome (GOLD analysis project Ga0193697, IMG submission 145073) | Soil microbial communities from a riparian zone of the East river system, Colorado, United States - L3m2 | ecosystem: Environmental > Terrestrial > Soil > Riparian zone | place: USA: East River...
ACCGTCGATGTCGAACAGAATCAGTGTGGGAACGTTCAGCGATCAGCCTTCGCTGCGAACGTTGCCGGCGCGGGGCCCCTTGGCTGACGGCTCCTCATCGAAGCTGACGCGCTGACCTTCGTTGAGCTGGTCGAAGCTGCCCTGGACCGCACTTCGATGAAAGAACCACTCCTGGCCGCCATCGTCGCGAATGAACCCGAAACCTCTGTCCCGAACGAGTCGTTTGATCGTGCCGCTCGACATCCGAGTCTCCTTGGGCAGGTCGCTACCCAGAGTCGGAATATCAAGTTCCGTTCCACAGCATGCGCCAAGCTTTTCGGCGTAAATATGGTTCAGCCCTCAAGCTCATGTGGCCCGCGGGTGTCGGGATTGGAGACAATCTCCAATCCCGCCGATCCCGAAGTCGTAATCCGGATTCCTATTTCACCGTCACGGTAATCATCTGGCACGTCCCGGCGACGGTGTTGTGCAGGTCGTCGCCAATCTGCAGCGCCAGTCTGTGACGGCCGGGTGTCAGCTGCATATCGATGTCCGACTTGCCGTCACCGAAATGCACCCACGACGGCGTTCCCTTGACGATCGTCTTGCCGGTCGGGAGACAGCTGACGCCGACGCCGATGTGATAGTGGCCAATGCCGGGTCGCGCGGTCGTCACATCGCCGGGCGGCACGGCGGCGATTTCGATCCCTTCGGATCCAAACTTCATGTGGACCGGACTCGATACCTGCGCGCCGTTCTTCGGCTCGATGAAGAACACCCTCGGCTTCTTCTTCGCCTGCGCCCCCGCCGACACACTCAATGCACCGATGATTGCCACAACGAGCAGCGCGAGCTGCTTCCGACTATGCATGGTGATTCTCCTCTGGGCAGACATTCTAGAGCCGTTCTCACTTTTGTGCAGTGGCAACGTCCTCGCTGGTCGCCCAGATCGTGTCCAGGCCGTCATGACGGTGCGTAAACCGCGGTGAGAACGGCTCTAGCCGAGCAGGCGCCGAAACCATCGGCCCGTCCCCTGCTCGGCCAACTGCCCGGTTGCCGGTTGCCATCTCAGGATCCGGTCGGCGACTGCGCGCCCGAACGCCTCGTCGAGGGTGGCCGCCACAACCGCCGTCCCGCGCCGGCGGGCGATGCCGCGGATATCGGCGCCCAACGCGGTGGCTTCTTCCGCCGACAGGCCGGCGCTGGCATGTTCCAGGATCAACACGTGAGGATCGAGCGCCAGGCCCCGTCCCAGCCGCAGTCGAACACGCGACCCTGGAGACAGCGCCGCGATCGGCTGCTCCCAGATCGATTCGGGCAGTCCGACTTCGTGCGCCAGCACGCTCGCCTGGCGTTTGACCTCGTCCGGCGGCGGTTCGATCTCGAGCGTGAACGGCATCGCGAGATTCTGCAGGACGCTGAGTTGATCGAGCAGCACCGCGCGCTCGCTGACGATGCCGAAGCGGTCGACCGTGGCGAGCCAGTCGTCGCTGTCGGCGATGGCCGACGTCGGCCGGCCGAACACGCGGATGTCGCCCGTCTCCGGCAGGATCGCCCCTGTGACGAGGTTCGTGAACACCTCGGCGGCGACCTGATCGAAACCCACGAGGGCGACATGCTCGCCGGGCTGCACGCTGAGAGCGGCGATCCTCAGAGGACGCAGGGCTCGGTAGTCTTTGACGACGCCCGAGAGCTCGAGAACCGCGGTGGTCACGACTTGATCTGGCGATTGACCTCGTCGACGACGCCGCTGGAAATGGAGAGCGCGGAGATCTCGGTTTTCAGCGCGGCGACGTTGCACGCGATCGCCCCGTAGGCGATCATCGCGTGGACGATGGGCGGCAGCACGCGCGTGTCGACGCTCGCCCCAAGAATCGCCGCCACCATCGTCGCCGCCATCGCGAGCGTCGCGATCGAAAAGACCGGTTTGCGAGCGGACGCAATGCGGCGGTAGTAGTCGCCTGCGACCTGGTGTTCGGCCATGGCATCCTTCACGGCTTTGCCCTTCCCGATCAGATAGAACATCATCATCGAATGGGCGAGCAGCGTGATCATCGTCGAAAAAATCCCGACGGAGATGTGGCGCGCGATGTCGGTGCCCTGCAGCCCGAAGACGACCGCGACGACCTGCCCGGCAAGACCAATGAACACAGCGGTGACGAGCGCTTGAGCCATGAATCCCGCGATCATAGTTCAAGCCTCCCTCTGGCACGCGGAAGCGCCGGCGGCGCGCAGGCGGCGGCGCCGTTCATCCGCGAGTGGATTGCGCGGCTGGCGCCGCCGCGTGGCACATACGCGTCGGCCCTGGACGTCGCGATGGGACGCGGACGCCATGCGGTCGCATTGGCGATCGCGGGGTTCCGCGTGTTCGGCGTGGACGTGCGATTCGACGCGGTGCGCGACGCGACGCTGCGGGTGAACGCTGCCGGCGTTCGCATGCACGGCTGGTGCGCCGATCTGACGCAACATCCACTGCCGTCGTCGCGATTCGACGTGATCGTGGTCACGCGCTACCTCCAGCGGACTCTGTTTCGCGGGTTGAGAGGGGCTGTCCGTCCGGGCGGAGTCGTGCTCTACGAGACGTTCACGACGGCGCAACGCGCGCTGGGCACCGGGCCGACGTCGCCGGATCACCTGCTCGAACCGGGCGAGCTGCTCCGGGAGTTCGACGGGTTCGAGGTGTTGTTCTACGAGGAAGTCACGGCGCCGGAGGCGGTCGCCAGGATCGCGGCGCGGGCGCTCGGCTAAAGCCGTCGCGCTCGAGCGACTGAGGCGACCGAGTGGAGCGCGAGGGCTTCAGCCGAGCGGCGACCGGTCGCGCTTCAATCCGACCAACCGTTCGTACTCTTCCCGCGGCAGTGACACGGTTCCGGGCTGTCCCGATCCGTGCGACTCGTCGCCGTGAAAGTCCGAACCTCCAGAGACCGCAAGTCCCAGACGGGCCGCCTCGTTCCGGTAGTGCGCCGTCGCCGTCGCGTCGTGATTGGTGTGGTACACCTCGAGCGCGTCGAGCCCGGCGGCTGCAAACTCCGGCAGCCAGTCGTCCCGCTTGACCAGTCCCGGATGCGCGAGCGAGGCGATGCCACCCGATGCGTGGATGCGATCGAACACCTCGGCGGGCGCGGCGGCAAGCCTGGGGATGAACGCGGGCCGTCCGCGCGCCAGCCAGGACTCGAACGCTTGGTTCACGCTGGTCACATAGCGGCCGGCCACCAGCGCCCGGGCGACCCACGGCCGCCCCGCAGCCTTGCCGCCATCGTCGAGCCCGGGCTTGATGATCGCGTCGGCGTCCAGATGAATGCCGAACGTGGCCAGCCGCTCGACGATTTGCCGCACCCGATCGAGACGGCGGCGGCGCTGTTCCACGAGGAAGCTGTAGAGCTCCTCGGAACGCCGATCGACGAAATAGCCCAGGACGTGCACGTCCATGCCGTCACGGACCGCGGTGATTTCGATGCCGGGGACGAACTCGATGCCCGCCGCGGCGCAGGCGTCGGCGGCGGCGTCGCCACCGGCCACCGTGTCGTGGTCGGTCACGGCGAGCACCGTGACGCCGGCAGCGGACGCGCGCGCCACGAGCTCCGCCGGCGTGCATCGGCCGTCGGACGCCGTCGTGTGGGTGTGGAGATCGATCACCGGGCGGACGCCCGGCTCGGACGTGCGGCGCGCCGTCGTGGTCGGCGCTGCCGTTCGCGCAGCGCACGGTACTCGCGCACCAGCAGCTCGTGGTGCGCCCGCTCTTCGTCCGCGAACTCGAGGAAGACCTGTTTGCCCTCGGAATCCTCGAAGCGTTCGCCGTAGCGCTTGAAGAACTCGTGCGATCCGCGCTCGCACCGGATGCCGATGAGCAGCGCCTGCTGATCGTTCACCCCTTTGGTGAGCTCTTTGGCGCCCTCGGCGAAGAGGCCGCTGGCGGCGCCCTTGAAGAAGAGGAAGGTCGGACGCGATTCGAGCTGCGGATCGCTGGCGGCGAGCGCCGCGTACCGCTTCTGCAGCGTGCCGAGGTGCTCCCGCTCCTCGGCGGCGAGCTTCTGGAACACCGCGCGACCGCGGCGATCCTTGGTGAGCGAGGCGGCGCGCGTATAGAACTCGAGCCCGCTGCGCTCGGTCGCAATCGCCATCCGCAGCGCGTCGCGCGCGAACACGCGATCGGTGGTCGTGCCGTCAATCGCCGGCGATTCCCTGCCGGTCCGGCACTCCTCGCAGGTGCCGACAATCTGCACGACCGACTGCGTCGGCGCGAAGTTGCGCGCCGCCGCGATCTCCTCCATCAGCGCCTCGACGTCCGAGCTCAAAAACTCCGACGAGCGATGGCAGGTCGTACAGACAAGATGAAAGTGCCGCGGATGGCGGAACGACGCCTCGAAGCGCGAGCGCCCTTCGCCGAAGTCGACTTTCCGGGCGATACCGGCGCCCACCATCCACTGCAAAGTGCGGTAGACAGTCGCGCGGCCGATGCCGGCGTCTTCGCGGCGGACGTGTTCGAAGAGGTCGTCGGCGCTGAGATGGCCCTCCTGACGGAGGAACACGCTCACGATCCGATCGCGTTTGGAGGAATGCTTCCCGCCAGGGGGAATCGTGGAAATTGGCGAATGAGGGATTTGGTGAATTGGTGATTGCGTCTTCTTCAATTCACCAACTCACCAGTTCTCCAACTCACCAAATAGCGGTTTATTCGACCGAGAACGAGGAGCCGCAGCCGCAGGTCGACGTCGCGTTCGGGTTCTTGATCGTGAATCCGCCGCCGGTGATGGTGTCGACGAAGTCGACTTCGGCGCCATTCAGATAGCGGATGCTGATGGGATCGATGAACAGCTTCACGCCGTGCGACTCGAACACCTGGTCGCCCGAACCCTGGCCGTTTTCCTCGATCATCAGGCCATACTGAAAGCCCGAGCAGCCGCCGCCCTGCACGAACACGCGAAGACCGCTGCCGCCCTTGTTTTCTTCGGTCAGCAGCTCGTTGATCTTCGAGGCCGCCGTTTCTGAGACATTGATCATGCGTCCATTATAGCAAGAAGGCCCGTTGATATACTGCACAGCCCGCCCATGCCGCACGTCCTGATTCCTGCGATTTCGCGCCAGAATCAGGCCGATCTGGCCGAGCAGCGCTGGCGCGGCGTGCTGGCCGGCCGGCCGGACCTCGCGCCGGCGCTCGACCTGCAGCGGCGGCTCCTCCGCCTCGTCTCGGACCTCGCCGCGACGCTCGAAGCCGGCCGCCTGCCGCGGCTGTCGCTGCCGCCCAAATACCTGGCCGCGAAGCTCGCGCGCGGCGTGCCGGTGCTGGCCGGCGAGCCTATCCCCCTGCCGGTGGCGGTCCTCAGGCCGGCGCTGGGACAGCTTTGCGAGGCGCTGGCGGAAGGAGGGGCCGGGGAGGCCGCGACGCACATTCGCGACGCCATTCTGGACGGCAGCATCGAGTCCGGGTCGCTGCTGACCGCGTCCCTCGCGCGCAATCAGGCGGCGATCCGCACCGGTGCCTCGCACCGCGGCCTGGCGCCCGATCTGGTCTGGCTCGTCGCCGAACTGGCCGTCAGCCCGTTCGTCCACGCGCTGCAGCGGGCGCTCTTCGGCCATGCCGGCGACGACTTGCAGCGGGCGCTCGACGCCTGGAACCGTGGGTATTGCCCGGCTTGCGGATCGTGGCCGGCGCTCGCCGAGGTCGTGGGCGGCCATCGCACGCTCCGCTGCTCGTTCTGCTCCGGCGCCTGGGAGCTGTCGACCTACGCGTGCATCTACTGCGAAGAGAGCGGCGAGAAGTTCGTGACCGCCGCGCCGGACGAAGAACGGAAAGATCGCCGGCTCGAGGTCTGCAGCACGTGCGGCGGCTACCTCAAGACCATCGATCTGGCGGAGCTGTCGCCTTTCCCGCTGCTGTCAATCTCCGACATCGAAACGACCGATCTCGACGTCGCCGCCATGGAGCATGGATATCAGCGGCCCGCGCTGAAAGACTTCACACAACGACGCTGAACCCCACGCTCGCCGAGACCGCAGAGGCGACGGGGCGAACGGATCACCACAGAGCAACGGAGAAACGGAGGTCAAGCGGAGAGCGACGGTTCGACGGGTCGGCCTGCTTCTCAGGCCGAACGCGTGAACAGATCGGATCGCGAAAACGAGCGCCCACTGTTCTCCTAGCGTTCGTTTTCACGATCCGATCTGTACGCGCGCATCGCGTCGCGATGCCCGTCGAACCGCCCTCCGTTCAACCTCCGTTGCTCTGTTTCTCTGTGGTTAAGCCGTTCTCTCCGTATTCTCTGTTGTCTCAGCCACCAATCGCCGCGAGGCGCGCTCCCGACTCCTGCTCGATGTCCTTGTGCAGCGAGTTGCCGTGCGCGTCCATCGTGACGATCGCCGGGAAGTCTTCGACGGTGAGATGCCACATCGCTTCCGGCGTGCCGAACTCGAGCAGCGACACGCCATCCACCCGCTTGATCGATCGCGCGTAAAACTGCGCGGCGCCGCCGATGGCGTTCAGGTACACCGCGCCGTGTTCCCTGAGCGCCGCCAGCGTCTTGGCGCCCATGCCCCCTTTGCCGATCACGGCGCGGATGCCGTACCGCCGGATGATTTCTCCCTGATACGGTTCTTCGCGGATGCTCGTCGTCGGGCCGGCGGCGGTGACACGCCAGCCCTCGCCTTCCTTCACGACGACCGGTCCACAGTGGTAGAGAACCGATCCTCGCAGATCGACCGGCGGCTCGTGCTTCATCAGATGCGAGTGGACGGCATCGCGGCCGGTGAACATCTGGCCGGAGACCATCACGACGTCGCCGACCTTTAGCGCGCGAACGGCATCTTCGGTCAGCGGCGCGTGCAGGCTGATCTCGCGCCCGGTCCGCGTGAAGCCGGCCTGGTCGAGCATTGGGACGATCGGATGAGACGGGTCACGATACAACCAGTGGTCGATCGCGCCAGTGGCGGCATTCAGCGCCACGCCGAGACGGCGGAACGCCCAGCAATCGTAGGCGACCGACACGAAGAAGCTGGCCGGCAGACGGGTGAGCGCCCCGATCTTGCAGCCGATCAGCGTCACCTTGCCGCCGAAGCCCATGGTGCCGATCTCCAGGCTGTTCACCGTCGCCATGACGGACGCTTCGATTTCGGCCAGCCGCGGATCCGCGTTCACGTCATCGAGCGTGCGGAACAACTGCTCCTTCGCATGCGTGTAGCCCGACGTGCGATCGCCGCCGACGCACACCCCGACCGCGCCCGGCGCGCAACCCTTGCCCTGCGCCTGCCAGACCGCGTGCAGAATGCATTTCCTGACGCCGTCGAGCGTCCGATCGGCGCGGCCAAGATGCGGCAACTCGACATCCGCCGCCTTTCAGGATCAGTTTGATCTCGATCTCGTCACGCTCCCATTGGTCGAAGTGGATGATCGGCGTTCCAGGACCGAGGTTGTCGCCCGAGTTCTCGCCGGTGATCGAATCGACCGAATTGGGTCGCAGCTTGCCTCGACGCGTCGCCTCGGCCACCGCCTGCCGAATCTGCTGCCGCATCCAGATCTGATTTGCACCGACCGGCGTCTTGACCTCGAAGGTCGGCATCCCGGTGTCCTGGCAGATCGCGCCTTCGGTGTCGACCGCGAGGTCGATGTTCTGCGCGATGATCGTCAGCGCCTGCGACGAGCGCGTGCCGCCCGGCTCCGTGGCGAGGGACGACTTCATCGCCGCCCGCACGTCCGGCGGCAAATCGGTCGACGTCCTGACGATGAGTTGGAGCACGCTGTCGAAGAATGAGGGCAGCATCGGGGCAGTATACTGGTCGGGGCTCGAGGGAGGGGCTAGCTGCAGCCCCGATTCCTGTACCTAGCCCCCAGCCCCGACAGCGAAGCCGCTATGCGTTTCCGCACAGAGCGCGATCCCCTCGGAGAGTTGAACGTCCCGGAAGACGCGTACTACGGTGTGCAGACCGCGCGCGCCGTCGAAAACTTTCCCATCAGCGGCCTGCGCGCGCCCGCCGATCTCGTGACCGCGACCGTCCTCGTCAAGAAAGCCGCGGCCGAAGCCAACGCCGCGCTCGGACGGCTGCCGCGCGACGTGGCCGACGCGATTCTCGCGGCGGCGGACGAGATCCTCGCCGGCGAGCTGCGCGAACAATTCGTGGTCGACGTGTACCAGGCCGGCGCCGGCACCTCGCACAACATGAACGCGAACGAGGTGCTGGCGAACCGCGCGGGCGAACGGCTCGGCGATCCCCGAGGCAACTATCGACGCGTACACCCCAACGATCACGTCAACATGGGTCAGTCGACGAACGACGTGTTCCCGACGGCCACGCGTCTGGCGCTCCTCCTCGGGACCGCGCCGCTGGTCGCCGCCGCCCGTACCCTCGCCGACAGCTTCGCGCGAAAGGCGGTCGAGTTCGCCGACGTTCTGAAGACCGGCCGCACCCACCTGCAGGACGCCGTGCCGATCACGCTCGGCCAGGAATTCAGCGGCTACGCGGAATGCGTCCGCCGGGGAGCCGACGACGTCGCCGCGGCGTCAGAACAGTTGTACGAATTGAACATCGGCGCTACCGCGGTTGGGACGGGGCTCAACGCCGGCGACGACTACCGGCGGCTGGTCGTCGCCAATCTCGCGCGATACACCAACCTCCCACTGAAATCCGCCGGGAATCTCTTTCGCGTCACACAGAGCATGGGCGACGTCCTCGCGTACTCGGGCGCCATGCGCCGGCTGGCGGTGGAAGTCGGCAAAGTAGCCAGCGATCTCCGTCTGCTGAGCATGGGGCCGCGGGCCGGGATTGCCGAGATCGCGCTGCCCGCCGTGCAACCGGGTTCGTCGATCATGCCGGGCAAGGTGAATCCATCCGTTCCGGAAATGGTCAATCAGGTGTGCTTCCAGGTGATGGGCTGCGATATGACGGTGGCCATGGCCAGTGACGCCGGTCAGCTGGAACTGAACGTGATGATGCCGCTCATCGCGTGGAACGCCTTGCACGCGTCGACGATTCTCCGCGAGGCGATGAAGGTGTTCCGCCTGCGTTGTGTCGATGGCATCGCCGCGAACGACGCGCGGGCCCGCGAGCTGCTCGACCGCAGCACGGCGACGGCCACGGCGCTCAGTCCGTACATCGGCTACGCGGCGACGGCGGAGATCGCCAAGGAGTCGGTGAAAACCGGCCGATCGATCCGTGACCTCGTCATCGAACGCGGGCTGATCGATCCGGCGCGTCTGGATCAGATTCTCTCGGTCGATGCGATGACTCGGGGAGGAATCACAGGTGGGTCAGGTGGGCCGGGTGGGTCGAGTGGGTCGGGTACGCCGACTGGGTCTGGTCGGTCGGGTGGGCCAGGTGCGTAAAACACCGATCGCGTTGTCCGTCTGTCTGTTCGTTGGCGGCATTTCGCTGGCAGCCCGACGCGACCCACACGACCTACGCGACCTACCAGACCTACGCGACCCAAGCGGCCTGCGCGAGCAGGCCGCGCCCAAGCGCAAGCTCTTCGAGCCCAACGATCTCGGCCTGCTCGACGCCCCCGATCGCGATCAGTGGCAGAAACCCGAACAGATCATGGATACGCTCGGCATCGCGGACGGATCGGTGGTCGCCGATCTGGGGGCCGGCGGCGCCTGGTTCACGCTCCACATCGCGCGGCGCGTCGGACCCAACGGCATCGTGTACGCCGAAGACATTCAGCCCGCGATGCTGCAGGTCATCCGCCAGCGGATGCAGGTCGAAAACCTGCTGAACGTCCGTCCCATCCTGGGCACGTCGAGCGATCCGCGGCTGCCGAAAGGGCTCGACGCCGCCATCATCGTCGACTCGTACCACGAGATGGACGATCCGTCGAATCCCAATCTCGTCATCACGCTGCTCAGAAACATCGTGCGGTCGCTGAAGCCGCAGGGCCGGCTGGGCATCGTCGACTTCAAACCGGGAGGGGGAGGACCGGGTCCGGCGCCGGATCAGCGCGTGGATCCGCAATCGGTGATCAAGGCTGCCAGGGCGGCGGGGCTCGAGCTGATCTCGAGAGAAGAGATCCCGCCGTTCCTGTTTCTGCTGGTGTTCGGGCCGAAGTAGCGAGACGGACTACTTCTCGCGCGCGCGCGAGACCCACCAGAGACTGGGCATCACGGCAGCGGCGAGCAGCAGCTTCACGAAATCGGCGACGATGAACGGATAGAAGCCTTCGGCGAGGGCGGCACCGAGGCCACGCGCCTGCACGAACGCGGCGAGCCAGAAGACGCCGCCCGCGAAAATGACCGCGAGCCCGCACGCCATCGCCACGACCGCGGTCAGGTAACGGCGGTCGAATCCACGTTCGGCGAGCGCGCCGGCCACGAACGCCGCGAGCGGATAACTCATCAGGTAGCCGCCGGTCGGTCCGAGGAGACGCGCCGCGCCCGGCGCAAGCGCGGGCGACATCGCGAACACCGGCAACCCGGCAATGCCGAGCGCCAGGTACAGCAGCTGGCTCGCGGCGCCGAGTCTGGCGCCGAGCGCCGCGGCGCCGATGAGGACCACCATCGGCTGAAACGTGAACGGCACCGGGGTGAACGGCAGCGGCACACTCACCTGCGCGGCGACTGCGGTCAGAATGGTGACGAAGACCACGGCACCAATGCGTTCGGCCGTCCGGAGGCCGTGCGAAGGCGCCCGCACCGTCATCGTCGAGAGGAGAGTAGGCTGCATGAGGGCGGATTCTAGCGTATGCAGGTAGCGCTGACAATTGCGGGAAGCGACCCCGGCGGCGGCGCCGGTATACAGGCCGACCTCAAAACGTTTGCCGCGTTTGGCCTGTACGGGGCCAGCGCGATCGCGGCCATTACGGTGCAAAACACGTTGGGCGTCGAGGCGGTGGCTCCCCTCAGCGCCGACCTCGTCACGTCACAGATTGAGGCGATCGCCGGCGACTTTTCGATCGACGCCACGAAAACCGGCATGCTGGCCACCGCCGCGATCGTCGAAGCGGTAGCCGCCGCGATCGCGGAGCTCGATCTGCCACTCGTCGTCGTCGACCCGGTGCTGGTCTCCACGAGTGGCGAGCGGCTGCTCGATGCGGATGGTGTGCAGGCGATGATCACCGAGCTGCTCCCGCGCGCGCGCGTCGTCACGCCGAACGTCCCGGAAGCCGAAGCGTTGAGCGGCCGGCGCATCTCGTCTGCGGAGGATGCGCGCGATGCGGCGCGGGCGATTCGCGACATGGGCGCCGCGGCGGTCATCATCACCGGCGGGCATCGAACTGAGCACGCCGGCCCGGAGGTCGTCGACCTGCTGTTCGACGGACACGCGTTTCACGAATTCCGTGCCCCTCGAATCGACAGCCTCCACACGCACGGCACCGGGTGCACCTTTGCGTCGGCCGTCGCGGCCGGCCTCGCGCTCGGCCACAACCTTGCCGACGCCGCGCAGCGCGCGCAGCAGTACGTCGGCGGCGCCATCGCGCACGCGCCTGGTCTCGGGCACGGCCGCGGTCCGCTCGATCATTTCTGGCAATACAGGGTTCTAAAGTTCTAGCGTTCTAAGGTTCTGAACCCTAGAACGTTAGAACCTTAGAACCTTAGAACCCTAGAACCTTATACTTGAGGGAGATGCGTCCGCTGCTCCACATCGGGACCGACACGCTCGCGCTGGCCGACGTGGCGGCATCACTCGGAGATGGTGCGGGCGCCGACGGGGCGGTCGTGACGTTTCTGGGCCTGGTGCGCAACCACAACCTCGGGCGAAGCGTCCGATATCTGGAGTACGAAGCGTACGAACCGCTGGCGCTCAAGGCGTTCGAGCGAATTGCCGAGGAAGTCGCCGAGCGCTGGCCGGGCGCGCGGCTCGCGCTGCATCACCGCATCGGCCGTCTGCAGATCGGCGAGGCCAGCATCGCGATTGCGGCGCGCTCGCCGCATCGCGGCGACGCCTACGCGGCCTGCCGCTACGCTATCGAACGCGTCAAACAGATTGCGCCGATCTGGAAACGCGAGTTCTTCGATGGCGGCGACGTCTGGATCGAAGGCGCGACGGCGAATCCCGACGACGAGCGGGCGAGGCGGGAAGCCGAGCGCCTGGCATGCGCGTGACGGTGCGGCTGTTCGCCCGGCTGCGCGACATCGCCGGCGCCTCGGAACTGGCGCGCGAGCTGGCACCCGGCGCCACCATTGGCGACGTCTGGCGGCAGCTCGCCGGCGAGTTTCCGGAGCTGTCGCAGTACGAGCGCTCGATTTCGAGCGCGGTGAACGCCGACTACGCGCGGATGGATCAGGTGGTCGGCGACGGCGACGAAATCGCGTTTCTGCCGCCGGTATCAGGAGGCTAGGAACCGCGGGAGCACGCGGAGCGCGCAGAGAAAAGAATGAATTTTCTCGGCGCTCTTTGCGATCTCTGCGGTTAAACGGTTTCTATGTTCGACAAGCTGACATCGGAAGAACAGCGCTACGAGGATCTGATGCGCCTGCTCGGCACCACCGAAGTGCAGAGCGACTCGTCGGAGTACCGGAAGCACGCCAAGGCGCTGGCCGAGCTCGAGCCGACGATCGAGCGGTTCCGTGAGTACAAGTCGGTCGTGAACGACATCACGCAGACCGAGGAGCTCGCCGCCGGCAGCGACACCGACATGCGCGACCTCGCCCGCGAAGAGCTCAAAGGCCTGGTGGCGCGGCGCGACTATCTCATCGCCGAGCTGAAGGTGCTGCTCGTTCCGAAAGACCCCAACGACGCGAAGAACGTCATCCTCGAAATCCGCGCCGGCACTGGCGGCGACGAGGCGGCGCTGTTTGCGGGCGAGCTGTTCCGGATGTACACCAAGTTCGCCGAACGTCAGGGCTGGCGGATCGAAGTGATGTCGAGCAGCGACACCGGCGTGGGCGGCCTCAAGGAAGTCATCGCGACGATTGAAGGACGCGGCGCCTACAGCAAGCTGAAGTACGAAAGCGGCGTGCATCGCGTGCAGCGCGTGCCGGCCACCGAGGCCAGCGGCCGCATTCACACCTCGACCGCGACCGTCGCCGTGCTGCCGGAGGCCGAGGAGGTCGACGTCCAGATTCAGGACAAGGACCTGCGCATCGACACCTTCTGTTCGAGCGGCCCGGGCGGACAGAGCGTCAACACCACCTACTCCGCCGTCCGAATCACCCACCTCCCCACGGGCGTCGTTGTCTCGCAGCAGGACGAGAAGTCGCAGATCAAGAACAAGGCGAAAGCGATGAAGGTGCTGCGATCCCGTTTGTACGAGATGGAGCTGCGCAAGCAGCAGGAAGCGATCGCGAAAGATCGCCGCAGCCAGGTCGGCACCGGCGAGCGATCGGAAAAGATCCGGACCTACAACTTTCCGCAGAACCGCATCACCGATCACCGGATCAATTTCACGACCCATCGCCTCACCGAGGTGCTCAACGGCGATCTGGTGGAGGTACTGGACCAGGTGACCACTCACTATCAATCCGAAAAGCTCAAGGATGCGACCGCTGTCAGCTGAGGGTCGCTCGATTCAGGCCCGGGTCGCCACCGCGCGGCAGCAGCTGCGCGAGGCGGGCATCACGCCGGTCGAGTCGGACCTCGATGCGCGCCTGCTCGCGCAGCAGGTGCTCGACTGGACCACCGAACGCTATCTGAGCGACGCCGGCGGGTCGGAACCCGAAACCTTTGCCGAGGCGTACGACGCGCTCGTCGCCCGGCGCGCCACCCGTGAGCCGCTCGCCTACATCGTCGGACACCGCGAGTTCTGGGGTTTGAAGTTCGAGGTCAACCCGGACGTCCTCATTCCCCGGCCCGCCACCGAACTGATCGTGGAGGCCCTGCTCGAGCTGTTCCCCAACCGCGACGCGGCGCTGACGATCGCCGATGTCTGCACCGGATGCGGCTGCGTGGCCGTCGCTGTTGCCCACGAACGGCCGGGCGCGACCGTCGTCGCCAGCGACATCTCGCCGGCGGCGCTGGACGTGGCGCGGCGCAACGCGGATCGTCACGGCGTCGGCCGCCGCGTCAGTTTCAGAACCGGCGACCTGCTTCGGGGGCTCGACTCCGTCGATCGTCCGTTCGACGCGATCCTCGCGAATCCGCCGTACGTGGTGGACCGCGCCCGGCCGGCCCTCCAGCCGGAGGTCCGCGACTTCGAACCGGCGCTCGCCCTGTTCGGCGGCAGCGACGGCCTCGAACTCATCACGCGCCTGGTGGCGGAAGCGCCCCGGAAGCTGCGGCCCGGCGGCTATCTGATCTTCGAATTCGGGCTCGGCCAGGACGTCGAGATCGAGGAGCTCCTCGAAGGCGCGCCCGAGCTCGCGCTCGCCGGCGTCCGGCGCGATCTCCAGGGCATATCACGCACCGCCATCGCGCGGCGGGCGTAACCGAGCGACCATGGACTGTCTCTTCTGCAAGATCATCGACCGTCAGATTCCGGCGTCGATCGTCTACGAAGACGATCGCGTGCTCGCGTTCAACGACATCAACCCGCAGGGACCCACGCATGTCCTCGTCGTGCCGAAGCGGCACATCGCGTCTCTCAACGACCTGACCGCAGACGACGACCAGATCGTGGGCGAGGTGGTCCGGCGCGCCGCGGCGCTTGCCAACGAGCGTGGCATCTCGGCCGGCGGTTTCCGGACCGTGTTCAACACCAACCGCGACGCCGGGCAGACGGTCTTTCACATTCACCTGCACCTCATCGGCGGCCGCAGCCTCGCCTGGCCACCCGGCTGACCTTCGTCAGACAACCTTTTCCGTCGGCATACGTCTAGACGTCTGTCGGCGCTCAGGGCTAGCGGTGCTCCGGGACAACTGGCAACAGCTAGCCCCTAGCTCCTAGTCCCTCGCCCCCGGTCCCCGTTGTCAGGAGTCAGGCCTTGCAGCTCGATGTGCTCGTTCATGACGCGATGCTCGCGTGGCGCAATGCTGTTCGCCGGCCGGCGTTCACGCTGCTCGTCGTGCTGACGCTGGCGCTCGGAATCGGCGTCAACAGTGCGGTGTTCGCGCTGCTCGACGGCGTCCTGTTGCGACCGCTTCCCTATCGCGATCCTTCCCGGCTCGTTTTCGTGTGGCAGTCGCTGCCGCAGCAGAACGTCCTCGAAGTCGAGCCGACGGCCTGGGACTACGCGGACTGGCAGTCGCTGCGCGCCTTCTCGGCCATCGGTCTCGTCGCGAATGGCGCCTCCTCGCTCACGGGGGACGACAACCCGGAACGGGTTCGGGGCAACGCCGTCACCGCGTCGATCATGCCGATGCTTGGCCTCGCGCCCAGAATCGGCCGCGGCTTCACCGCGATCGAAGACACCGCCGACAGCGCACCGGTCGTGATCCTCGGCGACGGCCTGTGGCGGCGGCGGTACGGTAGCGATCCCAACATCCTGGGCCGCGTCATTCAGGTGAACAACGAGCCACACACCGTGGTCGGCGTCATGCCGCCTCGCGCCGCCCTGCCAGGACCGATCGGCGAGGACGGCGACCTCTGGATCTCGACGCACATGGACGCTCGCCAGCGGGCGAACGACATCAGCCACAACTACACGATTCTGGCGCGCCTCACCGACGGCACGACGCTCGAGCAGGCGACGGCGGAGCTCGAGGCCGCCGCGGCACGCGCGGCGGCCGAGCGTCCCTCGTCCCACAAGAACATCGGCGTCCGTCTTGTTCCCGTCACCGAGCAGACGGTGCGGGCGATCAGGCCGACGCTCTTCGTGGCGGCCGGCGGCGTGGCACTGCTGCTGCTCGTCGCCAGCGCGAACGCGGCGACGCTGCTCATCGCCCGGGCGGCGAACCGGCAGCACGAGCTCGCCGTGCGCGCCGCGCTTGGCGCGACGCGCGCGCATTTCCTGTCGCTGGCGATGATGGAAAGCCTCGTGCTCGCGCTCCTTGGCAGTCTCGTGGGGTTGATGCTCGGAGGGTGGGCGCTTCGTCTGCTGATCCCGTTGCTCGGAACCGCTTTGCCGCGATCGCTGGCGGTCGACGTCGACGCGCGCGTGGCACTCGTCAGCATCGGATTGGCGTGCTCGCTGGGCCTCGTGTTCGGCGCAATCGTCGCGTTCCATCGTCCAACGTCAGGCCTGTTGGGATCGCTCAAGGCTTCGGCCCGTACGATGAACGCCGGCGGCGCCGGGCGAACGCGCAACGCGCTGGTCATCGCCCAGGTCGCACTGGCAGTAGTCCTGCTCTCAGCGGCGGGACTGATGCTGACGAGCGTCGTCAAGCTGTCGCGCGTGAATCCTGGATTCGCGCCGGATCACCTGCTGACGTTCCGGCTGGCCCTCACCGGCGCGCGCTATGCGGAGCGGCCGGCGAGGCAGGCGTTCGGCGCCGAGACGCTCCAGCGTCTCGAAGCGCTGCCTGGCGTTCGCGGCGCATCCCTCGTGTCGGCGATTCCATTTGGCGGCACACGAGGCGCGACCGGCGTCGAAATCGAAGGCCGTCCCCGCCAACCCGGTGACGTGCTGATCGTCGATCAGCGCCATATTTCGCCGGGCTACTTTCAGACGATGGGTATTCCGATCGTTCGGGGCCGCGGCTTCACGACCGCTGACGACGATCGGGCCGAGCCCGTCGTCGTGATCAACCGGACGATGGCCGAGCGCTACTGGCCGAACGAGAATCCGATCGATCGCCGCGTTCGCGTGACGGCTGGTTACGACGCGGGCAGCTGGTTCCGCATCGTCGGCATCGCCGACAACGTGCGGCACATTGCGTTGAGCCGCGAGCCCGTGACGGAGATGTACCGCCCGTTCGCTCAAACCGGAATCGGAATCTTCAGCGTCGCGGTCAAGACGACTGGTGAACCCGCGGGAATCGCTCAGTCCGTCCGAGCTGCCGTGCAGGCCGTCGATCGAAACATGCCGGTCTACGACGTGCGAACCATGGAGGACCGGATCGCGGGTTCGTTCGCCCAGACACGCGGCACGATGCTCCTGCTGCTGGTGACGGCGGTCCTGGCCGCGGCGCTCTCGGGGGTCGCGATTTACGGATCGATCTGGTATTCGGTCAGTCAGCGTCTGCCGGAGATCGGCATCCGGTTGGCGCTCGGCGCAAGCCGTGGCTCGGTGTTCGTCGACGTGCTGCGGCGCGCGGTGGTGCTGACGGGAACTGGATCGCTCGTCGGTCTGGCCGCCGCTCTCGCCGCCGGGCGTCTCCTCACCAGTCTCCTCTTCGAAACCACCGCCGCGGATCCCGTGACCTACGCCCTGGTCATCGCCGGAACGATGACTCTGGCGCTCGTGGCCGGTCTCGCACCGGCGAGGCGCGCCACGCGGGTGGATCCGATGACGGCTCTCCGAAATGAGTAGCAGGGGCTCGGCGTAGAAACGAGTCGGGGCTCGGGGCTAGCTGTTGGCTGTCCAGCCCGCAGCCAGTTCCCTAGCCCCTAGCCCCCAGCCCCTAGCCCCGACGTCAGCTCGCGTCACTTGCATCCGCGGGCGTTCAGTGTTACAGATCGTCACGTGACAGACCGTAACATCTCCCGCCGGCCGCTCACCGAGCTGCAACAGGCCATCATGGATTTCATTTCGGACAGAGGATCTGCGACGTCGGAAGAAATCCGCGAAGGACTGCGAACCCGTCATCCGCTGAAGGATTCGAGCGTGCGGACGCTGCTTCGCCGTCTCGAAGGGCGCGGCTATGTCAGCCACCGGCTCGAGGGCAAGGTGTTCGTCTATCGGGCGACGGTCGCGGCTCGGCGCATCGCCGCGCGCGCCGTGCAGCACCTCATCGATCGGTTCTGGGCCGGATCCGTCGAACAGTTTCTCGTCGGCATGGTGGACGAGCGCATCGTGTCGGCTCGCGAGCTCGAGCGCCTCGCGCGGAAAGTGAAGAAGTCGTCATGACCGCCATTCTGATACGCGTGATTGTGGAATCGTCCATCCGGAGCGCGTTGGTAGCAGCGGCGGTCGCGCTGATTCTCGGTGCCTTCCGCCTGCGCGACGCGAGCCTGAGGCACGGGGCCTGGACAGCGGTCCTGAGCGCCATGCTGTTGATGCCGGCCTTGCCATATGCCGTGCCCGCGATCGGTGTGCCGCTCCCGCTGACCGAGTCGCTGGCGGACGACGGCTTGGTGGACGCTTCACCTCCAGGCGTCGATCGCGACCGGCGCAGTGAAGCGCCGGCAGTTGTCCGTGTCCGGTCCGAGGTCGAAGAGCGGACCATCGCCTCGACGGCTGCTCCTGCGGAGCACGAGTCAAGACGCGCGGCGCCCTGGCCCCTGCTCGTGCTATCGGTGTACGGCGCGGGTGTGCTGCTGCTCTCGACGCGATGCTGGATCGGCTGGCGTAAGGCGACGCGCATCGCTTACGAGGCACGGCGGGCCGACATCGGCGCCGAGGTCCGCCTCCTCGCAGGCGTCTCTGGAATCACTGCGATTCGCGAGTCCGCGGCAATCGTCACACCAGTCACCGTCGGCGCGCTCGCGCCCGTCATTCTGCTCCCTGCCATGTGGCGGCAGTGGAGGGTGGAACAGGTACGCGCGGTCGTCGCCCACGAGATTGCGCACGTCCGCCGGCGGGATCCGCTCGTGAGCTTGCTTGCGCACATCAATCACTGTCTGTTCTGGTTTCATCCAGTCGCCTGGTGGCTGGAGCGTGCATTGGCGGCTGCGGCCGAAGAGGCCAGCGACGACGCCGCCATTCGGGCGATCGGCGCACGGAACACGTACGCCGAAATCCTACTCGACATGGCGGGTGTCGTCCGCGAGCGAGGAGGACGGGTCGCGTGGTGCGGTGTCGGCATGGACGGCAGTGGCCTGCTGGGCAGGCGGATCGCACACGTACTGAGTGCGGCCCCATCGTTCGAACCGACGGCGCGTCGGAAACTCGCCGCCGCCGTTTGCAGCGCGATCACTATTTTCTTGGTCGTCGCATGCCGCCCGCGGGCGGCGTCCTTCCAGAACGCCTCGACGGCGGAGATCGAGCAGCGCGACAGGAGGCTTGGTCTCGATCTCGAGCGGGTGCTCACTGGGCAGTTTTCTGCGTGGAGGAGGCCCGGGGGGTCTGCGTTGCCACCCGTCCACGACTTGGAGGCCACGACCAGGCGCAACCCCGAGGATCTCGAGGCGCTGAAATCGTTGCTGGTGAGCTACTGGATACTGCCTCCATCCGATCTGACCAAGCGACGGGCGCCGATCCTGTGGCTCATCGAGCATCGACCCGACGCCGACCTGACCGGATCGGTTGAGGCCCGGCTGTTTGCGGACGACCTCGAGGCATCGTTTCGAGGCGATCCCGACGGCTACCAACGGGCCAGAACGCTGTGGCTTTCGCTGGCAAACGCCCCGGATGTCAGCAGCCGCGTCCTCGGGAACGCCGCGGCCTTCTTCGAGACAGCGGACGCCTCGCTCGCGGAGCAGTTGCTTCTGCGAGCGCGCGCTGCGGATCCGGCCGGGCCGTGGACCGCGAGGCTCGGCAGGCTGTACGCCGCAGTGCTCGCTGGGTCCGATGCCCCGTGGCCGCCGAACCGATCCCGAAGGCTCAGTGCGCCCGCGCCGCGCACTGCGTTCGGCCTTCGCATTCGCAAAACGCTCGGCGAGTCGACCGACTACGAACTGTTGACCGCCACAGGATGGTTCCTCGCGCGCGGAATGCGCGGCCCACAGCCATTCAGGGAATTCGATCCCGACTACTGGGCCGAGTGGTGTTTCAGGCGTGCCCTTCAAGTGAAGCCGGCCGCAGTGCTCGCACACACGGAGCTGCTCGAGATTCGATCGCGCCAGAGCTGGAGGCGCGGCGAACCGTTGTGGAGCGCGCCGCCGGCGCGGGCATACGAAAGTGTCGCTGCGCTGCCCGAAGCCGAGCGCTTCGAGCTGCTGCCTCATCTGGCACGCAGAGCGTGCCAGAGCATCGAATCAATGGGCCGCTGGGAGGACGACCCGCTGATTCGCGATCGGATGGAGTTATCGAGGCGGGACGCAAAACGCTACGCAGAGGACGCCCTCGTCCTCGCGCCCAGGTATCGCAATCATCCGCAGTACGGCACCGCCATCTACCTGGCGAACATGACCCTCGGCACGCTGGCGCTCCGGGAGGGCGACAGGAAGAATGCCGTGCTGTTCCTGCGGAATGCCTCGCGGGCGCCGACGTCCGAAGAGCTCGCTTACTCAGTCGGTATGGTCTCCAGCTACCAGTGGCATCTCGCCGCGGACCTGTTGAAGCAGGGCGAACGTAGCGCCGTCCTTGAGTTCCTCGATCGCATGGCTGCGATCAGCGTCGCCGATCGGTTCGAGCTGCGCGACGCGGCCGCAGAGATCCGCCAGGGACGGACACCTCGTCTCTACTCCCCTAGTCCCCGCTTCTTAGTTAACAGGTAGGCACCTTTCCCGTTGGCTCGATCGAGGAAGAAATCCACGGCTCGATAGCCACGGCCGAAGTAAGTCCTGAAGATCTCGCGCGTCGCCAGGCGCCACTCCAACGCGTTCTCGGGTGCCCCGGACAGCATCTCGGTGAAGTGCATCGGGATTTCGACCCGCACGCGGCGCGCGTCGAGCGCGAGATTGACGTCGTCACAGATGTGCCAGCTGCCATCGGGCGTTGCGCGATTCGCGGCTGGAGCGTCGGCGACTTCATCGGTCCGCAGGGTCAACGCCGCGCCGCCGCCCTGCAGCCGGCGCTCGACGTGCGGTTTCACGATCCACCATTCCGCGACGAACCGATCGGTCGGGTTCCCCTTGTGCAGCGGGCTCGACGAGGTGCCGTAGACGTTTTCTTCGTACTCTTCGACGATGACGCCGAGCTTGGTGAAGTTGAGGTGCGCGTTCAGCGCCTGCATCGGATCGTAGGTCCACTCGATCAGGTCGAGCCCCATTGCCAGCGTGCGCTCGCGCTGCAGCAGCTTCAACTGACGGCCGGTGCCATCGTTGCGATGCTCTTCGAGCACGCCCAGCATGTGCGACCACTGCGTCGTCTTGCCGTGTTTGATGCCAGGAAGCGAGTAGACGAAGCCAACCATTCGCTCGGCTGACTTGTCCGCCGTAGCTTCAGCGAAGGCGGAAGCCTCGCGCTCCGTTCCGCGCGTGAACGCGCCGATCAGGATGCCGCCGCGCAGCACCGAGACGGCAAGAATCGGCACCGGCACAACATCGCCGTAACCGACACCCCAGATGCGACGCTCCAGTTCGACCACCTGTGCGTAGTCCTCGAGCGTCGTCAGATCACGATAGGTCACGGTCGGCATTTCAGTAATCGGGGAATTGGGTAATTGAGTAATTGGGTAATTGGGCAATCGGAAATCAATCCCGCAATCAATTACCAGATTACCCAATTATCCAATGACCAGATCCGGGAGCTCGCGCAGCGAGCGAATAACCGGCACTCGCTGGTCGCCGACGACGGCCGGCGCGGCGTTGTCGCCGCGGTTCAGCAGAATCGCTCGCATCCCGACATTGAGCGCGCCCTCGATGTCCTGCCGCACGCTGTCGCCGACCATCACGGCCTCCGAGGGGGCGACGCCGAGCAACTGGAGCGCCGACGAAAAGATGCTGGGGTGCGGTTTCATGAGACCGTGATCGGAGGACGACACCGTCGCGCTGATCAGCCCTTGCAGCTCGAAGTGCGACTGGAACGACGCGAGGCAGCGGTGCGTGTTCGAGATCAGCCCGACCCGCAGGCCCGCCTGCGACAGCTGCTGCAGCACCGCCGGCACGTCGTCGTACAGCTCGAAATGCTGGCAGGCGGCCCACTCGCGATAGATCTCCCGCGAACATTCGTCGACCCGCGGTCCGCGCCCGCCCATCCGCTCGATGATGTGACTCGTGTAGGCGATAAAGATCTCCGGATCGTAAACATCGTCCGGGCTGTTGAGGAGCGGCGCGGCGCTGGCGACCCCTTGCTCGAACTTCGCGGGATCGACGTCCATGTCATACCGCGCACAGAAGGCCTGATACCCTTCGCCGCGGAACGTCGGCCCGGGATAGATGAGCGTGAAGTCGACGTCGAAGAGAACCGCCTTCGTGGACACCGGATTGGGTAATCGGGTGATTGATTGCTTGATTGCGCAGCTTACCCGTGCCTGGAGTCCAGTTTTGCGCTCAGCGTCGCGAACCCCTCGGCAAGAATGCGAATGTCATCTTTCAGCGACTCGAAGAGCATCTCAGCGTGCCGTCGGGTCTCGGCACAATCGCTGCGCAACGCCACTAGGAGTGCATCGATGCGGTCACCCAGCGTCGCGATGGCTTCAGCGGTCTCAACGTCCATAGCGCGGGTGCGATCCTACCATCGTCAAAGAGGCTGACGGTCGGCGGCTGCGCTTTTCGTGCAATCTGCCGCGCGCGCCGCTCGAGGAACACTGAATCTGGTAATTGGGTGATTGGATAATCGAGTAATCGATTTGGTCGATTGCTCAATTACCAGATTACCCAATCACCCACTTACCCAATCTCCCGCGGGGTCTCCTCGTACGGCCCCGCGATCACCATCGTGGCCCGGTCTGGATCGAGGATCCGGCGAGCCGCAGCGTTGACCTCGTCGAGCGTCACGGCCGTCAGCAGATCGGGGAGCCGCGCGTCGTAGTCGAGGCCGAGGCCGAAGACTTCCTCCGTCTGAAGGAAGTTCGCGATGGCGGCGTTCGTTTCCAGCGCGCGCGGTATGGACCCGATGAGATACCGCCGCGAGTCGTCCAGCTCTTTCTGCGTGACGCCATCGCGCACGACGCTGGCGATCTCTTCGTCAATCGACGCGATCGCCCGATCGACGTTGCCCGGTCCGACGCCGGCGCGAATCGACAACGGCCCCTCGGCGATGTTCGCGTCGAGCGAGCTCGACACGTAGTAGGCCATCCCCTGGCGCTCCCGGATGCTGTCGCCGAGCCTGCCGCCGATGGCGTATTGGCCAAAGACGTTGTTCATCAGCCAGAACGCGTAGTAAGCCGGGTCGCGGCGCGCGATCGCGGTAAAGCCGTAGGCGATGTCGGCCTGCGCCTTGTTCATCATCGGAATGACGATCCGCTGGCGACGAGCGGCGGGGACGACGGGCGGCAGAGGCGGTGGCGGCAATGCCGCCGTGCGCCATTGGCCAAAGACCCGCGCGGCCACATCGGTGGCGCCGGCCGGATCGACGTCGCCGACGAGGACCGCCGTCAGCTCCGCCGGCGCAAAGCGGGCGGCGTGCTGCCGCGCGAGGTCCGCCCGCGTCAGCGATTCGACGACCTCGATCGACCCCTTGGTCCTGCGGCCGTACGGGTGACCGCCGGGGTACAGGTGCGCCATCAGCGTTTCAATCGCGCGAACGGCTGGATTGTCGTCGTCCTGCCGGATCGCCGTGATGACCTCGCCTTTGCGGGTGGCGATCTCCTCTTCGGCCAGCGACGGCGCCATCAACATGTCACCGAGCAACGCGAGCACCGGCTCGAAATCTTCCGACAGGCAGGTACAGACGATCGTGAAGCTGTGGCGCATGACCGTGACGGTCAGGCTGATGCCACGGCTATCGAGCTCTTCCGCAATCACCGCCGCCGGCCGCGACGCAGTTCCGCGGTCGATCAGACGCGACAGCAGCCAGGTCGTGCCGACTGCGTCATCCGGATCGAAAGCCGAGCCTGCGCGCATGGCCAGGCTGATCGCGACGGCGGGAGTCGTCGACGTCGACTTGGCGAGGACGACCGCGCCGTTGTGAAGAACCGTGCGCGCCGGGTTCAGACCGCGATGCGTCACGCTTCAGACTTCCGACTCTGAGTTCTCACTTCTCACTTCTCACTTTTAACTTTTAACTTTTAACTTCCGACGCCGACAGGCGTCGGCTCGAACCAGCCGACCGTGCGGTTGGATGCCTGAAAGACCGCGTCTGCGGCGGCTGCCGCATCGTCGACGGTCACGGCCGCGATGCGCGCCGGCAGGATGGAGAACAGATCCACGCTGGCAACCGTTTCGAAGTAGCCAAGCTGGTGCGCGATGTTGGTCACGCTGTCGTTGTCGAACACGAGCCGCGCGCGCAATTGCGCCTTGGCCTTCGCGAGCTCGGCGTCCGTGATGCCACCTTTCCTGAGGCGATCAATCTCGTCGAGCAGCGCCGCACCCACCGCGTCGAGCGCCGTCCCGTCGGTGGCAGTCGCGGACAACGTGTAGAGAAACGGCTCGGCGGTCGGCATCAGCGAACCCGAGATGGCCGATGCGAGGCCTTTCTCGACCAGCACGCGATAGAGCCTGGCGCTCCGTTGCGGCGGGGGCACGCGGAAGCTGGACCAGAGGTTGACGCCCTTGGCGCCCGTCAGAACCGCATCCAGGATCAGCAGCGGCGCGAACTGCGGGTCGGTCGCGGAGGGTGCGTGATACCCGACCTTCAGGTACGCCGTCGTGCCTTCCCTTCGTATCGCGAGGCGTCGTTCCCCCGTCTGCTCCGGTTCGACCGTGCGGATGCGGGCGGGCGGGTCGCCCGGTTTGATGGCGCCGAAGTAGCGATCGACGCGGCGGAGCGCCTCGTCCGTGTCGACGTCGCCGACGATGACGAGGGTGGCGTTGTTGGGGACGTAGTA
>Ga0193697_1000192_pt1 | contig 24348 bp, 21 predicted proteins | sample L3m2metaG_FD_145073 | JGI IMG/M metagenome (GOLD analysis project Ga0193697, IMG submission 145073) | Soil microbial communities from a riparian zone of the East river system, Colorado, United States - L3m2 | ecosystem: Environmental > Terrestrial > Soil > Riparian zone | place: USA: East River...
CCCCCGCCCCCGCCCCCGCCCCCAGGGTCAGCGGCGTGAGTGCGGACAGAGTCACGCGAATGCGCGGCCCCGGCAGCCGGGTCGCGGCCTCTTGCATCAGGAGGCGCGTGGCGGTGAGCCAATCGTTGGTGCTGCGACGTGCGGCGCCGCGCACGTCAGCGTACGCGGCGAGCCCCAGGATCAAAGCCGCCACGATGCCGTCGCGACGGGGCCGCCGCCCGCCCGCCACGGCGACGGCGACACCCACAGCGAGCAGCGCGGCCGGAAGCCCCCATCCCGGCAAGAGCCCTGCGACGCCCCGAGGACGGGCCGGCCGAATGGCCACGACCCCGACGACCGCCGCGGCGTCCGAGCGCCCCCGCAGCGGCACGAGCGCCGCGCCCTCGCGCCACTCGGGAACACGCTCGAGCTCGGCGGCGGGGAGTGGGGCTCCCCCGGCGTCGACGAGCGGCGCCGTCCCGTGGTAGATCTCCACGGGCCAGACCCAGCCCGGCAGCGTCGCGAGCGCGCGGGCCTGCGCAAAGAGCTGCGTGAGATCGAGCTCGGCCGAGTCCACTCGGCTCGCGGGCGTCACGACGGCGAAATACGCGGCGGTGCTGCGAGCGATCCGGACGGCGCCCGCGCGGGCAAAGCGCCCTTCCTCCCACCGGGCTGCCGCCAGGACGGCCAGTGCGACGATCGCGGCAAGCGCCGCTGTGATCACCGCCCGACGCCGCGAGCCGTTCACTGAATCCGCACTCCGCTCGCGTCGAACAAATGCAGATGGCGTCGATCGACCTTGAGACCGACGCGCGTCCCGACCTGCACGTCGACCAGACCGGGAAGCCGCGCGATGAGGGGTTGCCCGCCGGCATTGAGGTGCACGACGGTTTCATTGCCCAACAGCTCGACGATCAGGATGTCTCCGTTGCCGGCGCCCTTGTCCACGGCGCAGACGCCCACGTGCTCGGGGCGGACGCCGATCTGGATCTCTCCCTCGTACGTCGGCAGGGCGACGGGAATCTGCAGGCTCCCAGACTCGAACATCCGGTCTTCGAGACTATCGGCTGTGCCCCGGGCGCGACCAGCGAGGACGTTCATCGCGGGCGTGCCGAGCGAGCGGGCCACGATCACATCGGCGGGGCGCTGATACACTTCGGCGGGCGTGCCCACCTGGCGCAGACGCCCCTCGTGCAGCACGGCGATGCGCTGGCCCATCGTCATGGCCTCGCCCTGATCGTGCGTGACGTACACCATGGTGGCACCGAGCGCGCGGTGCAAAGCCACGAGCTCGGCGCGCAGCTCGACGCGCAGATTGGCGTCGAGCTGCGACAGGGGTTCGTCCAGGAGAAACACCGCCGGCTCGCGCACCATCGCCCGGGCGAGCGCGGCCCGCTGCCGTTGGCCCCCCGACAGCTGATCGGGCCGCCGCTCGAGCAGATCGGCGATGCCGAGGCGGGCCGCGGCGTCGGCGACGCGGCGGTCGATGTCCGCTCGGGACGCGCCGCGCACCTCCAGCGCAAAGCCGATGTTCTCGGCGACGGTGAGGTGCGGGTACAGCGCGTAGTTCTGGAAGACCATCGCCACGTTGCGATCGGCGGGTGGCACTCGCGTCACCACACGCTCGTCGATGAGGACGTCGCCCGCGGTGGGATGCTCGAGGCCCGCGATGCAGCGGAGCGCTGTCGTCTTGCCGCATCCCGAGGGACCGAGCAAGACGAGCAGCTCCCCGTCCAGCACCTCGAGCGTGAGGTCGTGGAGGGCGGCCTGGCCCGCCCCGTCGAACGAGACGGTCAGGCCGCGCAGGGTGACGGACGCCATGGCCCGGGATATAATGGGGGGGGAACCCATCCGCGAGGGACCGGGTTACCAGAGGACTGCACACGACAACGATCTTCAAAGGATAACGGGACATGCCGCACACGCTTCCCGCTCTGCCGTACGACTTCGCGGCCCTCGAGCCGCACATCGACGCGCAGACGATGCAGATCCACCACGGCAAGCACCATCAGGCGTACGTCAACAACTTGAATGGCGCACTCGACAAGCATCCCGAGCTGCACCAGAAGAGCCTCGACGACCTGCTCAAGAACATCACCACGATCCCCGAAGACATTCGCACCGTGGTCCGCAATAACGGCGGCGGCCATCACAACCACTCGCTGTTCTGGACCGTCATGGCGCCCGCGGGCAAAGGCGGCGGCGGCGAGCCGTCCGGTAAGTTGGGGGACGCCGTCGCGAACGCGCTCGGTGGATTTACGAAGCTCAAGGAGCAGATGACTGCCGCGGCGACTGGGCGCTTCGGGAGCGGGTGGGCCTGGCTCGTCGCGTCCGGCGGCAAGCTCGAGGTACTCAGCACCCCGAACCAGGACAGCCCGGTGATGGACGGCAAGACGCCGTTAGTCGGCCTCGATGTGTGGGAGCACGCGTACTACCTCAAGTACCAGAACCGGCGCCCCGACTATGTGGCGGCGTGGTGGAACGTCGTGAACTGGACCGAGGTGGGACGGCGCTTTAGCGAGGCGCGCTAGTCGTCGAGGGGAACCGCGGCGACCTCCGCGCCGCCGGCGTCATTGTAGTAGACCGTGACGCGCCAGGGCCGGCAGCAGACCTGGCAGTCCTCCACGTAGTCCTGGGCGGCGCCACTTCCCGCGTCCAGGGCGATCTCGTTCGGCTCGCCGCAATAGGGGCACATGACCGTCGCTTCGGTCTCCGCGCTCCCGTCGCCGAGCGGAAACTCTTCGTCGAGGTCGTCGTCGGGAAAGTCGACCATCAGCGCCAACCCTTCCGTTCGCGCAGGCTCGTAACATGCGCCGTGTGATGGCGGCCATGCCACGCGTACAGCGCCAGCATCGTGTCGAGCCGCGTCGGACCCATGTCCGGGTGCTTGATCGTCCGGGCGAACTGCTCGGGCGTCATCGCCCGCAGCAGCATCACCCAGCGCGCGTGCAGCGCGTCGAGCAGCGCGAGCGACACGTCCACCGGCGTGGCAGCCACTTCCGGCGTCTTGGCCCAGTCCTTCTCCTCGTACGTCTTGATCGCCGGTGAGTCCTCCGTCAGGCCAAACTTGAACCGCAAATACGCGTTCATGTGGCTGTCGGGGACGTGATGCGCCACCTGCCGGACCGTCCAGCCGCCGTCGCGATAGGGAGTGTCGAGCTGCGCGGGTGTCAGCCCCGTTACGGCTTTGCGGAATTGCCCGGGCGCCGCTGCGACTTGCTCGATGCAGGTCGCGCGCTGCGCGTCGGTCAGGCTGTCCACCTTGTTGACCTTGCCGATGGGATAGCGTGGATCGTTCGTCACCGTTTTACCGCTCCTTCACGCTGATGTTGCCGCCACCCAGAGGCGACGCAGCGTTCGAATCATCGCGCGCGCCGGGCTGGTTGTCGTAGACGAGGGCGCCGCTCGCATCCCAGATCTTGATGCGGAAGGCATCGGGGGCGCCGTCGCTCGCGGTCAACTGGAATCCATACGCGCCCGCGCGGTTCTTGAGCGATCCAACGCCGCGCACCCTCGCGATCCCGGGACTGAGGACGAGCCAGTCGACCGACTCGCTCGACAGAGCAAGATCGCTCCCTTGAATCTGGAAGTCGACGGAGGCCCCCCGCCCGATCACGCCATCCTGATACCGTACGACGAACGCGAAGTGCGCCTTGCCGCTGGGGGTCGTGAACCAGCCGCCACCCGTCGCGAACCCTGCGCTCGGATCATAGGCCACGATGAAGTCCGTCGCCGTGCGCGTCGCCACCCCGCCGTCGTCATCCTGCACGGTCGCGGTGACCGTGTACAGCCCGGCGCTCGCGTACGCGTGAGTCGCGCTCGGGCCGGTCGTACCGTCACCCCAATCCACGGTCAGCGTGTGCGTGTCCGCCGTCCCGGCGTCGGTGAAGGTCACACCGATCGACAGCGTCACTCCGACCGCGACGGGCGACGCCGGTGTCGTGAGCGATGTGATGAGCGGCGGCGCGTTATTCACGTTCACCGTCGACTCGGCGGTATCTGCGGCACCGTCCGGGTCAGTCGCAATCACCTGCACCGTGTACGTGCCGTTGTCGGCATACGCGTGGGTCGGCGTCGCGCCCGTGCCGCCGGCGCCGTCACCGAAATCCCACGCGTACCTGAGCGCATCGCCATCAGGATCGGTCGAACCGGCGGCCGTGAAACCGATCGCCGATCCTTCGATGCCCGCATAGGGACCGCCGGCGCTCGCCGTTGGCGCGTGGTCGTTCGCCTCGACGACGCGCTCGATAGCGTCAGGCAGCGCGGCGAGCAGGTCATACCCGCTCAACGCCTCGATCGCATCGACGGTCGTCTTGTAGGTCTCCCACGGCACGTTCCGCACACCGGGGTCGTTGGGCATGTTCACGGCGATGATTTCGAGATCGCCGTAATTGTGCACGTCGGCGAGGCCGCGGTCGTGCGGGAGAATCACCGCGACTTTCCACGTGCTCGTCGGGATCACGACCTTGCCCTCGTTCTTCAGCGTGCCCTTGTTGCCCGCCACGCCCGCGATGATGTACACCTCCCGGTTCTGGAAGCGCACCAGGTCACCGAGGAAGTTCTCGAGGCTCGCCCACGGGCCCTGATTCAAGTCGGCAGCCTGCGGAACGATGTTCGAGAAGTAGAAGGTAAACGCGTTGTCGAGGCTCGCGGAGGTGCGGTCGAACGAGCGCGCCAGATGTCCCCGGTCGATGCCGAATCCCGCAAACGCCCCGGCGCCCGTGTAGTCGTTGGTCGTGTAGCGCGGGAAGGCGGCGGGCAACGCGGGATCGAATGTGAAGCAATCACACCGGTCCTCGGGCCCGAAGTGCGTCGGGTCGAGGTCGTAGCTCACCCAGTTGGGCGTGCCGCGAGTCACGTTGTACGACGTCGTGTACTCGTCGTGCCGCACGATGAAGTCGTCGCTGGGGTCGCCGTCGGTGGGCTCGCCGAACTCGGCGTTGCCGGCGTAGAGGGCGGTCGTGCTCGCAGTCGCCACCGCCATCGGCAGCGTGAATGCGGCCGTGGTGCCGTCCCCGGCGGTCGCGCGGAACGTCGCGCTCCCCGCGCCGAGCGCGTGCATCACGCCGTTCGGGTCGATGCTGGCGAGCGCCGGCGACTCCGAGGTCCAGGTGAACGTCGTGACCACCGGCTGCCCGGTGCCGTCGCGCAGCGTGGCGAAGAGCTGGTCTTCGAACCCCACGGGCAGGGGAGGATCGCTCGGCAGGCGCCCCGTGAACGTGATCGTATTCACCGGGGGAGGCGGCGGCGCGCCGTTGCACACGCCGAAGGTCGCCGTCTGGAGAGTCCACAGGTTGGACGCATTGCGTTGCAGCGACTGCCCCACCGGCGACGAGTTCTCCAGCGCCACAATGTCGACGGACGTGAGACCATCCGCGGGACCACCCAGAGCCCCGAAGGTGCCTTCGTAGGACAGGAACTCCACGCTGTGCCCGCCGGCGTCGACCAGCGCGAAGCCGTCAGGGCTGCCGTTCTGGATGCCGTTCGTCGGATAGTTGACCACGATCACGCCGCGCCCATCACACAGCGCGGGGATCGAGCCCGTCAGGGTCTGGGTGTTGTACGCCGTGCGGTTCAGGGGATCGCCGTTGTAGAGCACGATGCTCCAGCCCGTGAGGTCCGTGCCCGCCGGCCCCTCGACCTCAATCGCCTCTCCGACATCGGTGCCGGTGTTGTCGTAATGGATCTCGCTGAAGCGCGTGTCCGGCAGTCCCGGCGGCGTCACTGCGTTCACGTGTAGCGCGGCCGCGCCGGCGACGCCGTTCGGCGCCGTCGCAACGATGTCCGCATCGCCGGGCGCCACGCCCGTCGCGACGCCGTTCACGTTCACCGTCGCGATGGCGGGCGCGCTGCTCGACCAGGTGAAGAGGACGCCACCGATCGGCGCGTTCGCGGCATCGAATGCCGTGGCGGTGAGCGTCTGGGTGCCGCCCACCAGGACCGTCGCGGTCGCCGGGGACACGGTGACGCTGGCGACCTCGGCGGGCGGCGGCGGCTCGTCATTGTCGTTGCAGGCGCCGAACGTGTTTGCGATGGGACTGGTCCACGTGCCGTCGCCGTGGCGCTGCAGCGACATCCCGATGGGCTCCGTACCCGCCTCGGTGACGCCGATGTCGATCGAGAGCAGGCCGTTGGCGGCGCCGTTCGTGGCCGTGAAGGTCCCCTCGTACGAGAGGAACTCGACCACCGCCCCTCCGGCATTCACGAGCGCGACGCCGTCGGGACTGCCGTTCTGAATGCCGTTGACGGGATAATTGATGACGAAGACGCCGCGCGCGCTGCAGGTGGCCGGGAACGCCCCGGTCAGCGTTTTCGTGTCGTACGACGCGCCCCCGTTCCCGTTGTACAAGACCACCGTCCAGCCCGTGACATCCATCCCGGCGGGACCCGAGACCTCGATCGCCTCCCCAGCGTCGGTGCCCGTGTTGTCGTAGTGAAGCTCACTGATCCGAACGGAGGGCAGCGTGGTGACGTCGGCTTGAAGGCCCGGGAGCGGCGCGACGCGATCACCTGGATTACAGGAGACGAACGCGAACAGCACGACGGCGCCGAGGAGGCGCGGCGAACGAAACAGGTGCATTGCAGGAGGCTCCGAGGAGGGATCGGCATCAAAACTATCGCCGACCCCCTCGGATGGTAACGGGTGCTACGCGCGACCCTTGGCGACGGCTCCGGCCAAACGCTCGGCGACGAAGCCGATAAGAGCGCCGACGATGAGAGAGATGCCGGCCTGGATCCCCTCTTGCACGGTGTTGACCCGCAGTCCCCACGCGACTCCGGCTCCGGCAAACGCTCCGGCAACGAAGCCCAGGAACGGCACGCGCGACACGAGGATGATACCGACCGCCATGGCACCGGCGATTAATGCCGCCACGATACTCGTGCCACCGACCGCGACGCGCACGGCATCCGCTACCAACACCCACGCGACACCCGACAGGGTGCCGATCACAGTTTTCTGCAGACCCGAGACGCCACCGCCGGCCGCAAAGTAGCACCCGAGGGCCACGATCCCTGGCCAAACCTCGAGCCGCAGTCGTGCCTGACCCGTGAGCCAGACCCAAACGGCGACCAGCAGCCCCACAAAGAGCGCCCGCGCAGTACTCGCGTTCATCGGCTTGCCTCCTTAGGGAGTGTGTTTCAGCCGGCACGAAGATAGGGAACGGGGCCCGACCCCGGTAGGCAGAGAATGCCGTGCGACCCGGGGGCTGGTGACCTCAATCACACGGAACCGTAAACATCTCGGGGGAACCGGGGTCACAGGGGACGCAGGTTTCTCAATCTTGGAGGTGCCCTAATGAAGCGTTATGCGATGCTCGCCGCTACGCTGAGTCTCGCGGGGTGCGCGGGTGGATTTACGAGCGCGACGGTCGCTTACGGCGAGCCCGCCGAATACGCCTACGTCGTCCCCGTCGACCGCGTCGTGGTCGTTTCGCGCGAAGTGTTGGTCGACCGCGGCTGGCGGGTGTACCGGGTCGAACGGTCTGGGCCGAATCGGATCGTCTGGGCGCGGCGTGGCGATGACGACGTGATCCGCATCTTTGCCACCCCTCAAGGCCAGCGGGTCATCGTGCGCGGCCTGCGGGAGGTGCGGGAGGAGCGGCATGATCGCGGCCGCCACCGGGGATGGGCGAAGAAGGACCCGCCGCGTGACATCATCGCGGACATCGACGTGAGGCTGCGGGCGCGCTAGGGAGGCGCCTACTGGTCGATCCGCCACCCGGTACTCAGCTCCGTACTGCCCCACTTGATACGGAGCGCGCCGCGCAGATCGGCGTAGCCGGTCGTCGGCTGCGCGGCGTCGGGTACCAGGTAGATCGTGAGCGAGCCTTCGGGCTCCGCCAGGGTTCGGGCGGTGAGGGGCACACGGCCCAGATCCTTGGTCGCGTCGTAATCGGTGCCCCACTGCCCTGTCCCCCGATTCACGATGAGCTGCCATCCCGTCCGCGTATACAACACGAACAGCGAGTAGTCCCCGCGCGGCACCTTCACCGTACCGACGGTGATGTCGAGGTCGGTGTGTAGTGTGGTCGCCATGTTCGCCCCGAAGCGCCACACCGTATCGAGAGGAATGAGCCCCCCTTCCACCTTCCGGCCGCGGGCATGGGGCTGCCCATACGTGATGGCGATGCGCGAGGGCCCCGAGAGGCTCGCGTCCTCCTCGTACCAGCTGTTCCCGATCCGCCGGGAGTTGAGGTGGACCTCGGTGGTCGCGTAGCTGCTGGCCGCGATACGCAACGGCGTCTGCGGCGTCTGCTGCACTGCGAGGAGCGCGGCGAGGAGTAACGATGTCATGAGACCTTCCAGCAAGTGGGTTCACTTTCCTTGGCGCCGTGCATGCCGTCCGGCGGCCGCACGCCGACCCAGACCCCGCACGCTTGACCCACGAGATACGGATGGCTGCCGAGGGCCCGCCACCCCGCGCGGTCTGCCGCCACGATCGTGATGCTGTCGAGCGAAGTCGGAGCGTACATGGTGCCCAGGTCAGCGCGCGAAGCATACCGCAGGCTATCGGCGAAAAACGCTTCCTGGGCCGTGACGAGGTTCCGGAGATCGCCTTCCAGCATCGACCGGTACGCACTGGGTGGATGCACGCCCGCGAACTTGGGGACCATCACGACGACGAGCAGAAGCAAGAACGCGCCCACCGCGCTGGAACGACCAGAGGTGAGCTGCGTGTCGGCCCCGGACGCCGGCGGCGTACGCGCCAGTTTGACGACGGTCAGGATCCCGATGCCCGCGATGATGGCGCCTACGGGGATGAGCGCCGGGGTACCGTCCAGCCCGGTTCCGCCGCGCACGATCCCTACGCCTACGAGCAGCAGGACCACCGCACTGAAGTAGATAGCGGTTCGCACGTCTCTGGGGACGTCCGGCGGCGGACGCCGCCAGCTATAGAACAGAAAGACGAGGGCCGGCAACACCGCCAGCACTGCGCCGACGAATCCCACAGCGACCACCCCGAGCAGGAAGCCGTCGCTGTCCTGCACCATCATCAAGACGGTCCAGGCGACCGCGAAGCCCAAGCAAACGAGAAGGATGCGGTTGGCCAGCCGTCCCAACAGTCGGGGAGCAGGCGGCGGGGGGGCGGTCATGGTCCGACGATACCGCCCCCGCTCGGGGGGCGCAAACGCCGCGCGTTAGGCGGAGAGGGCGATCGCGGGCCGCGGCTGCTTGAAGGGAATGAGCATGTCCGGGATGCTGTCCGCCAGCGATTTCCGGAACGCCGTCCGAACCGCGTCGGACCACCACCCCTTGCAGCGGTCCATCTCGGCGAGGGCGCGCTCCCGCGGCAGGGCCGCCCGGTAGGGGCGCGACGTCGTGAGCGCGTCGTAGACGTCGGAGATGCCCACGATCTGCGCCGACAGGGGGATCTCGTCGCCACGCAAGCGATCGGGGTACCCCGTGCCATCGTGGCGCTCGTGGTGCCAGCGGATGATCGGTTTGATGTCCCAGGGGAATTCGACCCCGGCGAGGAGGTCGATCCCCCACACGGTGTGCTGTTGCACCACCTCGAACTCTTCGGGCGTCAACTGGTCGGGCTTGTTCAGGATCTCGTGGGGGACGCGCACCTTGCCGACGTCGTGGAGGTAGGCGCCGACGCGGACCGTCGTCTGGGCGTGGTCATCCATGCCCATCGCTTCGGCCACTGCCACCGCCCGGCGCGCCACGCGCTCGCAATGACCGAACGTGTACGTGTCCGCGGATTCGATCGATTGCCCCCACTCGCGCACGACGGCGAGGTAGGTGTCCTCGAGCTCGGCCTCTTTCCCTTCGACGTACACCAGGTCGCGCCGTGCGTCGAGCCGGCGGAACAGGCGGCGAGCGGCGTTGAGGAGGCGCAGAGCGTCATGGTTCCGGCCCATCGCCTGATAGAGGAGTGCCAGCTCCCGTGACGCTTCCGCTTCGTTGAGCGCCGAGCCGGCGGTCACCGACAGATCGATCGCCGAACGGAGGCGCGATTCAGCGAGGGCGTGCCGGTCGGTCTCACGGTACACCATCCCGATTACCCGATAGGCATCCGCCTTGGCGCTTTCCGCGCCGACCCGATCGAAGACGGCGAGCGCCATCTCCGCGTTGGCGAGTGCGACCTCGTACCGCTCGCGGGCGGCGTGCACCTTCGCATGGTTCACGAGACAGAGACCTTCGAGGTAGGCGTCCCCCGCGCGCTGGGCGATCTCACGGCTCTGCCGGAAGTACCCTTCCGCCGCGTCGAATTCCTTCCGGTCGAGGCTCGTCATGCCGAGGTTGTGATACGCGATCGCGCAGCCCTGCTCATCGTCACAGGCGCGGTAGGCGTCGAGCGAGCGCTCGTAGCGCGTCAGCGCTTCGTCGAAGTCGCCGTGGATGTTCGCGAGAATGCCGAGGTTCTGCTCGACTCGCGCCCGCAGCTGCCGGCTCTCGCCGCCCAGCTCGAGGGCGCGGAGGAAGTGTTCGCGCACTTCGGAGACACCGTCGGTCTCGAGCCCGATCCCGCCGAGGGTATTGAGGGCCTCGGCCGCGAGCAGGGTCTTCCCCGCGCCTTGCGCGACGGCGTGACTGCGGTGACACAGCTCGCGTGCCTCGGACGACTCGCCGCGGCGGTGACGGATGATCGCCAGCCGGCGCAACGCCTCGGCGAGAACCGCGGGCTCTCCCGCCGACTCGGCAGCGGCGATGGCCGCCTCGTACGACGCGGCCGCGCCCGTCATGCACACGGCCCGCTCCAGCGCGCGGGCTTCGATCAGCAGATCACCCGCGGGGCGCGCGACGGAGACCTTCACGCGGGACCGATCGTGTCGCGCTTCGTGACCGTCGTATCCCTGAGCTGCGGGGCCGAATCGAGGTCCGCCGGCTCGGCGAGGCCGATCTTCGGCGCCCCAGGATGCGGTTGCGTCAGCAGCGCCGTCATCTTCTCGATCTCGACCTTCGAGCCCAAGCGATGGAACGCGGCGCGCGCCTGGCGGGCCATTTCCTTGGCCGGGCCGACGTCACCGTGGCGCGCCCAGAGATACGCGAGGTCGCGCTGGGCGGCTGCCACCAGCATCGGGCGCGCGTGCGCGGTGGCCTGGCCGATGACCTCGCGCAGCATGCGCTCGGCATCGTCCGTCTTCCCCGCGACGCCGACGGCCACCGCGAGGATGCGCAGGTCTTCGGTCTCGCGCACGGCGTCCTGCATGTCGCGGTGCATCGCCAGCGCGCGCTCCGCTTCCAGGATCGCGAGCCCCGGTTCACCGCGCATGATGCGGATCTCGGCCCGCCCCGCGAGGGCCTGCGCCATCAGGCGCTGATCTCCCAGCCGCCCCGCTTCCCGCACCGCGGCGTCGGCGGCCTGCATCGCGTGATCCAGGTCTCCCTGCTCGCGGTAGGTGATGCCGAGGTTGTGCTGCGACTCGGCGACGCCGCGCTCGTGACGCGCCGCTTCGTACGCCGCGATGGCGCGGGTGTACGCGCCGACCGCGCGGCCGTAGTCGCCCTGCAGATTCGCGATGATGCCGAGGTTGTTGGCACAGCGGCCCACCCCCGCCATGTCGTTGTCCTGCATCGCTTCTTCCTGTGCCCGCGTGAAGAAGAGCGTCGCTTCGTTGATGCCGCCCCGCTCCAGCGCCACCGCGCCGCAGACGTTGAGCGCGCGCAGCTCGAGCCGGCGGTCGCCAAGGACGCGGGCCCGCGAAAGAGCGACCAACGCCCACTGCTGCCCGAGGTCCAACCGCCCCAGCCGGCTGTGCCCGATGCTGCTGAGCAGCGCCAGCATGGGGGACTGCTCGAGCTCACTCTGGGGACGGTCATTCAGGTATTGCACGAGCTCAGCGTACTTGCCGGCGTCCGCCAGCTCCTGCGCCGCGTGCAGGGGCGCCAGCGAACCGCGCAACTCCGCAGAGAAATCGTCGCCCCACTCCTGGCCGGCGAGCTTCCGGATTTCCCGCTCGGCGCCAAGCTGGACGAAGATGGCCTTCGCCGCCCGCGCGGCCGTTTGGGCTTCGGCGTGGCGACCCGCCTGGTGCAACGTGATCGCCAGGTCCCGCGTCGCCTCGGCCTGGAGCTGGGGCCGGCAGTGCATGCCCGCCCGCTGGATCACTTCGCGCAGCAGGCGCTCGGCGGCCCCGAGGTCTCCCTCGGCCGCGCGGAGCAGCGCCACGACGCGCAGGTCCTCGGCGTCGTTGATCGAATTCGGAACGAACCCGCGCAGCTCACGGACCTCGTCCAGGTCCTTCGCGGCGGCGTCCAGCTCACCACGCAGCACCCGGATCTCGGCCCGGCCACGGAACGTGAGGGCCCACAGCGTCTGATCGCCGGCCGCCTCCGCCTGCGCGACGGCCCGATCGGCTTCCGCCAGCGCCCGGTCGAACGCGCCCTGCTCGCGATAGGTGAGCGCCAGGTTGTGATAGCACTCGGCCACGCCCGCCGGCGACCCGGCCCGCTCAAAGGCGGCGACCGCGATCTCCCACGAGCCGATGGCCTCCGCGTGCCGGCCCCGCAGGTTACTGATGATGCCCAGGTTATTCGAGCAGCGGGCCGTCGTGGCGAGATCGCCATCCCGGCTCGCGGCCATCAGGGCCTGCGTGAAGTAGTCGGCGGCTTCGTCGATGCGCCCGCTGACCAGGGCGATCGCACCGCGGGCGTTGAGCGCGTGACGCTCGACGCCTTGCTCCTCCCGCTTCCGCGACTCGTCGAGGGCTTTATCGAGCCAGCGGAGGCCTTCCGCGTGGCGCCCGAGACGCGCGTTGGCGGTCCCGAAGAGCAGCGCCAGCGTCGGCGATTCCTCGAGCGTGCCTTGCGACTGCGCACCCAGGAAATCGACGACCTCCGCGTGGTTGCCAGCGGCGGCGAGCTTCTGCGCTTTCTCGACTACGAGTGACGACGTTTGCATCGGATCTCTCCCTGAGGCCTCGGGACTACCAGGAGACTGCATACTCGGAGAAGTGCTGCACCGACGTCGAAACGCTGGGCAACGTCGGATCGACGGTTGACGGCAACGCCGTCCAGCGCCGGCCACCGGCACGGCCCCACACGGCGAGCTGCTGCGCGAGCTGCGCATCCATCGCGTCGACCCGGCCATCCGCGTTGAAATCGGGATCGGCGTTCTGATACCAGAACGTCAGCTCCGCCGGGACGCCGTTGGAGAACCACACACCCGACGGCTGGAAGTCCACGGAGAAAGTGACGGGATCGATCGTGAGCGTGATCAATACTGAGTCGCCCCGCCGCAACCGCTTGCCAGTGGGGTCCATCGCCATCGAGTTCTTAGGAACGCTGAACCGCAGGAACGGCTGGCCCACCGTCTGACCGGGGACGGGCAGGTAGTTCACCGCCACCGCCGCATCCTCGCCGTCGCAGGCCCAGAACGAGACCTGGTAGGTCTCGAGCGCGGGGGCGCCCGGCGCCTGCCGCAGCATGTGGATCCCCGCGGGCGACGGGAAGCTCACCGCCACCTCGGGTTGCAGCGGGGGTGCCGCGGCGTCGCGGCACGCCGCGAGGGCCGCCGAGATCGCCACGATCGCGAACAACCAGGAACGCCGAGGCATCATTCGGGTCTCCATGGTCAGTACGCGACCGCGTAATTCGAGCAGCGGCGGATCGCCGTAGCCGTCGGTTGACCGGTCGCAGCAGTCGCTGCGGTCGGCCGCGCGCGTGTCGAGTGTTCTCGCCGTGCGCGCATCATTGGACGGCTGTCCCCCGCCGCACTCCGATTGGGTTCAGGAGTGAAGGGTGCATGATCGCGCCTCTTACCAGGAAACCGCGTACTCTAGGAACGAAACTGCATACTCGCTGAAATGGTGCAGCTCTCCGAAGAAGGATTTGTCGCCGACCGACTGCGACGCGGGAATCTGCGCCCAGGCGCTGTCCGAGCCCTCGCGGTACCACAAGCCCAGCAGGTGGGTTTCGATCTGCGCGTCCGTCGCGTCGATGATCCCGTCCCCGTTCATGTCCCCATCGGCGCCGCCGTACGAGATCTTCAGGTGGGCGGGGTCGCCGAACTGCGTACCCGTCGGCTCGAGCGACACCTTGATGGCGCTGGGGTCGATCGTGACCGTGATCTCCACGGAGTCGCCCGGCTGCAGCTCGCCCCGGCCAGGGACGAAGACGGGGTCAGTGATCGAGAGCTGCAAGAAGGGGAAGCTGGTGTCGCCGGTGGAGCTCAAGTAGTTGATCTGGACCGACCGCTGCTGGCCGCGGACCGCCCAGAACGTGACCGTGTTGCGATCGAGGCTGAGGCCGTCCGCCAAGTACGCGTGGAGGCCGTCGTGCGCGTTCTGGGTCCCGGGCCGCTGGGGAGCGATGAACTGCGGCGGAAGGCTTCCCGCCCAGCGCAGCAGGTGAGGCGTCGGCGTCGTCCCCGCCGACATCGGGTGTCGTTCGCCGGTGCATCCGGCAGCGAGGGCGAGCGCGAGCAGGACTAGGGCGCGGCGAACGGACATGCCAGTCTCCAGGTGCATTGGATGGGCTACCACGACACAGCGTATTCGGAGAAGTGGTACAACTCCGTCCCAACCAGCGTTTGCGTCGGGTCGTTTCTCGAGAGCTGCTTGAACCAGGCGGCCGAGGGCGCGAGCTGGTACCAGATCGCGAGCTGGTCTACCAGCGCCCGATCATTGCCGTCCAGGATCCCGTTGCCATTCAAATCCAGATTCGCGCTGCCGTACCAAATCGCCAGTCGAGCCGGGGCGTTGGCGGCGAAGATCACGCCGGACGGTTGGAAGTCGACCGAGAAGCTGTTCGGATCGATGGTCAGGGTCATGGCGATCGAGTCGCCACGGCGCAGCGGGATGCCGCTGGCGCCTGCGACCAGCCCATTCCTGGGGATTTCAAAGCGAAGGAACGGGTCCCCCACCACCTGCCCCGCGGTCGGCTCGTACCTGACCGTGACCAGCGAGGGCTGACCCACGTGGGCCATGAAGGCCACGTGGTAGGTCTCGAGCGCCGGCGCCGTCGCCGACTGCTGGAGGATGGGGATGGAGCTGCCCGAATTCCTCTGCGCGACCAGGGCGGGCACCGCGGAAGACGGCCCCACTTGGTCGGAGCACCCCGCGGCGAGCAGGGCGAGCGTGAACGGGATCAGGGCGCGATGAGCGAACATGTCTACCACGCCACGGCGTAGTTCGAGAAGTGCGGCAGCAGCCCGACGTATTGACTCGGTGTGGTGTAAGGCGGCAGGTTGATTTGGCTCAGGTATCCCATGATGCGCATCGCGTCGTCAACCTGGGCGACGCGGACGGTACTTCCGGCCGGCACATGGCAACTCGCGTAGTTCGTCATGAGCGCCGCGCCCGACGTCAGGCCGTTCGCCGTGGCGTAGAAACCGGGCTGGAAGACGAGGCCCTCAGGCTGGAAGCGAACCCACCGCACCTTGCCCTTGGGCGCCACCGCCGTGATGGTCACCGGGCCGGTGAGCGACAGCGAATCGATCCACAGTTGGTGGGCCCCGACGATCAGGGTGCCCCCCTCGGGCCCGATCACCTTGGTTACCGAGTCGTAGCCTTGCGCACAGGCGATCAGACCCGTCTTGCCGCCGCCCGGCGATCCATCCTTGGCTGCGCCCGCCAGCATACTCGGCGTCTGGACGCCGAGCGGTGAGGGGTCGCTGCAGCTGATCGCGGCCAACACCAGGCCGGCGACTAGCGCGATCGACATCGGGGGACGGCGGACCGACATGGCGAGTCTCCAAGCTCGATGACGGGCCGCGACAGAGCAGGAACTGTTCCCTTCTGCTCCGTCGAGCTAGGCCGTGGATTCGCACAGACTTGCAAAAAAAAGCCCCGCCGCATGGGCGGGGCGCTGGGTCATTTCGTCCCTGGGGGTAGGTCGGGACGGTCCTCGAGGGCCAACTACAGCGACATCGCGGTCGGCTCGACGAGGTCGTCGGCGTCCAGATCCTCCTCGACATCCCGGCCGCCGTTGAGCAGCCGGCGCAGGCGCCGCGTCGAAATCGAGAGCCGGCGGGCCGACTCGCTGCGATTGCCGCCGCAGAGCTTAACCGTCGCGCGGACCGCGGCGGAGGTGATCTGGTCTAGGGGTGCCGGAAAGGGAATCGGCCCCCTCTCCTCCACGTCGGGATCCGCGGCGGGGAGCAGCTCGTCGACGTTCAACTCACCAGGAGGCGAGAGCAGGAGCGCGCGCTCGACGGCGTTCTTCAGTTCGCGGATGTTCCCCGGCCAGGCGTGGCGGCGCAGTCTCTCGCAGATGTCAGGCGTCAACGCCGGCACTGGGAGGTGGTGCTCCCCAGCGAGGCGTTTGAGCACGGCCTGGGCAATGAGAATGATGTCGTCGCCGCGCTCTCGGAGGGGCGGCAGCTTGAGCGTGACGGTGCTCAGGCGGAAGAACAGGTCCTCGCGGAACGACTTCTCCCGCACGCGCTCCGACAGATGCGCGTTGGTCGCGGCGAGAATGCGCACGTCGACGGTCCGCGGCTTGGTGCCGCCGACGCGACGGATTTCCTTGTCTTCGAGGAGACGCAGCAGCTTGGCTTGCAGACTGAGGGGCAAATCGCCGATTTCGTCGAGGAAGAGCGTGCCGGTATCCGCCATTTCGAAGAGACCGGGCTTGGCGGCGTGCGCATCGGTGAACGACCCCCGCTCGTGGCCGAAGAGCTCCGACTCGATGAGGTGCTCGGGGAACGCGGAGCAGTTCACGGCGACGAACGGGGCGGCGCGGCGGGGCCCCCCCGCGTGAATCGCGCGTGCCAGGACTTCCTTCCCGGTGCCCGTCTCGCCGATGATCAACGCGCGCGCGTTGCCGTGCGGCAGCAGCCGGGCCGCCCGCGTCAACGCCTGCTTGATGGCCTGGCTCTCCCCGACGATCCCCGCGAACGCATGAGCGGCGTCGGTGGGGGCCTGTCCCCCACGCGGGGCGCCGTTCATGGCGGCGCCGACCGCATTGCGGAAGATCTCGAGGTCATCGGGGAGGGCGAAATAATCGCTCGCGCCGCGCGCCACGAGCTTCATGGCAATGCGGCGACCCGTGTCGGTCCCGACCACGAGGGCCGCCACGCCGGCGGGCACGCGGTGATTCTCGAGCCACTTGACGGCGTCGCGCTCCGCGCCGCCCGCGGCGAGGATCACCGCGACGGTGTCTGGCTTGAAGGCAATGGGATCCGTGGGGCCGAGGACGTCGATGACGACGGCCAAATCCTCGGAGAGTACGTGCCAAAAACCTCTGAATGCATCGGAGACGGCGATGACGCACAACCGAGCCACAGCGGACCCTCCTGGTTGCGCGTCTTGACTGCGGGGGCGAATCGCCACACTTTAGAGTGGTTGGATCTTGCGACCGGGCGCGTTCCGGTCGTTGGCAACGACACCAAAATAGGACCACTTTGGCCACCGTCAAGACCCAAAAGCGAGCCGAAGCAGGCACCATTGCGGATCGACTTGCGACCCTGCTCAGCGTCTTCAGTCCGTGGGATGGTATCTCACTGACGTATCGGCAGTTCGCCGCCGAGCTGGGCAAGCCCGTGACGCCGGTCACCGTAAAGAAGTGGCCCCGCCGGCAAAAGTTTCCCGCCGAGGCGGCGCGCTTGATCGTCCGGAAGGCACAAGCGCGCGGCCTCGCCGGCGTGACGCTGGATTGGGTGCTTTGGGGGGAAGGGCCCAGGCCGCAACGGGTCCCGAAAGAGGCCCCGAGCCGCCCTGCCCCACAAGCGCCTGCACCCACGATGGCGGCCCCCGCCACCGCGCCCCAGGAAGCCCACGGGCAGTTTGCCGCACAGGTCGGCGAGGCCCTCGAGGCCGACCTGAGCCACAACGAGTTCGGCCAATGGTCCTCGATCGAGGCGCAACACACCGTCATTTGGGCGCTGAAGGACCTCGCGCGCCGGCTCCGCGTGCTGAACTTCGACATGGGCCAGACGTTTGACCTGACCGACGAATGGGCTCAACACGTCGGCCTCCCGGTCCGTCGCTCCGATGTCGCACCCGCCGAGCCTGGTGATCAGGACGCTTAGCCCCGCCGTAACTCGCGCCGTCGTGTTTGCCGGGGCGTTGCTCACCACCCTTCCGGTGTGGCATCGGCGCGCGGACTGCACCGGCGACTACTGCGGCGCTCTCGTGATTGTCGCGCCGGGCGAACCGGACATTCTGTTACCGCCCGTCAGCATCACCGCCGTCAGCCGCGACATCGCCGACCAGATGTTTCGCAAGCTGGCGGACATCGGGATGTCGGGCAACACGGTCGGGGACGCGGACTTTCAACCCGACCTCGCGCTGCGCTGGCGCTGGGAGGGACCCACGACCCTCGTCTTCCAGCTCGATCCGCGGGCCCGCTGGCACGACGGGCGTGCCGTGACCGCCGCCGACGTCGCGTTCACGTACGACGTCTACGTCGATTCCCTCATCGCGTCGTCCTCGCGTCCGGCGCTGCGCTTCGTCAGTGGCGTGACCGCGCGCGACTCGCTCACGGTGGTCTTCAAGTTCCAGAAGCGCTATCCCGAGATGTTTTACGACGCGGTCTACCAGATGCGCATCCTCCCGGCACACCTCCTGCGCGACCTGCCGCGAGATCAATGGAAGACGGCCCCCTTCGGGCGCGCCCCGGTCGGCGACGGGCCGTACCGCTTCGTGCGTTGGAAGGCCGGCGAGACCCTCGAGCTGATCGCCGACTCGACCTATACCGGACCCGGAGGTCGCGCGCACATCCGGCGGGTGATCTGGCGCTTCACCCCCAGCCTGCCGGTCGCGGTCACGCAGCTCACCGCCGGCGAGGCCGACGCGACCGAAGTCCTCGGCCCACCGCAATTCGTGAAGCAGGCCCAAGGGGCTGCACAGCTGGCCACCTATCCGTACCGCGGTTCGGTGTACGGATACCTGGGCTTCAACTTCACCGCGCCCGGCGATACGACCCAACCGCATCCGTTGTTCGGCAACCGCGAGCTGCGCCGCGCCCTCGTGATGGCGATTGACCGCCCTCGTCTCCTCCAGAGCGTCTTCGGCGACCTCGCGAAGGTGCCGGCGGGGCCGATGTCGCAGCTCTACTGGATCTGGGACCCGGCGACGCGCACCCTGCCCTACGACAGCGCCGGCGCGGCGCGCGCGCTCACGCGGCTCGGGTGGGTCGACTCGGATGGCGACGGGATCCGCGACCGCGGCGGCCACGCCCTCGCGTTCCACATCCTCGTCCCGACGTCGAGCGGGATCCGGCGGCAGTACGCGCGCCTGTTACAAGAGTCATTCCGCGTGGCGGGCGTCGACGTGCAGCTCGACGAGGTGGACTTCAGTCTCTTCCTCGCCCGGGCCAAGAGTGGGCAGTTCGACGCGTTGCTCAACGCCTGGAGCACGGAGGTGACGCCGTCGGGGGGGATCCCGCAGACGTGGACGGCCGCGGGTGTGGGCGGTGGGCGCTCCAACTACGGTCGCTATGTCAACCCGGCATTCGACCGGCTTGTGGACCGCACGGTGACGTCCGCGACGAACCGCGCGGTGGCGCGCCGCTCGTGGCGGAGCGCGATGGAGATGGTGAACCAGGATGCGCCGGCGATCTTCCTGTTCGCACCGGACAACGTGGCGGCGGTGGACCGCCGCGTGGCGGGAGTGACGATTCGGCCCGACTCGTGGCTGGCACTGCTCCGCACCTGGCGGATTCCCGCCGACAGACTCACGGCGCGAGACCGCGTCGATCCGTAAGTAGTGGAGCGGATGGGATTCGAACCCACGACCCCCTGGTTGCAAACCAGGTGCTCTCCCAACTGAGCTACCGCCCCGCGCCACCCCAAGATAACCCCCAATTCAGTGCGATCGCAGGGTCTCCGTGCCGCCATTTGGTGCACACGGGGGCTCACTCCAGCGTGTGCCGGGCGGCCCGGCCCTTGCGATACATGTGTGTGCAAGACGTTGTGGCACACACTCTACAAGCGAGCTTTCATGTTCACGCGTGCAGCATTTGCCGCCCTGATCGGTTCCATCCTCGTCGCCGCCTGCAGTGACGGCGTCGGCCCCCGGGCTGGGGGCGATCGATTCTCGGCACCGCAGTTCTCGACCACGTCCGGCCCCGGTATCGCCCTCGACCAGCAGAGCGGAGGGATGGGTCAGTACGACGTGCACATCGGCAAGGGTTTTGATCCGGTGAACCCCCATCTTGGCGACGCCATCGTCGCGACGTTCTTCTGGTTCGGCTCGGCAAACACGATCACAGAGGTCACCGACCACCTGGCGAACGGTACGCCGGTGGGCAACCACTACACCCTCGTCGAATACGTCACCGCCGGCGGCCTCTCCATGGCCACGTATGTCGCCACGAACGTGCAGGGTTTCCCGGAATCGAACGATTGGAACACGGTGCTGGACGTGCACGCGATCTTCTCATCACCCGTCCACGCCGCCATCGCCATCTCCGCCTACCGGGGGGTGAGCTCGGTTTCCGCCGCGGCCATCGGCGCCCATGCATCCGGGGGCGGGTCCGCCGAGGTCCCAACGATGGTCGGTCCAGGTGCGATTCCCGTCAATGCGAACGCCCTCGTCTACGCCGTGACGATGTCGAACGCACATGGCCCGGCGCAACAGCCCACCGGCTTTACGAACGTCACCGCGATGGAGGATACCGCGATGAACGTCGATGCCGAGTACGCGGTGCCGGGCTCCGCCGGCGAGGTCGACCCGCAGTGGGCCTGGTACTTCGCGTCGCCCGGCTCTTGGATCGCGAGTGCGGTCGCGCTCAACCCGACGGCCCAGCACCTGGCCTTCACCACACAGCCGAGCCGGACGCTGCCGTTGGCGACGATCCAACCCCCCGTGCAGGTGGCGGTGGTGGACGAGCAGGGCAACACGGTCCCCAGTTTCGCCGGTCCCGTGACGATCGCGATTGGTCACAACGGCGGTTTGCTGTTGCCCGGAACGCTCAGGGGCACGAAAACCGTCACGGCCGTGAACGGGGTGGCCACCTTCTCCGACCTGAGCATCGACCACCTCGGCAACGGCTACACACTCGTGGTGAGCGGCGGCGGGTTGACGGGCGCCGAGAGCGCGCCGTTCAACATCGGCCTGTTCTAGCGCGCGGAGCGCGAGGAGCCGATCGTCTCCTCGAACAGCTTGAAGATCCGGCGATACTCGTCGGTCCAGCTGTCGTTGCGGCGGAAGCCGTGCGCCTCCACGGGGTAGACCGCGACCTCCCAGTTCTGCTTGCCCAGCTCGATGAGGCGCTGGATGAGGCGCGCGGTGTCCTGGAAATGCACGTTGTCGTCCACCATACCGTGGCAGATGAGCAGGTGCCCGACGAGCCCCTGGGCGAAGAAGATCGGCGACGAGCGCCGGTAGGCCAGCGTGTCGCTCTGGGGCTCGTTCAGAATGCGCGCCGTGTACGGGTGGTTGTAATGCGCCCAATCGGTCACGGGCCGCAGCGCGGCCCCCGCGGCGAAGACGCCGGGCTGCGTGAACATCGCCATCAAGGTGATGAACCCGCCGTAACTGCCGCCGTAGATCCCGATGCGCGTCGAATCGACGTGCATGGTGGCGACGAGCCAGCGCGCGCCGGCGATTTGGTCGTCCAGATCGAGACCGCCCATGTGCCGGTAGATGGCCGTGCGCCAATCGCGCCCCAACCCGGCGCTGCCGCGGTAATCGATGTCGAGGACCGTGTAGCCTCGGGCCGCGAGCACGTGGTGGAACATGTACTCGCGGTAATAGCTCGACCACCACTTGTGCACGTTTTGGAGGTACCCTGCCCCGTGCACGAAGATGACGGCGGCCCCGCTCTCGCTTGCCGGCGTGCCGCGCGGCCGATACAGCCGCGCCGGCACCTGCACACCATCCAGACCCGGGATCATCACGATGTCCGGCTTGACCCAGTCGTAGCGGAGAAACTCAGGGCTGGCGCTTTCCGTGACCTTCACGGCCGCCGCGCCGGCGCGCGCCGGCTGGAGATACAACTCCGGCGGATGGTTGGCTGCCGAGTGCAAGACGGCGAGGGTTCGCCCATCGGGCGACACCACAACGTCCTGTCGTCCTTCGGTGCTCGTCAGCTGCGTGCGGCGCCCGCTGGCGACGTCGAGCGCGTAGAAGTGCACCTGGCCAAAGTCGCCCTCGTTGGTGTGCAGGTAGGCCGTATGTCCATCGGGCGCCATGTCGACCTGCTGCACTTCCCAGTTGCCGCTCGTGAGGGCGCGGGCCGCCCCGCCCGTGGCGGCGACCGTGTAGAGATGCGCGTAACCCGTTTTTTCGTCGCCGTAGTAGACGGTCTCGCTCCCGGCGACCCAACCCGACGCGCCGCTCAACGGCCCGTCGAGCCACGCGTCGTCGTGCAGGTGCGCGATTTCGCGCCGCGCGAGCGATGGCACGTCTACGACGACGAGCCAGGCGTCTTCGTAATCGGTGCTTGTGACGCGCACGAGCGCGTGCCGGCCACTGGCCGAGAATCCGATGCCGGCGACGTCGGTTTCCCGCTTCCCGGCTCCCGAATCCTGCTGTACCCACGTCGTCTTCCCGGTCGCCACTTCGATCAGCGCCGCGCGCTGCCGCGTCTGCGCGTCGCCGACCTTCGTCCGAATCTGTTGCGTCTCGACGTAGCCCGACTGCGTCACCCACACGGGCATCTGGACCTGCCGCCCCTCCGCGCTGTCTCCCCGGGAGCGCTCGGTCACAGTGGCGAGGACGAAGCGCCCGTCGGCGGCGACCGCGAGCCGCGCGACGTTCTGTCGCTCGCTCAGGTAGAGCGGCTTGACGGTCGACACGGTGTCGGTGTCGGCACGCAACCGCTCTTCGGCGATCTGGCGCCGGATGAAGTCGAACAGGTCGCGCTGATCGTCACGCAGCGCCTTCTTTTGACCCACCGGCTCTGCCGGTGTCCCCCGGGGCGCCGGACCGCGGCGGATGTCCGTCAGTTGCGCCAGCGCCCCAGCGGTCACATCGAGCGCCCAGGCGTTGTTGTCGCGTGTGAAGTAGACGGTGCGGCCATCCGCCGACCACGCTGGCGCGGTTTCTGCGCCAGGAGTGTGCGTCAGGCGGCGTCTGGCTCCCCCACCCCGCACCGCGGGGTCGAGGAGCCAGAGATCGCCCTTGAGCACCACGATTTGGCGGCGGCGGTCGGGACTCCACACGCCGTTGGCGAGAGGAATCGTGTCGATCGCGTTGCGCGGCAGCCGCTCGATTCGTTGCGGCGCCGCTACAGTGACGCGGTAGTCCTCGTCGAGGGTGTCAGTCTCTGGCCGCCGCCAGCGGAAGTACACATAGCGTCCGTCGGCACCGAATTGAACATTGAAGGGAGCGGTACCGACCAAGTCCGGCCCGCGCATGACGCTCTCGACGGTAAGGGGAGGCGCCTGCGCGACGGCGGCGAACGGAGACGCGAGCAACGCGATGAGGAACGCCATACGACGCATGGGATTGCTCCTGAGGAACCGTGGAAAGCTCGCGCTAATCTGCGCGGCCCTCGTGGGGTGCACCAGCGAGGCACGCCCGTTGCGACTTGGCACGACGAGTACCGTCGAGCAGTCGGGGGCGATCGCGATCCTCGACTCGCTGCATCCGCCCGCGGCCGTGGCCATCGTGATCGGCCCTTCCGGACAGATCCTCCGGTCGGCGGCGGCGGGCGATCTCGACGTGATCATCACGCATGCGCCGGCCCTCGAGGAGCGGTGGCTCGTCGCGCCGGGGCACGCGCAGCTGCGCTGCCCGTTCGTGGTCAGTGCGTTCGCGCTTGTCGGTCCGCCCTCGGACCCCGCGAAGATCACGGGCGCGACGTCGGCGATGGATGCGCTGAAGCGCATCGCGGCGGCGCGGGCCACGTTCGTGTCTCGGGGGGATTCATCGGGCACGCACGTGAAGGAGCTGGCGCTGTGGAAGGACGCCGGGGTCTTGCCCTCCTCGCGTGGTGGAGGACGACCCTGGTACGTGGAGACGGGGAGCGATCAGGCCGCGACAGTGCGTCTGGCCGACGAGCGGCACGGCTATGCGCTCGTCGACCTGCCGACGTTCTCCAGGCTGAAGGGCGTGGACCTGCAGGTGTTGGTCGCGGGTGACACCGCGCTGCTCAACCCGTACACGCTGTACGTGATTCGTTCGCCGTCGCCGCATCCGGCGGCCCTGTCGTTCGCAACCTGGGCGATGGACGCCTGGCGGGCGCGGCTGCTTGCAATGCAGCTCGACGGCGGTATGGCGGCGTTTCAGCCGCTGGCGGGCGGATGTGCTCCGCCCGCGCCAGTCGAACCGTAGGAGGCCTTAATGCAGTTCGGCGATCTTATTCCGAGGGCGAGCATCACACTGATGCGCCGTGGGGTCCCCGTGATGGGAGAGCGCGAGGCTCGTCTCCTCGAGGCGGTCGAGAAGGTGCATTCGATCAAGGACGCCGCGCGCGAGGCGGGGATCAGCTACCGCACGGCGTGGGGCGCCATACAACTGATGGAGCAAGCGTTCGGGCGGCCGGTGGTCGAGTCGCGCGCCGGCGGACCCGGCGGGGGCGGTACCACCC